>Ga0123337_10005100_pt1 | contig 13068 bp, 9 predicted proteins | sample frozenSSSSmetaG_FD_89792 | JGI IMG/M metagenome (GOLD analysis project Ga0123337, IMG submission 89792) | Glacier valley bacterial and archeal communities from Borup Fiord, Nunavut, Canada, to study Microbial Dark Matter (Phase II) -... | ecosystem: Environmental > Aquatic > Freshwater > Ice >...
TTACAGCTAGTTAGAGTCTAGTTACTTAAGAGGCAAAAAGTGACAAATCATAAGAACAAAAATGTTGTTTTCGTTATATAAAACGGCAAATTACCATTATAAATTAAACGCCTATTTCAATAGAATAATTTGATAATTGAAATAGACTTTTAAGTGCAATAATTTTATTTTGTTTAAGAAAATATAGCTTTAACTGAGAAGGTAGTATTTTATTAACTGTGTAAGTTGGTACAAGTTGAGAACACCTCTACTTTTTTATAGTTACCTTAGTAACTACAAACTTAATTTGTCAAATCAGTTACGATCAATAATTTTATCTTAATATCTGAATCCAACCTTTAAAATGTTGAATAGAATCTTGTCTTCTCAAGCGGATAAATTTAACTTCTGCATGATAATAATAAATCCCGCTTGATAGTTCATTTCTTTCTTTCTCTGGAATTCCCTCTTTGCCATCCCAGTGGATAAAAATATCACTGCTTTTTTCAAAAACTTGTTTACCCCATCGATTATAAACTGTAAATTTAACTGATTCAACAAACGCAGGTTCTTTAAAAGGTCTAAAAGTGTCATTAAATCCTATTGACCCATCTGGTGTAATAATATTTGGTAAATCATAATTTGGACAATTATCTACACAAACTATATTACTAAGTATACTTTCATTACCTGACCTATCAATCGCTGTAACAGCATAACATCCGGCTAAAGATCGAATATTATTTATAACATTAAAATGAATATAAAATTTATCACTCGTAGTTGCTAAGAACTTAAGGGAATCATTACTATGTTGAGCATAATATAAATTATATTTAGAAATATCAATTGTATCGCAATACGATAATTTTTGATTTATCCACGACAATTCATTTTGAATAAGTGGTGGGGAGCCATCTTTAATTAATTTTTTATAATTGATGCAATCTAAAGAATCTAAACTTAATTTTGGCGGGCAAGGTCTAGTTGTATCTTTTACAGTTTCACAAGCTATTTGAGAATTATTAAGCAATAAAATTGGATTTAAACTTATTCCAACATATTTACCCTTTGTTTCAATATAATAACAATAGAATTTACGTGTAACTAAAGTAGTATCTTTTGATCCATTGTCGATATAAACTGCATCGCTCGGTAAATTAACCTTTACACTATCTAATAATATAAATGCATTATTTTTATTCTTTTTATAAATTTTATGGTATTGGTTGGAATTATCCCAAGGTACATCATATTGCCAATTTAATTTCACACTTTTAATCGCAGGTGCAGTATTTAACCACACACTTGATGCATATGCAGAAGAATCTTTAAAATTATTAGTATTGTAGTAAATAGCAACTATATAATTATATGATTTTTCTAAAGTATTTAAACCATTGTCGGTAAATGTCGTATCTGGCCCATAAGCCGTGCCAATGCCAGAAAAACCATTTTGTCTTGTAAATTTCGGACCAACATTACTATAATTCGGAAAAGCTTTCACATTTATTCGAGATCCCACCGGAATATAATTCGTACCATTTTGACCATCTGATCTAAAAACCTGATATTGATATGGTCCAGGGTAATTTACAGTATTAAACTCTGGTGGATGTGTCCATGCAATGTTTATACTACCAGTTTTCTTATCTGTAGTTTTAACAGAAACATTGGTAATAAAAGGCAAATCTTTAGCTAAAGTAACACAAACAGGGTTTGAAACATAACTTACCCCTCCATTAGGTTCAGGAAATGCAATAACGATTCTATAACTATAGATTACTCCTTTTTGTAAGTTTTTTTTATCTACATAAAAATTAGATAAAGCAGATGTATCACTAATCCTTGTATAACCCCAAGCCGGAGGCATACCAGTTTCACAATATCCTGGTTGAAAATTATCGCATCCTTTTTTTCTATAGATAATTACTTTTAATGTGGATAAATCTACGCCAGTAATGGCATAAGGTGCCCATGTTAATTTAATCGATTTTCCATTATTATCGCTAAAAGGAACAGCACTATAAAGACTGTCTTTTGGAGCCACAACAGTTATATTCCACGCTTTTGTATCAGAAAGTTTACAATCTGTAGAACTGTTCTCAACCTTAAATACTACGGTGTAAGGTTGAGAACGTACCTGTGCATAATTTGGAGTCCATGAGAAATAACCATACGCTTTACTTTTTTGAGGCACAGAATATGAAAAGGTAGCTTTATTTAAAGGATCAGTATATACACCTCCGAATGATGTATCTCTTAATGTTTCAGCAGGAATATTAGGATCCGTTGAAGTGATAGGAATATTTAAAAGTTTAGTATTTGCTAAAATACAAGTATCTTTTGGAATTTGAATATCAGGTCTCAAATTATCGCATTTATTAATAATTATTTGCATATCTCGCCGGACATAACCAATTGGTGTCCTTACACCTTTTGTTCCTTTCCGCCATTCAGTAACTACAAATGCAATATTATACTGGCCATCTATAGCAGGAGAATCCCAGGTTATTAAACCAGTTACAGGGTTTATAGTAAAAGTGGCTGGTCCGTTTGCCTCACTTTTTGGTGAAATTCCACCAGTAGAAAGCACATTAGGATCAACATAACCATTTACATTCAATATGTTCCCACTTCTATCTAATCCTTGTGCAGGTGTAACAAAACTATATGATAAACTATCTCCATCAATATCATATCCTGCTGGATCATAAGTAAATTTTTGCCCAACTCTTCCCTGGTCTGTTGGTGGGTTTGTAAAAATTGGACTATTATCACAAAATGAAGGATCTATTTTAATATGAGTTTCAATATAAAATGGAGTTTGTACCGAATTATTAATATTAAGTATCTTATCATTTCTATTTCTTAATCCAGGAGTAAAAATTAAATTATTATCTTCTTCTCCAATATATGCTGTGTATTCACCGGGATTGTTATATGAATGCGTAAAAATAAATTTATTGATCTGAAAAAAGGGATAGTTAGGTATGGTACCATATGGTAATATTACATGTTGCTTAGAAGGTTTACTTCCATCTCCAAAATTTAAAAAAATGTCATCCTGTGTAGCATTGCCTGGATGTGCATCTAAATATAAAGTAACTGTAAATTCGTATGTGTTGGAAAGGCAATTAATTTTACGAACAGTAATATCTCCTGCCCTTAAGTGAGTCGCATATAATTTATTAAAGCTAAAACTTAAAAATAGAAACAGAAGGCAGAATATAAACTTGTATTTCATATAAATATATGAGCAGGGTAATCAGTCGATGTAATATTAGTAACGAATATACTAGCAAAAATATGATATGCTATTTTTTTAAAACAAAAAAATATTTTGGTTGTTAATAAAAATATTGAAAAATGAATTTAAAAGTTATTTTTTTATTTCAGATTTTATATTGCCCAAATATAAATAAAACAATGAGAAATTGTTTTGTATTACTTCCGATTGTAGATTTGAAAAGTTTATTAAAATGCTGTTCTATATAAAAAAAACAAATATATATGAGTTGGATTACAAAAACCCTCACAAGTTCTATAGGTCGTAAGCTTATCATGTCGCTCACGGGCTTATTCCTAATTTTATTTTTAACAGTTCACTTAATAGGTAATCTTCAACTTTTAGCTGGTGATAATGGTGAATCTTTCAACAGATATGCTTATTTTATGGGTCATAATAAATTGATTCAAATTATTTCGATTGGAAATTTTTCCTTTATCATTTTGCATATAGTTACCGCTTTTATGCTTGCAGCTCACAATAAAGCAGCTCGTCCTGTTGATTATGCTTATAAAAAAACAAGTGGTACAAGTTCTTGGTCGTCAAGAAATATGCTATTATTAGGAACAATTTTATTGATTTTTTTAGTTGTTCATATTGCCAATTTTTATGCAAAATCTAAATTTGGTGGCTTACAAGAAATTACTTATGAAGGAAAAGGCTATCATGATTTATATTTTGCCACTGCAGCTGCTTTTAAAGAATGGTGGATAGTTGCATTGTATGTTGTATCAATGTTAGGTTTATCTTATCATTTGTTACATGGTTTTTGGAGTGCTTTTCAAACGCTTGGTTTAAGTCACAAAAAATATACTCCTATTATAAAATTTTTAGGAACTGCCTATTCTATTATTGTTCCTTTACTATTTGCTTTAATTCCTATTATAATGTATTTCTATTAAAAGTTTAGTCTGATAAAAAGCTTTTAAATTTTTAAGATAAAATAATTAAAAAATAATTTCATGAATTTAGATTCAAAAATCCCCGAAGGCCCAATTGCGGAAAAATGGACAAAATATAAATTTAATTTAAAATTAGTTAACCCTGCTAATAAACGTAAATATGATATTATTGTAGTGGGTACTGGTTTAGCCGGATCATCTGCAGCAGCATCATTAGCAGAATTAGGTTATAATGTAAAAGTTTTTACATTTCATGATAGCCCCAGAAGAGCACATAGTATTGCAGCACAAGGTGGTATCAATGCTGCAAAAAATTATCAAAATGATGGTGATTCAGTTTACAGATTATTTTATGATACAGTTAAAGGAGGAGATTATAGAGCAAGAGAAGGAAATGTATATCGTTTAGCACAAGTTTCAGTAAATATTATTGATCAATGTGTGGCTCAAGGTGTGCCTTTTGCAAGGGAATATGGTGGTTTATTAGCAAACAGATCTTTTGGTGGTGCTCAAGTATCAAGAACATTTTATGCTCGTGGACAAACAGGTCAACAATTATTGTTAGGTGCATATTCTGCCTTAAGCAGACAAGTATCAACTGGAAAAATAAAAATGTATACCCGATCCGAGATGTTGGATGTGGTATTGGTTGATGGCAAAGCAAGAGGAATTGTAACAAGAGATTTAGTTACTGGAAAGATCGAAAGCCATTCAAGCCATGCTGTTTTGCTTTGCACTGGAGGTTATGGAAATGTTTTTTATTTATCTACCAATGCCAAAAATTGTAATACTTCTGCAATATGGAGAGCACATAAAAAAGGCGCTTACTTCGCAAATCCTTGTTTTACTCAAATTCATCCAACATGTATTCCCGTTTCAGGAGATTATCAGTCCAAATTAACGCTGATGTCAGAATCTTTAAGAAACGACGGAAGAGTATGGGTGCCGAAAGCTGTAGGTGACAAAAGAAAACCAAGTGAAATTCCGGAAGAAGAAAGAGATTATTTTCTTGAAAGAAAATATCCTGCTTTTGGTAATCTAGTTCCAAGAGATGTGGCTTCAAGAAATGCTAAAGAAGTTTGTGATGAAGGAAGAGGAGTGGGAACAACGGGCTTAGCCGTTTATATGGATTTTGCAGATGCAATTAAAAGAGATGGCTTAAATACAATCGTTTCCAAATACGGTAATCTTTTCGATATGTACGAAAAAATTACCGGAGAAAATCCTTATGAAGTGCCAATGAGAATTTATCCTGCTGTCCATTACACAATGGGAGGTTTATGGGTTGATTATAATTTGATGACTTCAATACCGGGCTTATATGCCTTAGGTGAAGCTAATTTTTCCGATCATGGTGCAAATAGGTTAGGTGCTTCTGCACTTATGCAAGGTTTAGCTGATGGATATTTTGTAATACCTTATACAATAGGTGATTATTTAACAAGTAATTCAGGAGTAAAAGTTGATACTACTCACCCTGAATTTAAAAAAGCAGAAACAGAGGCTGCAGAGAGAATCAAGCAATTATTAAATATTAATGGGAAAAGAACAGTTGACGATTTTCATAGAGAATTAGGTCATATCATTTGGACCTACTGTGGAATGTCGAGAACAGCTGAAGGTTTAAAAATTGCTCAAGGAAAAATTCAAGATCTAAAAAAAGAATATTGGCGTGATGTAAAAGTTAATGGTGCTAATGAGGAAATGAATCAAAGTCTTGAAAAAGCTTTAAGAGTTGCTGATTTTATTGAATTAGGTGAATTAATGATAATGGATGCGCTTAACAGAAATGAATCGTGTGGTGGTCATTTCAGGGAAGAATATCAAACTCCTGAAGGAGAAGCACAACGTGATGATGAAAATTATGCATATGTAGCAGCTTGGGAATTTAAGGGTGAAGATCAAGCTGAAGAACTTCATAAAGAAGAACTTCATTTCGAAAATGTAAAATTAACTCAGAGAAGTTATAAATAATTGTTGGTAAATCGATTGCTTAGTTATTTAAAAAATAAAAATAATATTTAAAGATATAAAAAATGAGACTTCTCAATTTAACTTTAAAAATCTGGAGGCAAGCTAATGCTCAAGCCAAAGGTAAAATGGAGACCTATCCACTTAATGACATTAATGATGAAATGTCTTTTTTGGAAATGTTGGATGTTTTAAATGAAAAATTAATTACAACTAATCAGGAACCTGTCACTTTCGACCATGATTGTAGAGAAGGAATATGCGGATCTTGTTCATTGTATATAAATGGTAGGCCACACGGACCATCTCAAACTACAACTTGCCAATTGCATATGCGTCATTTTAACGATGGGGAAACTATTGTAATTGAACCATGGAGAGCAAATTCTTTTCCAGTTATTAAAGATTTAATGGTTGATAGGGGAGCTTTCGATAGAATTATTCAAGCAGGTGGTTTTGTATCTGTTAATACAGGTGTAAACGTAGATGCAAACGAAATTCCTATTTCGAAAGTAATTGCAGATGAAGCGATGGACAATGCAGCATGTATTGCATGTGGTGCATGTGTTGCAGCTTGTAAAAATGCTTCAGCAATGTTATTTGTTTCAGCAAAAGTGAGTCAATTAGCATTGTTGCCACAAGGTCATTCAGAGCATCAAGAGCGTGTCGAAAAAATGGTTGCACAAATGGACGCCGAAGGTTTTGGTTCTTGTACCAATACTGGTGCTTGTGCTGCAGAATGCCCTAAAGAGATTCCTTTAGCTTCCATCGCAAGACTTAACAGAGAATATCTTTCTGCTAAAATTGCAAGCAATAATATTTAAAGATCATATAATAATAGATTTCAAAAAATATTTCCGTTTTTATCTCAAACTTTTTGATAAAAACAGGAATATTTTTTTTTGATCAAAATCAAATTTACCTACCTGTAGTTAATTCTATTTGAATTGAAAATAATATTAGTGGTGATTTAATTTCTTTTCATAATGTGAAATACATGAATGGCAAAAGTTTACTTAAAACAAATTCACAATTACTTTTTTGAAATAACTCCAAGTTCTTCATTTATTAATTGATATGGTTCATTCTTTATATACAAAAAACTATCTAAATCAATGTATGGTACACTATAAGATAATTTTAGAGCAGAAGAAATACCTAGGCTGCTTTCAACCATACAGCCTATCATTGGTTTCATATTATTTTTTATGCATTCCTTAATAATATTAATTCCGTTTTGATAACCACCCGCCTTCATTAATTTCATATTTACTCCATGAAACATAGTTTTTAATTCCTCAAAATCTGGTTTATCTGTGATTGACTCATCACCAATAATTTCGAAAGGAGAGTTTTTAAATAAAAATTTATATTCATCCTTCATTATAGAAGGCAAAGGTTGTTCAATAAATAAAATATTAAACTTTTTTAATTTTTCGAAAATATTTAATAGATCATCAACATTATCCCAAGCTTCATTAGCATCAATCATTAAGGGTTTATGAGTAAATCCAGATATGGTTTTAATTGCCTCAAAAGCATTTTTCTTATCTACTTTAATTTTTAAAAATTTAAAACGATTTAAATTAAATTCTTTATAAAACTTTAGCATTTCATTTACTTCCATTATAGGTAATGAAAAAGCTGTGTTTGTAGGTACAGGTATTTGAATATTTAATAAGTCAAAAAAATTTATTTTATTTTTATCACAGTAGAAGTGAATAAAAGCTGATTCAATTCCAAATCTTAATGAATTGCAAATTTCTTTAGAATTTAACCATTCATTAAAGCCATCTAAAGATTTTAAAATATTGAATGATTCAATATTTATTTCGCCAAACTGTTTTTTTATTAAACCCTGTGTTTCTCCATACCTTATATTGGGTGCAACTTCACCCAAGCCTGAATTTAATCCATCAGTAATTTTTATTAAAAAATTATTTTTAAAATCGGTACTTCCTCTAGAAATCTTCCATGAAAATTTTAAATCTAACTTTAATTCTTCTATACTAATAGAGACCATATTTTTTTATAGAAATTAAGCAAAAAAATAATCCGATGATATTTCATCGGATTATTTAAATAAACAAATTATAGATTAACTATTTTTTTACTTCAGTTTCTCCATTTTTAGAAACAAAATCAACTCTTTCTAAATGAAGATTATTCATTGCATTTATAGACAAACCTTTAACCTTTTTTGAAGCCAATCGTAATACCTCATCATAATAAAGAACAATAACAGGAGCTTCGTGCATAGCTAAAGCGTCCATTGCATGATAAATTTCATAACGTTTAAATCCATCATCCTCCAACATTACACTTTCAAAAAAGTCATCATAAGATTTATTATGAAAATGTGTTTTATTTGGACCAGCTGGTGTAAAGTTTTTGCTATAAAACATAGCTAAATAATTTTCAGCGTCTGGATAATCACCCAACCAAGATGCCCTAAATAACGAAGCTTTTCCATTATCAATCATTTCTTGTAATGTGGCAACATTGTTTTCCTCTAATTTAACAGTAATTCCAATTTCTTTCCAGGCTTTTAATAAGTATTCAGATATATCTCTATGGTTTGGATTTGTATAAAGAGTAACCTCTGGGAAATTTTGACCATTTGCATATCCTGCTTCCTTCATTAATCCTTGAGCCCTTGCAAGATCAAAGTTATAACCTACTACTTTACTACTATCAAATGATGGCATTACAGGAGGCACTATACCATCTTCGCCAGGGATACCTAATTTGTTTCGAAGGAAGGTAACCATGTCTCTACGATTCACAGCAAAGTTCATTGCTTGGCGTACTCTTCTATCTAAAAATGGATGCTTTTTATTAGTATATTTTGTAGAATCTAATTGAAAACCAATAAATTCAGTATTTAAATAGGCAGATTTTATTACTTCATATTTGCTTGAAAACTCTTGTTTAATTGACCCATCTCTATTTAAAACAATATCTTTAGATCCCTCTTCTATTCCAGAAATGAAATCCAAATCACCTTTTGTAAATTGACTAAATGCTTGATTTTTGTCAGGAATAAAGGATACTTGAACAGCATCAAGATATGGAAGTTGTACTAAATTTTCATCTTTCTTCCAATACTGAGTATTTTTTAACAATACAAGGCTTGTATTTTGAGCCCATTTGTCAAATTTAAAAGGACCAGTTCCAACTGGATGAGTACCAAATTCTTTGGCATATTTTTCAACGGCTTCTTTAGGCACTACATATGTATATGGCATTGTTAACAACATTAAAAAAGCTGGAAATGGCCTTCTTAAATTTATGCGTAAAGTATGTGAATCTAAAGCTTTAAATGCAGAATCTGAAAAAGATTTTCCATCTGATTTTAATAAAACTTTATCATAAAACACCCATTTGCCAGGACTTGCTACCTTGTCGTCCATTATTCTATTGAATGAGTAAACAAAATCTTCTGCTGTTACTTCCCTTCCTTTTTTGTTAGGGAAAACATCATTATCGTGGAAGAAAATTTCATGTTTTAATTTAAAAGTATATACCAATCTGTTTTCAGATACTTCCCATGATTCAACCAAAGAAGGAACGGGAGCAAGGTTATCATCTAATTCAAAAAGGCCATTATACAATTGGTTTGTTGCCCATATATTTGCTTGATTACGAGCAAATGCAGGATCTAATGATGTTAAGCCTTCAGCCATATTATACCGAAAAACTTTTTTGTTGGAATCTTCCTTGGTTCCTTTGCAACTATACAGGAAAACTGAAAGTAATACACAAATAAGTGTAAAATGTCTAAACATAACTTTCTTCATTTTTATTAGATTTAAGGATTATCTTATTTGACTGAAACATTTCGAGACTTAAATATTGACGATTTTTTGAGAAAATACAAATATTGATGTGTTTTTATCTAAAAATTTATTAATTGAATTTTTATTTTTTGACAAATAAAGGAAAGAAAAAATAATGTTAAAAATAATTTTAAGTATAATTTAGAAAAATTTATTTTTTTATTTCTTTTTTAAATAATTTTTGTTTGAAAATTTAAAAAATTACCCAGTTTTTATTTTCAAAAATATTTTTGATTTTTTTCAGGGTTTTGATATTTTATATATACCGACTAACTTTACATTGATTTATATAATAATTAAAAAGATTTATTAAGAGTATCTTAATTTTATCAATTCATTTTTTATTTTTTTTCAATTATAATCTTTTTTCTTACATTTTTTGAAAAAAATAATCCCTAACAATTATTAATCTTATTAACAGAAGAAAAATTCTAATTTCACAAATCTTAAAAAAATGGGGAAAATTATAGCAATCGCTAATCAAAAAGGTGGTGTTGGTAAAACAACAACTACCATTAATCTTGCTGCGAGTCTTGCTGCATTGGAACATAAAACGCTAATTGTAGATGCTGATCCTCAAGCTAATTCTACCTCAGGTCTTGGTTATAACCCAAAAGAAGTTGAAGAAAGTATTTATGAGTGTATGGTTGATGGTGTTTCTGCTAAAGACATAATTATACATTCAGATTTACCCTTTCTAGATATTATTCCATCTCATATCGATTTAGTTGGTGCTGAGATTGAAATGATAAATTTAGATAATAGGGAAGAAAAAATGAGAGAAGTACTAAAAGATTTAAAGGATGAGTATGATTTTATTATCATTGATTGTTCCCCTTCTTTAGGATTAATAACTATTAATAGCCTTGTAGCAGCCGATTCAGTAATTATACCAGTTCAATGTGAATACTTTGCACTTGAAGGATTAGGTAAACTTTTAAATACTATTAAAATTATACAATCACGTTTAAATGTTGGTTTGGAGATTGAAGGCATTCTTTTAACAATGTACGATTTACGTGTAAGACTATCAAATCAGGTTGTTGAAGAAGTAACTACACATTTTAAAGATCTGGTTTTTCAAACGATTATTCCAAGAAACATTCGTTTGTCCGAAGCACCAAGTTTCGGTTTGCCTGCTATTTCGCATGATGCAGAAAGTAAAGGAGCACTCAGTTATTTGAGTTTAGCTAGAGAGGTATTAGTAAAAAATGGAATTGTAAGTAATGCATAATATTTCGATTAAGAAAAAAATAATTAAATGGTTGAAAACCAAAAAATGGAAAACAAATTAAATAAAAAAAGAAATGTATTAGGAAGAGGATTGGGAGCTTTACTGCACGATTCTGATTCAATGGTGGAAGAAAAAAATCCTGAAATTCAAATAATAAATTCAATTAATGAAATTGATATTAATAATATTGAAGTTAATCCGTTTCAGCCACGACTTGATTTTGAAAAGGAGGCTTTAGAGGAATTAGCTGAATCAATAAGAGTTCAGGGTATAATTCAACCAATTACAGTTCGTCAACTTAATAAAGATCAATTTCAGTTAATTTCTGGTGAAAGAAGGCTACAAGCTTCAAAACTTGCTGGTTTAGCTAAAATTCCTGCGTATATCCGTTTGGCTAATGACCAACAAATGTTGGAAATGGCTTTAATTGAAAATATACAAAGGGAAAACTTAAACGCGATAGAAATAGCATTGAGCTATCAACGCTTAATATCAGAATGTAGTTTAAAGCAAGAAGAACTTGGAGACCGTGTCGGAAAAAACAGGTCAACTGTAAATAATTATATTCGGTTATTGAAATTACCACCTGAAATTCAAGTGGGTATAAGAGATAATAAAATATCAATGGGGCATGCAAGGGCATTGATTAACGTTGAAAATCCAGAGAATAAACTTTTAGTTTATAAAAAAATACTAAATGAAGATCTTTCTGTAAGAAAGGTGGAAGAATTAGTAAGGAATATTGGAAACGAAATAATTGATAAAAAATTTGATAGTAAGCCTGTGCCTAAATTTGAAATAGTTCAATTACAATCAAAATTAAGTTCTCACTTTGGCACAAAAGTAGAAGTTAAAAGTTCTGAAAAGAATAAAGGTGAAATTAAAATTCCATTTATCTCTGAAGACGATTTGAACAGGATATTGGAATTGATTAATATTTAAAAAAAATATGTTTTTACGTTTTGGGCTTACATTTATTTTTATTTTTTTTTCGCTTTTAAGTTTCTCCCAAACAGATTCTTTACAAAGTAATGGCAAAGCAAAAATTGTAAATTTAGATTCATTACCTACTGTTAAAATACTTAATAAACGTTCGCCATACCGGGCAACTCTTTATGCAGCACTATTACCAGGTACAGGTCAATTATATAACAAGCAATATTGGAAAGTACCTTTGGTTTATGCAGGAGTTGGAATTTTTGCCTATTTTATTTCATATAATAACAGCCAGTATTTATTATACAATGATTTATTAACTGAACTAAACAGAAATCCTGGAATAGTGCCTGTTTCTTTTCCAGTACGTTTTCAAGGCCATGATGTTGGTGCTGTTTTGAATAATGTAAAAGTTAACGTAAATCAATTTCGCCGTTATCGCGATTTAAGTATAATAATGAGTGCAGCTTTTTATGCTTTAACAATTGTAGATGCAAATGTTTTTGCTCATTTAAGAACATTTGACTTAAGTGATGATATTTCAATACGATTTAAACCAATAATAACTTATCCTGGTTTTGCAACTGTGGGTACTGTTGGAATGGGTTTGCAATTTTCTTTTAAATAAAAATGTTAAGAATTAATTTGAATCAATGAATTCTTTTCATAGTATTGCAACCTGATTTTAAGGTCCTGTGGCCGAGTGGCTAGGCAGGGCTCTGCAAAAGCCCCTACAGCGGTTCGAATCCGCTCGGGACCTCTAAGCTCATATAGTTTCTATATGAGCTTTTTTATTGTGCGCTACGCATACCATCAAACTATAGGGTGTAAATCCCGAACGAGCCTGTCAGTAGGAATCGTTAATCAAAGACAAGGGTGCTTATCGTGAGGTAGGATCTGAAGGAAGTCGGCGATAAA
>Ga0123337_10005102_pt1 | contig 13067 bp, 12 predicted proteins | sample frozenSSSSmetaG_FD_89792 | JGI IMG/M metagenome (GOLD analysis project Ga0123337, IMG submission 89792) | Glacier valley bacterial and archeal communities from Borup Fiord, Nunavut, Canada, to study Microbial Dark Matter (Phase II) -... | ecosystem: Environmental > Aquatic > Freshwater > Ice >...
CCACGTGTAGCCCATGCCGCCCCAGTACTGCATGCAGGCGTCGGGCACGAGCCGGCCGAGCCGGCAGGCCTTGAGCTTGGCCATCGACGCCCACTCGGTGACGTCGGCGCCGGCCACGTATTTCTCGGTCGCCATGTAGACCAGGCCGCGCAGCGACTCGATTTCGGTCTTCAGCTCGGCGAGCTTGTAGTGGACGACCTGGTGGTCGAGCACGCTCTTGCCGAAGATCTTGCGCTCGCGCGCGTAGTCGGCCGTCAGCTGGATGCAGTTCAGCAGCGACTGGATCGCGTTCGCCGCGGCCCAGAGGCGCTCCTCCTGGAACTGCATCATCTGGTAGGTGAAGCCCATGCCCTCCTCGCCGACGCGGTTGGTCTGCGGCACGCGCACGTCGTCGAAGTGGATCAGGCCCGTGTCGCTCGACATCATCCCGATCTTCCGGATCTTCTGCGCCCGCGTGACGCCCCTGGTGTTCATCGGCACCATGATCAGGCTCTTGTTCTTGTGCGCGGCGCCTTCGCTCGTGTTGGCGAGCAGGCACATCCAGTCGGCCTGCAGGCTGTTGGTGATCCACATCTTCGAGCCGTTGATGACGTAGTCGTCGCCGACCTTCTTCGCCGTCGTCTTGATGCTCGCGACGTCCGACCCGGCACCGGGCTCCGAGACGCCGATGCAGCCGACCGCATCCCCCGTGATCGCCGGCATGAGGAACTCGCGACAGAGCGCTTCGGAGCCGAAGCGCGCGAGCGCCGGCGTCGCCATGTCGGTCTGCACGCCGATCGCCATCGGCACGCCGCCGCAGGCGACGTGGCCGAGCGTCTCGGCCATCGCCACCGAGAACGAGTAGTCGAGGCCCATGCCGCCGTACTTCTCGGGCTTGGTCAGGCCGAGCAGGCCGAGGTCGCCGAGTCCCTTGAAGACCTCGTGCGCGGGAAAGGCCTCGGCCGCTTCCCACGCGTCGACGTGCGGGTTGATGTGCTCGTCGATATAGCGCTTGAGCGTGCGCTGGATCTCTTCGTGCTCGTGCGTGTATTGCATGGCGGCTCCTGGTGGTGCGCTCGGCGCCGGCCGCTCAGGGCCGGGCGACGCCGAACTGCATCGGGTGAAGGGTGCGTCGCGCCGCTTCGTCGCAGACGGCGAGCGCGAGGGCGAGGACGCGGCGCGTGTCGCGCGGGTCGATGATGCCGTCGTCGAGCAGCAGGCCCGAAGTGTAGAAGGCATCGGACTGGCGCTCGAACGTCGCGGTGATCTTCTGCGTCAGCGCGACGAGCTTGCCTTCGTCGACCGGCTCGCCTTTCCTCGCCGCGCCGTCGCGCATGACGATCTCCATCGTGCCGGCGGCCTGGCTGGCGCCCATCACGGCGGTGATCGCCGTCGGCCAGCTGAAGACGAAGCGCGGGCCGAAGCCGCGCCCGCACATGCCGTAGTTGCCGGCGCCGAACGACGCGCCGCAGTGGACGGTGATCTGCGGCACGTCGGCGTTCGCGAGTGCCTGAATCTGCTTCGAGCCGTGCTTGATCATGCCGGCGCGCTCGGCCTCCGTGCCGACGATGAAGCCGGTCGTGTTCTGCAGCCAGACGATGGCGATGCCGAGCTGGCAGCAGCTCTGCACGAAGTGCGTGACCTTGACGCTGCCGGCCGGATCGAGCGGGCCGTTGTTGGTGACGATGCCGACGCGATAGCCGGCGATCGCCGCGTAGCCGCACACCGTCGCCGGGCCGTGATCGGCCTTGAACTCGAGCAGCTCGGATCCGTCGACCACACGCGCGATCACGTCGCGCATGTCGACGGCCTTCTTCGCATCGGCACCGAAGAGGCCGAGGAGCGCGTCGCCAGCGTGGAGCGGCGCGGGCCCGTCTGGCCACGATGCCGGCGGCTGCCAGCCGAGCGACGCGACGAGCTCGCGCGCCATCGCGAGCGCGCTGGCATCGTCGTCGGCCACGTAGTCGGCCAGGCCAGAGACGCTCGCGTGCATGTCGGCGCCGCCGAGTGCCTCGTCGGTGGCGATCTCGCCGGTCGCGGCCTTGAGGAGCGGCGGACCGGCGAGGAACGCGCGCGCGCGGCCGCGCACCATGATCACGTGGTCCGACAAGCCCGTCATGTACGCGCCGCCCGCCGTCGACGAGCCGTGCACGACGGCGATCACCGGCAACCCCGCGGCCGAGAGGCGCGCGAGGTTGCAGAAGAGGGCGCCACCGCGCACGAACTGCTCGACGCGGTAGTTGAGCAGGTTCGCGCCCGCGGACTCGACGAGGTGGACAAAGGGAAGCCGGTTCTCGAGCGCGATCTGCTGCGCGCGCAGCATCTTCTCGAGGCCTTGCGATTGCATCGCGCCCGCGTCGATGCCAGCATCGTCCGCGACGACCATCACGCGAACACCGGCGACGACGCCGATGCCGACGATCGAGCCGCCGCCGGGCAGTGATGTCTCGGGGTCGTCGCTGTCCTGGAGCCAGCCGGCGAGCGTCGAGAGCTCGAGGAAGGGCACCCCTGGATCGAGCAGGCGTGCGACGCGCTCGCGCGGCAGCAGCTTGCCGCGCTTGTCGAAGAGCGGCCCGGCTTTCGCGCTCGCGGCCCGCGTGCGTGACTCGAGCGCGCGCCAGCGATCGATTAGCGCAAGGGTGCGCGAGCGATTGGCGGTGAAGGCATCGCTGCGCGTGTCAAGGGCGGTTGTCAGAGCCGGCATCGAGGGGTGATCAGGTGTCGCGCAGGACCTGCGGCGAGGTCGCGAGATGGAAGCCGTCGAACGCTGTCGTCGTGCCGCCGGTGCCGACCTCGGGCCAGATCCGCTTCGCATTCGGCGCGGCGCCGTCGACGCGCAGGCACGCGCCCGACACGAACGCGGCCGCGGGAGAGAGCAGGAACACGATCGCCGCCGAGACCTCGCTCTCGGTGCCGAGCCGGCGCAGCGGTACGAGGTCCTTCATGCCGCGCAGCGTCGCCGTCATCTCGGGCGGATAGCGGTCGAGCCCGCTCGACGCGATCCAGCCCGGCGCGACGGCGTTGACGCGCACGGGAGCCCATTCGAGTGCCGCGGTTTCGGTGAAGTTGAGCATGCCGGCGCGCGCCGCGCCCGAGTGGCCCATGCCGGGCATGCCGCCCCACATGTCGGCGATGATGTTGACCACGGCACCGCCATTCGGCTGCGCGGCATCCTTGAGCATCCACTGCGTGACGCATTCGCGCGCCATCAGGAAGCCGCCGGTCAGGTTGTTGCGCACGACCGCGTCCCAGCCCTTCGCGCTGATCGCCGCGAGCTTCGCCGGGAACTGGCCGCCGGCGTTGTTGACGAGCGCGTCGATGCGGCCGTGATGCGCGAGGATGGCGGCGATCGTGCTCTGCACCTGCGCTTCCTCGCGGATGTCGCAGACGTGCGTGGAGCAGAAGCCGCCCTGGCTCTCGATCTCGGCGCGCACCGCGTCGAGCTTCTCGAGCTTGCGGCCGACGATGGCGAGCGTCGCGCCGAGCGCCGAGAGCTCGTGCGCCGTGCAGCGGCCGATGCCCGAGCCGCCGCCCGTGACGACGGCGACCTGGCCGCGAAAGAGGCTGGGGGCGAAGATCGATCGATAGCCGGTGGTCATGGGATGAGGATGCGAACGCCTCGCGAGTCGTCAACCAAGCGCTTGCTTGGTGGTTGTCGGGCAGTGTGCCCAGCCCGATAATCGATTGTCAATCCGGTGGCGCCGCCGTGGCGCCGTTCCGGACACGAGGAGAGCCCGAGATGCCCCACGCGATGATCTTCGACGCCGTCCGCACGCCGCGCGGCAAGGGCAAGAAGGACGGCAGCCTGCACGAGGTCAAGCCGATCGATCTGCTCGCCGGCCTGCTCGTCAAGCTGCAGCGGCGCCACGGCTTCGATCCGGCCGCGCTCGACGACGTCGTCATGGGCGTGGTCTCGCCGGTCGGCGAGCAAGGCTCGGTGATCGCCAAGACCGCCGCGCTCAAGGCTGGCTGGGACTTCAAGGTCGCCGGGATGCAGATCAACCGCTTCTGCGCCTCCGGCCTCGAGGCCGTCAACATCGCGGCGCAGAAGGTTGCGAGCGGCTGGGAAGATCTCGTCGTCGCGGGCGGCGTCGAGAGCATGTCGCGCGTGGCGATCGGTTCCGACGGCGGCGCGTGGTCGCAGGACCCGGCAACGAACTTCGGCATCGGCTTCGTGCCGCAGGGAATCGGCGCCGACCTGATCGCGACGCTCGCCGGCTGGAAGCGCGACGACGTGGACCGCTTCGCGCTGACGTCGCAGCAGCGCGCAGCGGCCGCACAGGCCGCGGGGCACTTCGACAAGTCGGTGCTCGCCGTCGACGACGAGATCGGCATCGCGATCCTCGAGCGCGACGAGTTCATCAAGCCGCGCACCACGATCGAAGGTCTCGGTCAGCTCAAGGTCGCCTTCGCCGAGCTCGGCGCGATGGGCTTCGACGCCGTCGCGCTCGCGCGCTATCCGCAGGTCGAGCGCATCGAGCATGTGCACACGGCGGGCAACTCGTCGGGCATCGTCGACGGCGCAGCGGCGGTGCTGGTCGGAAGCGAAGCGATGGGCCGCACCCTTGGTCTGACGCCGCGCGCGCGCATCGTCGCGACGGCGCTCTCCGGTGCCGACCCGACGATCATGCTCACCGGCCCGATGCCGGCGACGAGGAAGGCTCTCGCCAAGGCCGGCCTGACGATCGACGACATCGACCTCTTCGAGGTCAACGAGGCGTTCGCCGCCGTGCCGATGCGCTTCATGCGCGAGATGAACGTGCCGCACGAGAAGGTCAACGTCAACGGCGGCGCGATCGCGCTCGGCCATCCGCTCGGTGCGACCGGTGCGATGCTCGTCGGCACTCTGCTCGACGAGCTCGAGCGGCGCAACCTGAAGCGTGGCCTCGTCACGCTCTGCGTCGGCGGCGGCATGGGCATCGCCACCATCATCGAGCGGGTCTGAGGGCTTCGGGCATGAACACGATCCGCTACGAGATCGACGGCGAAGGCATCGCCACGGTCACCTTCGACGCGCCCGGCGCGCCCGTCAACACGATGACGCTCGAGTGGCAGCACGATCTCGCCGAAGTCGCTGCCGCCGTCGTGCGCGACAAGGAGAAGATCAAAGGTGTGTGCCTGGCATCGGCGAAGTCGACCTTCTTCGCCGGCGCGGCACTCAAGCATGTGCTGACGCTGAAAGAGGAGGACGCGAAGCCCGGCTTCGCCGAGATCGAGGCGCTGAAGAAGAGCTACCGCGCACTCGAGACCTGCGGCCGTCCGGTCGTCTCGCTGCTCGCCGGCTCCGCTCTGGGTGGCGGCTGGGAGGTCGCGCTCATCGGCCATGCCCGCTTCGCCCTCGACGACGCGACGATCCGCTTCGGCATGCCCGAGGTCTCGCTCGGTCTCATCCCGGGCGCGACCGGCATCGTCAAGACGGTCCGCACGATGGGCCTGATGGCGGCGCAGCCGTACCTGATCGAAGGCCGCCTCGTCGCGCCGCGCGAGGCGCTCGAGATCGGCTGGATCGACGGGCTTGCCTCAGGCGTCGACGAGTTGCGCGCGCTCGCTCTGGCGTGGATCGCCGAGCACCCCGACGCGACGCAGCCGTGGGACCGTCGTGACTACAAGATGCCCGGCGGCACGCCGGCGTCGCCGAAGATCGCGGCCGCGCTCGCGGTCGCGCCCGCGGTCCTCGCGCAGAAGACGCGCGGCCTCTATCCGGCGACGCAGGCGATCCTCGAGACGATGGTCGAGGGCGCGCTCGTCGACTACGACACCGCCACGCGCATCGAGAGCCGCAAGCTCGCGAAAGTGATGGTCGGGCAGACCGCGAAGAACATGATCCAGGCGTTCTTCTTCGACGTTGGCGCGATCCGCTCCGGCCGCGCGCGACCGAAGGACGTGCCAACGTGGAAGCCGAAGCGCATCGGCATCCTGGGCGCCGGCATGATGGGCGCCGGCATCGCCCACGCGAACGCCGTGCGCGGCATCGCTTGCGTGCTGAAGGACGTGTCGGCCGAGAAGGCCGACGCCGGCCTGGCCGCGATCCGAAGGATCACGTCGGCGCAGATCGCGAAGGGAAGGATGGATCCGGTGCGCGAGGCCGGCCTGCTCGCGCTGATCAAACCGACGGCGGAGGCGGGAACGCTCGACGGCTGCGACCTGATCATCGAAGCCGTGTTCGAGAACCGCGCGCTCAAGGCGGCGGTGACGAAGGAGGCCGAGCCGATGCTCGCGCCTGGCGGCGTCTTCGCGAGCAACACGTCGACCTTGCCGATCGGCGGGCTGGCGACGGCGAGTGCGCATCCCGAGCGCTTCGTCGGCCTGCACTTCTTCTCGCCGGTGCACAGGATGCAGCTCGTCGAGATCATCCGCGGCAAGGCGACGAGCGACGAGACGATCGCCCGGATGTTCGACTACGTGATCGCGCTCGGCAAGACGCCGATCGTCGTCAACGACGCGCGCGGCTTCTTCACGAGCCGCGTCTTCGGCACCTACGTGATGGAAGGCGCGGCGATGCTCGCCGAAGGCATCGCCGCGCCGCTGATCGAGCACGCGGCGTTCGCCGCCGGCATGCCGGTCGGGCCGCTCGCGGTCCTCGACGAGACCTCGCTCGCGCTCTCGGTGCGCGTCATCGAGCAGACGCGCGCCGATCTCGCCGCCGAGGGCAAGTCGGCCGCGTTCACGGCCGGAGAGGCGCTGGTCGAGCGGATGGTCAAGGAACTCGGCCGCCCGGGTCGCGCCGGCGGCGGTGGCTTCTACGACTATCCGGCGGGCCAGCCGAAGCGACTGTGGCCCGGACTGCGCGAGACCTTCGAGCGCAGCAATGTCAGCGCCGAGGTCGACGAACTCAAGCAGCGGCTGCTGTATCGCCAGTCGATCGAGACGGCGCGGTGCCTGGCCGAGGGCGTGCTCACGAGCGTCGCCGAAGCCAACATCGGCTCCATCCACGGCATCGGCTTTCCGGCGTGGACGGGCGGGGCGATGCAGTTCATCGCGTCGGAAGGCAGGGAGCGCTTCATCGCCAACGCCGCCGCGCTGGCCGCGCGTCACGGCGACCGCTTCCTGGTGTCGGTCGCGACGCTGGACACCGCGCTGAGCCGGCGCGCGGCGTCCTAGAAGAGACCCCGAAGGAGTCCGTCCCTTCCTCTTGGAGGGAGGGGCGCGCAGCGGGGAAGGAGCGATCCCGAAGCGAAGCGTAGAAGTGAAGAACGCGAAGCGCGCTTCACTTCTTCAGCGTCAGGATCCACTGCACGAGCTGCTTCGCCTCGGCCTCGCTGACCTGTGGATTCGCCGGCATCGGCACCGCGCCCCAGACGCCGGCGCCGCCTTTCATGACCTTGGTCGTGAGCTTGGGCACCGCGTCGGCCTGGCCGGCGTACTTCGCCGCGACATCCTTGTAGGCGGGCCCGATCACCTTCTGGTCGACGGCGTGGCAGGCCATGCAGTTCTTCTTCTGGGCCAGCTCGGGGTTGGCGAACGCGGGCGCCCAAAGCATGCAGGCGGTCACGATTGAGGCGATTCGAACAGTGCTCATGGGCTCCCCGGAACTCGCGACGAAGCGTCGCTCGGCTACCATCAGGATAACGGTCGGGGCCACCGCCGGTTGACGTCATGCACTTCGCTGCGAGCCCCGTGAAGCTGGAGCCACCGCATGCTGTTCGTCCTCATCGGCATCGCCGTCATCGCGCTCAATCTTGCCGACATCGGACCGTTCGCGGCCTGGAACTGGCAGTTCTTCGGCGACCTGTGGAAGTTCTGCGTGCCGTTCGCGTTCGCAGTCGCCTGGTGGGTATGGTCCGACAAGTCGGGTCTCAACAAGAGGCGCGAAATGGCCCGGATGGAGAAGAAGAAGGCCGACCGGCGCAAGGAGAACCTCGTCTCCCTGGGCATGGACAACCGTCACCGCAAGCGCTGAGTCCCGCGGGACGTCGAGGTCCCGACCTCACGCATCTGCGTCGAGCACCGCACCCTTGCTTGCGCTCGACACGTTCTTCGCGAACTTGGCGAGCACACCGCGCGTGTAGCGCGGTGCAGGTGCCTTCCAGGCGGCACGACGCGCCGCGAGCTCGTCGTCGGCGACGTTGAGCTGCAACAGCAGCCGATGCGCGTCGATGGTGATCGAGTCGCCTTCGCGCACGAGTGCGATCGCGCCGCCCGCATACGCCTCCGGCGCGACGTGGCCGACGACCATGCCCCAGGTGCCGCCCGAGAAGCGCCCGTCGGTGACGAGGCCGACCGACTCGCCGAGGCCCTGGCCGATGAGCGCGCTCGTCGGCGCGAGCATCTCCGGCATGCCGGGCGCGCCCTTCGGACCGAGATAGCGCAGCACCATCACGTCGCCCGGGACGATCTTGCGCGCCATGATCGCGTGCATTGCCGACGGCTCGTCGTCGAAAACGCGCGCCGGCCCGGTCATCACCGGATTCTTGAGGCCGGTGATCTTCGCGACCGCGCCTTCGGTCGAGAGATTGCCCTTCAGGATCGCAAGATGGCCGTGCGCGTACATCGGCTTGTCGATCGGGCGGATCACGTCCTGCGACGACGCGGGCACGGCCGGCAGGTCGGCCAGCGTCTCGGCGATCGTCTTGCCCGTGATGGTGATGCAGTCGCCGTGTAGGTGGCCGGCCTCGAGCAGGATCTTCATCACCTGCGGGATGCCGCCGGCGCGGTGCAGGTCGACGGCCAGATGCTTGCCCGAGGGCTTCAGGTCGCAGAGCACCGGCACCTTCTGGCGCATCCGCTCGAAGTCGTCGATCGTCCACTCGACCTCGGCCGCATGGGCGATGGCCAGGAAGTGGAGCACGGCATTGGTCGAGCCGCCCGTCGCCATGATCACGGCGACGGCGTTCTCGATGCTGCGCCGCGTGACGATGTCGCGCGGCTTCAGATCTCGCCTCACCGCCTCGACCAGCACCTTGGCCGCGGTCGTCGCCGCAGTGACGATTTCGTCGTGGACGTTGGCCATCGTGCTCGAATACGGCAGGCTCATGCCGAGCGCCTCGAACGCCGAGCTCATCGTGTTGGCGGTGTACATGCCGCCGCACGAGCCGCTGCCGGGAATCGCGCGTCGCTCGATCTCGCCGAAGTCGGTCTCGCTCATCGTGCCGGCAGTGAACTGGCCGACGGCCTCGAAGACGCTGACGATGTTGAGGTCCTGGCCCTGGTAGCGGCCCGGCAGGATCGTGCCGCCGTAGACGTAGATGGCAGGCACGTTGGCGCGCAGGATGCCCATCATCCCGCCCGGCATGTTCTTGTCGCAGCCGCCGACGACGAGCACGCCGTCCATCCACTGGCCGCCGACGCAGGTCTCGATGCAGTCGGCGATGACCTCGCGCGAGACCAGGCTGTACTTCATGCCCTCGGTGCCCATCGCCATGCCGTCGCTGATCGTCGGCGTGCCGAAGATCTGGGCATTGCCGCCGGCTTCCTCGATGCCGGCGACGGCCGCGTCGGCGAGCTTCTGCAGGCCGGAATTGCACGGCGTGATCGTCGAGTGGCCGTTGGCGACGCCGATCATCGGCTTGCCGAAGTCGCCGGCTTCGTAGCCGAGGGCGTAGTACATCGAGCGGTTCGGCGCGCGCGCGACGCCCTCCGTGATGTGGCGTGATCGGCGGTTGATCGGCATGGCCTTGTCTTCCCGAGCTGTGCTCCCGTCGTTTTGAGCGGAGCGAAGGATCTCATCGTAGCGCCGGGATCCTTCGCTTTTGCTCAGGATGACACCAGGCCTCTCGATATCATCGAGCCATGCTCGTGCATCCGCAGTTCGATCCGATCGCGCTCGACCTCAACCGCTTCGGCGTGCCGATCGCCGTGCACTGGTACGGCCTCACGTACCTCGTCGGCTTCGGCCTGTTCCTGTTCCTGGCGACGCGGCGGACGCGCCTGCCGCAGTTCGCCGAGCGCGGCTGGTCGCGGCGCGACGTCGAGGATCTGCTCTTCTTCGGCGTCCTCGGCACGGTGATCGGCGGCCGGCTCGGCTACATCCTCTTCTACAAGCCGGGTTACTACCTCGGACATCCGCTCGAGATCTTCGCGGTGTGGAAGGGCGGAATGGCGTTCCACGGCGGCCTGCTCGGCGTGATCGTCGCGATGGCGCTCTTCGCGCGCACGCGCCGCCGGCCGTTCCTCGAAGTGACCGACCTGATCGCGCCGTGCGTGCCGACGGGCTTCGCCGCGGGCCGCATCGGCAACTTCATCAACGGCGAACTGTGGGGACGCTTCTCCGATCCGTCACTGCCGTGGGGAATGGTCTTTCCGCAGTCGGGGTCGGCGTTGCCGCGTCATCCGTCGCAGCTCTACCAGTTCGCGCTCGAAGGCATCCTGCTCTTCATCGTGCTCTGGATCTACGGCAAGAAGCGACGCGGCCTCGGGCAGGTTTCGGGCGCTTTCCTGGTCGGCTACGGCGTGCTGCGCTTCATCGCCGAGTTCTTCCGCGAGCCCGACAGCTTCCTCGGCCTGCTCGCGCTCAACATGAGCATGGGGCAGTGGCTGTGCTTGCCGATGATCCTCGCCGGCATCGCGCTCTGGTGGTGGGGTCGCGGACGCTCGCCCTCGGCCGCCGCGCCGCCGCCGCCGCGGCCCGCCTGAGCGCACGATGCGCCAGATCTTTCTCGACACCGAGACCACCGGCCTCAGCCCCGAGTCGGGCGACCGAATCATCGAGATCGGCTGCGTCGAGCTTGTGGGCCGGCGCCGCACCGGGCGCTCGCTGCACTTCTACGTCAACCCCGAGCGGCGCAACAGCGTCGACGCGTACAAGGTGCACGGCCTCTCGGACGAATTCCTCGCCGACAAGCCGCTGTTCGAGCACATCGCCGACGAGCTGATCGAGTTCGTGCGCGGCGCCGAGATCGTCATCCACAACGCCGCGTTTGACATCGGCTTCCTCGACGCCGAGCTGCGCCGGATCGGCCGGCCGGCGTTCACGACGCACGGGGTCCAGGTCACCGACAGCCTGTCGATGGCGCGCGAGACCTTCCCCGGCAAGGCCAACTCGCTCGACGCCCTGTGCAAGCGCTTCGAGGTCAACAACGCGGCGCGCGAGCTGCATGGCGCACTGCTCGACGCGGGCCTGCTGGCCGAGGTCTACATCCGCATGACGCGCGGCCAGGATTCGCTCGTCATCGACGCCGCCGATGCGCTCGCCGCCGACCTCGCGGCGCGGCCGATCGACTTCAGCGGGCTCGATCTCGTCGTCATTCTGGCCGACGACGGCGAGCTCGCCGCGCACGTCGCGCTGCTCGCCGACATCGACAAGGTCAGCGGCGGCCATGCCGTGTGGCGCCTGCCCATCGCCATGGCGACGCCCGGTGCCATGGCACAATAACGACCTTCCAGAGCCGGCCGTTCGCGCCGCGCGCGGGCGGTTAGCTCAGGGGTAGAGCGGCGCATTCACACTGCGTAGGTCGGGGGTTCGAAGCCCTCACCGCCCACCAGACATCTCGATCGCCGCGAAAGGCGCCGCCCAAGACGGCTCGACTTTCCCCGCGCGCCGTTCGGATGGCTACTTCACGAGGTCGACCAGGGCATCGATCTCGTCCGCGCAAGCCTCGGCCGCGCGCTCCTCGATGCGTCGATAGACGGCGAGCAAGGCGACGCCGACGGCGGTCAGCTGGCTGCCGCCGCCGTCCTTGCCTCCGTTGGTGGACGCGACGGCGGGCTTCTTCAGCGAGCTGTTGAGCTGGTCGATCAGCATCCAGGCTCTGCGATAGGACATGTCGAGCGACTTGGCTGCCTGGGTGATCGAGTGCGTCGCTTGGATCGCCTCGAGGAGCGCGATTTTCCCGGGTCCCACGGCGATCGCCTCTCCCGATGTCACGCGCATCCGGAAGCGCGCGATCGGCCTGGTGGCGACTGGCTTCGTGCGTGTCGGGATCTTCATCGCGCGTCGGCTCCGCTGCGCTCTCGTTCGTGAGGTACGTTACACCACCGACCCTGGAAGGCGCGCCATTCAGGTGCGATTCAACGGCGCAGCCGAATCGCTTCTCGGCCGCAATCCAAAGCACTCGCGCGCTTCCGGCGCATCGCCTTGCTTGAGCTCGGACAACTTCTGCCAGCGCAGGTTGTAGGCCACGTCCGGACCGCCCAGGCAGAGGGGAACGACGTGGAGCATGGCGTAGCCGGGGCACTCGCCCTCTTTCGCATCGTTGGCCGGGCACGGGTGGAGGCGCTGGAACTCCGCCTCGGCGGCCGGAGGCGATGCGAATGCCCGCGAGCTCGCCAGCAGCGCGACGATCAGCGGCAAGACGACTCTGGATGAACGCATGGCAGGGCTCTCCCGGACTCTGGCGGCTCGGCCGTCCGACGATGGCAACCGTCATGCCGACGCTCGTGCCATCGTCACCGTGTTTGACGAGCCCTGCATGCTGCCGCCATGACTGCCGCTTCGCCCGCGCACTCGATCGTCAGTTGGCACGCGCATGTCTATTTCGATCCGGCCTCGACCCGGTCGATGGCCGGAGCGTTCGGACAGGCGTCGCGCAACGGTTCGAGGTGTAGCTCCATCGCCGACACGAGGTGCCCATCGGCCCGCACACGGCAGCGACGTACCAGATCGCATTCGACGTCGACGTCTTCGCCGATCTCGTGTCGTGGCTGGCGCTGCATCGCGAGGGCCTGAGCGTGCTTGTTCACGCCAACACTTTGGCGCCGCGGGCCGATCACCTCATCCACGCCCTCCGGCTCGGTCCGCAGCTTCCCTTGCGGGTCGACATGCTGCTGGAGTCGATCGCCGCTGCCGACGAAACGCCGGTGGTCCAGAACACCTAGGCGGCGGCGCCCGTCGCGTCCGCCGTCATAGCGGCGCGACGCCATCGCGGCCGACGTTGATGCGGCTGGCTTCGAGCGAGCCGTCGGCCTTGCGGAGGGGAGCGAACACCGTGAACCGGGCGCCCGGCTTGAGATCGCTCCTGTTGCCGATCTCGTAGCGCACGATCGGCACGTCCTTCGACACGACGATCTTCTTCTCGCCGTCCTTGTATTTGACGACGATGGTCGAGCCGTCGATGCCGGTGACGATCGGCCCGGACGTGGCGCCGTTGGTCATCGTGCCGCTCGGCACCTGCGCATATGGCCGGTGTCCGTCGCCCGTGCCGCGCATCTGG
>Ga0123337_10005104_pt1 | contig 13063 bp, 7 predicted proteins | sample frozenSSSSmetaG_FD_89792 | JGI IMG/M metagenome (GOLD analysis project Ga0123337, IMG submission 89792) | Glacier valley bacterial and archeal communities from Borup Fiord, Nunavut, Canada, to study Microbial Dark Matter (Phase II) -... | ecosystem: Environmental > Aquatic > Freshwater > Ice >...
AACTTCACCGTGGCCGGTTCCGCGGCAGCGGGTGTGGACTACACAGCGCTTCCCTCCCAGATCACGATCCATGCTAACAGCCGATCGATGGCGCTTCAGGTGAACCCCATTTCCAACACCACCGCCCAGGGAACCCGGACCGTTGCGCTCACCATCAGTCCCGATGCCGCCTACACCATCGGCTCCAACGTCAGCGCCGCCGTGGAACTGCATGACAAACCCTACGACGCCTGGCGCGCCGCCCGTTTCCCCTCCCCCAATGCGGTCGGGACGGAACCGGATGGCGATCCCGATGCGGACGGACTCACAAACCGGATGGAGTTTTTCCTTGGCAGCGATCCCGCCGACGGTACCGGCGCGCTTCCCACGGTGCGGATTTCCAATCAGGGAAATCAAAATCTGCTTTCCTTCGAATTCCGGCGGCAGGGCGCCGCCCGCGGGGAGATCTATCAAATCCAGTTCTCGCAGTCGCTTCAAGGCGGATCATGGACTCCGCTCACCGCGCCACCGGAGACGCTCGGCTACGATCCCGCCACCGGTGACCGCACCTTGCGGAGCTCGCTGGACGTGACCGGACTCAACCAGGGATTTCTCCGCCTGGCGGCTCCCTGACCTCCTGATAGAAGACGGCGAAGATCACGAAACACACTGCGATCATCCCCGCGAGGATGCTCCAGAAGGCCAGCCAGCCATGGCCGTCCGCGGTGACGACATGATCCCGCAGCCAGCCGCAGACCATCGCGCCGGCCAGCGGGCCGATGCCGCCTGTGACGAGCCCCAACAGCCCCTGCGCCTGTCCGCGCAAGCCCGGATCCACCCGCTTGTCGAGGAACACCGGAGCGGTGATGAAATAGAATGTGAAACAAATGCCATGCAGTGCGATGCCGCCGACGTGCCATGCGATCATGCCGCTGTGGCCGGCGTACGCGCTCATGCCGAAGCGCAGGACCGACAGGCCGAGCGCCCACAGCAGCACCGTTTTCACGCGGAAGCGCAGCATCAAGCGGCCCACCAGCAGCATACCGAGTATCTCCGTAAGCTGCGCGGCCGCCATCGTCGCCGTGGCATGGGTGTTTCCCAACACCTGCAACAGCTCCGGCGCATACATGTAGAACGCGGTCAACGGGATCGAAAACAGCGTGGTGACCGTGAAAAACACGCACAGGTCGCGCTGCTTCATCAGTTGGAACGCATCCAGTCCGAGCCGGCTCTGCCAGGTGGTGCTTTTCCCTAACGGCGGCGTGTGAGGCAGCAGGATCGCCAGAAACGCCCCCAACACCCTGGCCGCGCCAGCCGCGTAGCCGGCCTTCGCGCTGACGTCGGCATGAAGCAGATAGCTCGTCATCGCCCCGGCCACCATCCAGCCGATCGTCGCGCCCAGGCGCGCCAGCGGAAACTGCCGCCCGGCGTCCGGCAGATGGGTGAGCGCGGTGGTGGTCAGCAGCCCCCACGACGGCCCGGAGAAAACCGCGTAGAGGCCTAGCAGGATCAGGAACCACCAGGGGTTCAGTCCGGCATCGAGGCAGCCGAATGCGGCTAACAAAAACACCCCGGCGGCCAGCGAGGTCCAGACGTAGAGCCGGTCCGCCGCCACCCGCTGATCCGCAAGCGCCCCGCCGACGAGTGGTGAAACGAGCGCGCACACCGGCGGCACCATGAACGCCGCCGCCACCCACGCGCCGAGGCCTTTCGCCTGCAGGATGTTAGTCAGAGGGGGCAGCCAGAAACCGGGCGTCATGCCTTGGAAAAAAAAGGCGACGCACATCCACCAGAACACCGCCCGCGGCTTTTGAGGAAGGTCCTTTTCGATGTGCACCCTGCCTGACTAATTGCCCGTCGCTTAAAATGCCAGCGCGATATGACTGCCGGCTGTCAGACAAGCGTCACCCGCCGGCAGCGACTTGCAGGCGGTTCGTGAGAAACCGGAATACGGACCGGCTGAGCTTGCTGGCGTAATAGCGTTCCCCTGCATGGACGCCGCCGGGCACGATGATGAATTTCGCCTCCAGCCCCTGTTTCCGGTAGGCGAGCACGATGCGTTCGGATTGGTCGGGCAGCACCACGGTGTCGGCATCGCCGTGGATCGCGAGCAATGGTGGGTCGTCTTTGGAAATGAATTCGACGCCGCTGGCGAGTCGGGCGAGCCTTTCGTTTTGAGAAACCCGGCCGCCGAACAAATCGTAGGCCACCGAGCCCGGGATCTCAGTCTTGTCGGGCTGCGTGCGCACCCTCAGCAGGAAGTCGGTGACACCGAAATAATCCACCACGGCTTGGACCTTGGAGGATTGATCGAGGTTACCACCGACGTTTCCCTCCAGTTCCGTCACCCCGGCGGAGGTGCCGAGCAGGACGGCGAGCTGGCCACCGGCGGACTCACCCACGGCTGCGATCCGGCCCGCGTCGTAGCCGAATTTTCCGGCGTTGGCGCGCAACCAGCGGACGGCACCCTTGCAGTCGAAAATCTGCGCGGGAAACTTCGCCTGCGTGGAAAAGCGGTATTCGATACTGGCCACGGCAAAGCCCTGTGCGGCAAGGCTCCTGACGAAAGGCGTCTTGCGATCTCCGGTTTTCCAGCCGCCACCATGGATGTAGAGAACGAGTGGAGGGTTCTTCACCTCCTTCGGCACGAAGACGTCCACGAAGAGATCGGTCTCCGGTGTTTTGGCGAATATCAGATCGGGAAACTCGATGAAATTGTCAGGCTCCGCGGTCACCGCGGCCTGGAGGGGCGCGGTGCAGAGGGCGAAAACAAGCGCAAGGGCTTTCATGGCGGATCAGGGCGCTGCGGCGGCCTTCGGCGGGATGTCCACGTCGAAGCTGGAGAAGATGACGGGATCGGAAACATGGTGGCCGTCGAAGAGGAACAGCAGGCTCCGGCGCTGGGGGTAGTGCTCCCAGAAGTTTCAATAGACGAGCTTGGGTTTGCCATCGGCGATGGTGGCGGTCTGCAGGAGCATGGCGATGGTTTCCTTACTGGCTGGCGCTTTGGGTAAGTTCTGGAAGGATGATATCGTAGAAACGCCGCACCTGGACGGTGTTTTGCGACCTCACGCCATTGAAGATGAAGACCATGTTTCTCCTGATCGGACGATGCCCCCACACACTTGAATAGGCGGGGCTGACCGTCTTGTTGTCAGGCTGGATGATGCCGATCTTGCATTGAAGATCCAGCACGCCGTCGTCCCAAGCGCCGTCCGTTGCCTGAATGTCCTTGGATTTAGGGACGATGAAACGCTGATCGCCCAGAATGATGGATAGGTTCGAGTTTGAGAAATTGAAGACCTTGTAGTCTCCGCCCTTCATCGAGTTCTGGGCAATATCGTAGGCGATCAGCCTGAGGGACTTGTCCTCTGTTGGCACGCAGACCAGCAGCACTCGTCCCGAACGTTCCGGAAGATCCACGAAAGCCGCTGGCTCGGGCGGCTTTTGCCCTTCCTTCGGCGGTTCAAATGCTTCCTTTGATGTATGGAGGATGAAACGACGCGGACCTTGGTAAACGAAAGGAGCGCCGAGACCATTCATTCCGGCCGTGAACTCCTTCACTTCCTCACCGGTTCGATAGTATAAGGTCGCGTCGTTGACGTTAAGTGCCACGGTGACCAGCTGGGTTTTGATCATTTCCGGCTGCTGTCCGAAAACAGGAGCACACAGGGCAAGACTGGCTACAAACAGGAGTCTGAACATAATGGATAGGGTTCTTAGATTTCGGATGGAGCCAGCCAGCGGAAGGATACCAACTGGAAGCGGCGGCCGAACGTCTTGTTAACTTCGTTCTTCAGTTCCAGGAACGGAATCTCGGGCTTATCCTCGTGATTGACATAGTCACCCGTCCTTTGGACGAACGCTTCACACCAGGCCTTGGCCAGAACCTTGCCATTCTTGTCCAACGCTTCGCCACAGGTCCGGATGCGGAAGTAATCGGAGCGAACCTGCAGGATTGGAGCCAAGCTTTGAAGGATGTCGCCCTGCAAGATGTTTCCCGGATAACCGGCGGACTGGCGGGCATCGCCAGGGGTGCCCGCAAACTGGGCACCGTCCGGCTTTTGACCGACCTTGCCTGTTTCATCAGGCAGCGAACTATTCAAAGTCCGGTCAAGAGCCGCTTGTAAGGGCCCCTTCTGCTGCTGCGCCACGGTCCCTTTCGGATTGCGGTTCACAAATTCCGCCATGGAGTGGAACGGACCGCGGTCCTTGACCTCCTTCACGATCTCTCCGGCCAAGGTGTCCAGTTCCTGATCGGAAAGCTTCCTCCAGCCGCGCCAGAAAGCATCCGTCTCGCTGGGTTTGTCCGCTTCGAAGGGGGCCACCGAGCCCGGATAGCTGAAGCGGTTGAACCGGATTCCCGGTTTCTCTTTCCAGTCGGTCGTCGTCGCCGTTGCCGAAAGCGGCACCACCGGCATGTCAGAACCGCCCAAGGAAGACAGGATCGCCTTCCATGCCGCCTTCGAGGTCGAGTTGACGTTAAAGGCCCCTTTGATGCCTATCCGGGCCGCAAGGGCTTCCGGGGCGCGATCCGCCGAGCCGTTGATGATCGCCTCCACCGAGATATCCCCTGGAAGAGGAGTGAACAACATGCGTGGGTTAGGCAGTTGTTTGGAGCCATCCGCGTAGGACTTCATGTCCAACGCGCTGTAGCTCGAACCCATCCCGTAGTCGGGAGCTAGCGTTGAAAAGAACACTGAATCCCACAGCCGGTCGTTCACCTCATAGGAAGTGTCCACCAGCCTGAATCCCGGCGCTCCCGACGAACCAAAGTCTTTTGCGAAATCCTCGACGAAGGTTTGCGAAGGAGGGATCCTAAGATTGGCGTAGGAATTGCCCATCACGAAACCCGGTTCGAAATTGTAGCGGGACAACTGGGCATGCTGCAACTGCCCGACAGAAGTCAAGGGGCCGCGTGGAACGTCATAGATGATCACATTCGAGACTCCGCCGTCGGGCTGGGTGGAGCCACCCCCGCCATAACCGACGAAACTACCGCCAACTATTTCCCCCGGAGGCACGATTTCTCCCAAATGCCCTTCGGCGACCAATCCACGGCTCCCGCCTTTGCCACGTCCTTCCCCCATCGCGTTGGGATAATCATTCTTCTCCCCGGTGAAGTTCGAAATGAAATTCCATCCCTCGACGTTGCCACCGTTGATCCTCGATCCGTCAAAACGGGGGCTTCCCGCCATGGCCCGCGGGTTGGAATCGATCCAGCCCCGAAGCCCTTGGTTTGCGGCTGTGGTGGCCACCGAGCTTTGCCCGTCAGTCGCATTCCGGACGATCATGCGCCATGTGGCGAGATGTCCCACATCACCCATACCCAAGGTATCGATTGTGTATTTGCGGCTAGTGTCGGCATTCGCATATTGCGAATGCCGGACCTGCTCGGGCACGAAATATTTTTTGTTGTCGCTCACGGGAGTTCCCATTCTCTCGTCGGTTCCGCCATTCCACAGATTGGTGTACCGGACCAAAAAGAGATCTCCGCTTTTCAATGTAACCCATGACGAAGTCGCGCTCTTGGCGAGATCACTGCCATAGATGTCCTTGAGATGTTTCCGGGTTCCAACTCCCGGGGGCCACTCGATGACTTCCTGGGTTTCCGCCTGAGTATCCTGAAGGACCATGGATCCGAACCAAATGTCATTCCCGGCAGGAACCCGCAGGTCAGCTCCTTTTTTCTGATTAGGGTCTGTCGGGTGGTCTTGACTCCTCTTGATGGGCATGTAGAACCCGCCATTCTCACCCCAAGTACTGACCAATCGGTTGGACTGCCCCGCGCCCGCCAATGCTTCCTGCGTGTTGATCGAGAAAAGCCGCATTTCACCTGGCGCAAGTGTGATGGCTTCTGTTTCAAGGTTGAAATATCCTCCTCCTTGCGACCCTTCGACTGGAAGAGTGACCCCATTCGTTGCCGTGCGACCAGTGTTCCAATATTCCCGTAGCCAGATCTCGTGGATGTCCGGGTTACCGGAAGGAGGTTTATTGTGGGCAAATCTCATGTAGGGGGCGAGCGACCAGTTGATCTGATAGCTGGAGCTGTTCAGTGTGACATTATAGGGATTCCAAAGACCGATCACGGGTTTGATCTCCAGCCGGGGAACGTAGTATTTGCCGATCGGCGGACTGGCCGCAGTACCTACGAAAGGACCGGTCGCGCTAAGTCTGACGGTGAACTGCAGGAGGGAAATCACGGGGGCGATGGTGCTGTTGCCGTGCTGTGGGTCAGTCGCAAATTCAGTGCCACTGGAATTTGAATATGGCGCCCAGTTGTCCATCCGCAGGTCACTGGACGGCCGGGGAATTCCGCCAACCAGCCGCGACTTGTTGGCAGTCACATTCTCCCATAGTTTCGCGTAGCTCCAGAGATTGCCCCAGTTGGGTCCCACCTTCGAGGTGCCGTTTTTACTGAGAGTTTCGCTCAGGAAATATTTCTTGGGATCGGAGACTCCCGTGGTGGTTTGAAAGGAACCCAGAGTCGCTTCTCTTTGGGGAACCGTCCCCATGTAGCGTTGCAACATGGCTGCCTTGGTCTCCATGGACTTGTCAAAAAGGACGGAGAGGTCGGTCTTGATTCCCCCAACCTTGACATTGACTGGCAGCCCCATACCTCCGGTGGTGAGATCGTTGAAATAATGCTTCGGTACCTCCCGCGGAGCGAGGTTGCCCGTCGTGGCGATGGCCACTGATCCCAAGGAAATAAGAGAGCTTCTATCGAATGACTGGGCGGGATCAAACTTGGCCCACATCGGGTCGGAGTCGAATTTCAGCAGACCCGCCTCTTGCGGCGAAAGAGCTCTTGCCGTCTTGCGTGCGACCTCGGTGGCGGGAATTTTCTCGGTGGGGCCTGACACGTCCACCCGCGCCTTCACTCCTTCATCGCCAACCCAGTAGGCGATCCGTCCGTTCATCTTGTCGCCCTGCACGTTCACATGAGGAGCCCGCAATTTCTTACGACCGGGGTCGCTTTGGGGAACCGATGCGAGCAGCGCCGAGTTGGCATCGTCCAATGTGCTGTTAAGCGGGTTGAAATTATCACCGCTGACCAACCATTTCATGGCGTTCGGACTTAGTTTGCCGACTTCAGAGCTCCAGACGCCCGTCCATTGGGGATTGGGGTAGGTATCGTCTTCCATTGCCGCAGTGGCCGTCACTCGCTGGTCGGGACCGACGGTCTTTTGCAACTCGCCGATGGCAAGCATCAGCGCCAACCGCGCATTGGCGCGAGCGGTGGCTTGGGCGGAGCTGATGGAGGAGGAACGGAGGGAGATGGAGCTCAGCGAAAGCAGTCCCACCGCGATCACGGTGAGTAGAATCATCAGCGAGAGGGTCACGACTAACGCGAAGCCCCGGGCCTCACGGGGTCTTTGGGACGGTGGTAACATGGGATGCGTGGATAATGGGTTTTGGTCGAAACTACGACCGATGCGAAACCGGGGTTCCGGGAATCCCTGCCCTCGTGGAGACTTTGCGCGAGGTTTGGCTACTACCGGGAATTTTCGGAACCATCTCAATGTACTCGAAATCTCCGCAAGGTCCATTGGCGGATCCGCCAATGGACGGGAGTCCGACCTCAAATTGGAGAGGAGAGGGGTGGGTTTGAGGTTCATTGTAAAAAGAAGATGTCATGAAAATCAAGCTGCGGAAACAGGGATTGAAATCACTCTTTGGGGTGAGCGCTGGAAGATTTTTTCCCTCGCGGAACACATGGAGAATGAATGGACGCCATCGACGGTTCGGGATCGTCCGTCAGGGTGTGCCGGACGGCGGCATCAGTTGGAACTTCGCTTGGTTGTCGGTTTTCGAGCTGCCACCGACGAAGACTTCGAACTGGCCGGCCTCAAGGCGCGGGACTCCATCCGGTCCCGGAAACGAAAGGAGCTCGGGCGTGAGCGTGAATTTCACGGTCTTCGTCTGACCGGGAGCGAGCGCGATTTTCTGGAACCCCTTCAGTTCGCGGAGCGGGCGGGTGATGCTGCCAGCGAGGTCGCGGAGGTAGAGTTGCACGACTTCCGCACCGGCCCGATCGCCGGTGTTGGTCAGCTCGGTGCTCACTTCAATCGGCTGGCCGACCGCTGCCTCGCGTTTATCGACTCGCACCGAGCCGTATTTGAAACGGGTGTAGCTCAGGCCTTCCCCAAAGGCGAAGCGCGGTTCATTGCTCTCATCAAGGAAATAGCTCGTGAAGCCCAGCGACGATTGTTTCTGGCCGACAGGGATCTCGTCGATCGGCTTGTAATCTTTCATTTCCTTCGGCCTGCCGGTGTTACGTTGATTATAGTAGATGGGGATCTGGCCGACCGAGCGCGGAAAGCTGATCGGCAGTTTGCCGGAAGGGTTCGCCACGCCCGTTAGGACGTCGGCAAGCGCGGGACCGGCCATCGTTCCGGGATGCCAGGCGTAAACAAGGGCGTCCACCCGCGGCAGGACGTTCTCCAGCACGAGCGGCCGGCCGGCCATCACCACGAGCACGATCGGCTTACCGGTTTCCGCCAGAACCTGGATCAGGCGCTCCTGCGCTCCCGGCAGGACGAGGTTGGTCCGGGTGCGGGCTTCGCCTGATAGAATCGACTCCTCGCCGCCGACGAAAATGACGACATCGGAGGCCTTCGCCGCGGCGATGGCCTCGGCAAAGCCTTCTTCCGAGCGGTCGCGGCTGTAGGCGAGTCCCTTCGCGAAAGTGACTTTGGCACCAGCTTCCTTCGCCAGTGCCTCGAAGGAAGCCCGCGGCGTGACCGAATCCTCATGACGCCCGTCAACGACCCACGTCCCCAACTGTTCGTAAGGCTGATGGGCGAGCGGACCTATCAGGGCGATGCGCCGGGTGGCTGGATCGATCGGCAGGACGGCTTTCTCGTTTTTCAACAGAACAAAACTCTCCTCGGAAATGCGCTTGGCGGTGGCCAGCGCTTCCATCGACTGCTGCGGCGGATAGGTGGTGCCCGGCGGCGGCGATGGATTCTCAAAGAGGCCGAGGGCGAACTTGATCCGCAGGATGGCGAGCACCTTCGCATTGATTTCCTCCTCGCGGATTTTGTTAGCGGCGACGAGTCCGCCAAGGTGCTCAGCGAAACAGGTGGAGCTCATTTCCATGTCCACCCCCGCCCGGGCGCTGAGGAAAGCCGCCTCGCGATCGTCCGCGGCGATGCCGTGCGATGCCAGTTGTTTCACCGAGTCCCAATCGCTCACGACGAATCCCCCGAATCCCCAGCGCTCGCGCAGGACATCGTGGAGCAGGAAAGCATTACCCGAAGCAGGAACTCCGTTGAGGTCGTTGAACGCCGCCATGAACGTGGCCGCGCCGGCATCCACCGCGGCCTTGAAGGAGGGCAGGTGCATTTCCCACAGCAATTGGTCAGGGATCCAGGTGGTGTTGTATTCCCGCCCGGCTTCGGTCGCGCCGTAGCCGGCGAAGTGTTTCGCGCAGGCGGCGACGCGCTTCGAGGAACTCAGATCGTCGCCCTGATAGCCCTGGATGGAAGCCACGCCGAAAGTGGATGTTAGGAAAGCATCCTCACCAAAGCTCTCGGCCACCCTCCCCCACCGCGGTTCGCGGGTGACATCGATCATCGGGGCGAACGTCCAATGGACTCCGACGGAACGGGCTTCCTGCGCCGCTACCGCAGCCCCTTCCCCGACCAGCGCCGGGTTCCAACTGGCGGCCTGTCCGAGCGGAATCGGTAGAATCGTGCGGAAACCGTGAATGACGTCGCGGCCGACGATCAGCGGGATTCCCAGGCGGGTCTTTTTTGTCGCCAGTTCCTGCCAGTAGCGGATCTGATCGGGCTCGACGACGTTGAGCAGCGAACCGACCTGCCCGGCGCTGACGAGTTTCGCGCTCGCCTCGTCCGGCAGCTCCTTGGGCATGATCTGGCTGAGCTGACCGATTTTTTCCTCCAAGGTCATTTTGGCCAGCAGTCCGCGGGCCCGGGCATCGTCATCCGCGCTGTAGGGCGCTTTTGCCGAAAGGTAGGTCGATGACAGCAAGGCCACCAGCGGAACGGAAAGAAGACGGAGCCTCATGGCGGATGAACGATGGGTTGAGAGTTGCACGAACGGAGAGGTTGGGTTTGGGAGTGACCACTGGAAATTTGACGAATGATCGTCCACCATCACCAGCGGAGGGCTTCAGGTGAGGCTAATTTACCGGTAACTTAATCGATCCGAGAACAGTGACAAGCAATTATTCTGGCGCTAGCCAAATGGCTAGTCGACTGGAATGAAGGAATTGACCGGCAATCCGCCTGGCCGCAACCTAGGACTTGTCCGGCATTCAGATTCACGGAGAATCGTTTGAACAAACGATACCTCAGTTGAGTTCGATTCGCGTATTGGGCGGAGTAAACGCGCTCAACCTTCGGGTGCCATGGTGCAGGCGAATTGGGTGTTGCGGGCCTCGATCTTTGAAGGTTTTGACTTTGAGGAAGCCTCGGTCGCGAATGGCTTCAACCTCGCGCTGCCTTGAATCAGGCCGATGGCGGCGCGGTGGATTCCCGTATGATGAGCGACACGTCGAGCACCTTTTGGCCCGTGGGCAGGCTGTCGTTGGTGATCGCATCCAACAGGATCCGCGCTGCTTCCTCGCCCATCTCGCTGACCGGCTGATGCACGGTGGTGAGCGGAGGAAACATGTCGGCCGCAGCGGTTTCGTTGTCGAACCCGACGATGGAAATATCCTGCGGAATTCTCAATCCGATCTCGCGGGCGCTTTCATACACGCCATACGCCATGGCATCGTTAGCGGCGATGATCGCGGTCGGCCGCGGGTTCTGGCGAAGGAGGATCCGTCCGGCTTCACGCCCACCCCGGGTGTTGTAGTGGCCCTGTTGGAAATAGGAGTCGGGGATTTCCAAACCCTTTTCCAGACACGATTGCACAAAGCCTTCCTTGCGTCGGCTGGCCGTGGAGAAGTCGCGCGGTCCCTCGACGAAGGCGATCCGGTGATGGCCCAGTTTGAACAAGTGATCGCAGACCTGATGCATGCCATGCCGGTCCCGGCAACTGACAGAACAGACGTTCGGATGGTCCACCCGCTCACCCACCACGACGATCGGGATCCGGAGTTGCTCCAGCGTTTCCAAAAACCGGTCCGACGTATGCACCGCCAGCAGCAGGAGCGCATCGGCCCGGCGCTGGCGGTAGAGTTTGCCCAGTTTTTCCCCGTCATTGAAGGATTCCGAATTGGTATCAAACAAGGAAAACGAAAAAACCGTATCATCGAGAACGCGGCGGAACCCGTTCACGGCATCCTTGAAATAGCTGGATCCCAGAAGCCCGTCGAACGGGGTGGCAATGCCGACAAAACCGCTGCGGTTAGAGCTGAAACTCTGCGCCAGGGCATTGATCTCGTAGTTCAACCGGGTTGCGGTTTCCATTACCTTTTCCCGCGTGGACTGCTTGACGCCGTCACGTCCGGCCAACACCCGGGAGACTGTCATTTTGGTCACCCCGCACTCGCGGGCGATGTCTTCCATGGTCGTATGCATGTTTTTTACTGGGGAGTTGCTTGAGGGGAAAATTGTGGTCGCAGCCTAGCTTTTTGGTCCGCATTGCCAAGGCTTCGTTGGGAGGTCAATAACCCAGTCCGAAGCCGAATGGGAAGAGCGGATCCTTGATCGCCGCCTTGCCATGGCCGAGTGGAACCTGGTCCATCGTGCGCGGCCAGGTGAACGAAAGCTTTCCCGTCGGCGGGGCATCGCCGAACAGCACGTCGGTCACCCCATCGCCTTCGGTTCCGGGAAGCCAGGCGGCGACGATCGCATCCGCCTGGGTGGCTGCCGAGCCGAGAACGAGCGGCCGGCCGGAGAGCACGACCACCACCACGGGGACGCCCGAGGCTTTCGCATCGGAAATGGCGGCGCTGTCTTCCGCCGTGAGCGCGAGGTCGGCGCGGTCGCCCACCATTTCGGCGTAGGGTTCCTCACCGATCACCACGACGGCGACATCGGCACCTTTGGCTTCCGCACCGTCGCCGGCATGGGTGATGGCGCAGTCCTTGCCGGCGGAATCGCGCAGGGCCTTGAGAATCGTGGTGCCGCCGGTGGTGACCTCACCGCGTTTACCCTGCCAGTCGATCGACCACCCGCCGCACTGCATGCCGAGGTCATCGGCACCGCGGCCGCTGACGTGGATGCGTTTGGCCTTGCGGGAAAGCGGCAGCACCTTGCCTTCGTTTTTCAAAAGCACGACGGACTGGCGGACGGCCTCGCGGGCGACGGCACGATGGGCGGCGGAACCGAATTCCTTCTGCAGCGCGGCATCCGCCATCAGCGCGGCGTCCTTTTTCATCATGCCTTGGGCAAACTTCACGCGCAGGATCCGGGTCACGGCGTCGTCCACGCGGGACATCGGGATTTTCCCTTCCTTCACGAGTTCCTGAAGCAGCGTGATGAATTCCCGGTAGCGCGTGGTGACCATCACCATGTCCATGCCGGCGTTGATGGAAATTTCGATGCACTTCTTGTAATCGCCGGTCACCACCTGGCCCGAAGCGTTGTTACTCGCCAGAAGCACTTCCTGCTCCGTGGGCGGGACGATTTGATCGATGGCGTTGTAATCGGAAATCACGAAGCCTTGGAAGCCGAGTTCGTTTTTCAGGACATCGGTGAGGAGGAACTTGTTGCCGGAGCATTTCACGCCATTCCAACTGCTGTAGGATGGCATGATCGTAGCGACGCCGGCATCGATCACGGCGGGGTAACCTGCGAGATGGACCGAGCGGAGCGTGGCCTCGTCCACCCGGGTGTCGCCCTGGTCGAGCAGGCCGCCGAGGGTGGCGGTTTTGAAAGTGGTCCCGCCGTCGCCGATGAAATGTTTGGCACAGCCGACTGCCGATCCGGGATCGGACAGTTGGGCTCCTTGCAAGCCACGGAACGACGCGAGGCCGAGTGCCGCGACCAGCGCGGGATCCTCGGAGAAACCTTCGTAGGTCCGGCCCCAGCGGATATCACGGGGGACCGTCACGCAGGGGGCGAAAGTCCATTGGATGCCGGTGGCGCGGATTTCCCGGGCGGTGATCCGCGCGGCTTTTTCGACGATTTCCGGATTCCGGGTGCAGCCGAGGCCGATGTTGTGG
>Ga0123337_10005105_pt1 | contig 13061 bp, 13 predicted proteins | sample frozenSSSSmetaG_FD_89792 | JGI IMG/M metagenome (GOLD analysis project Ga0123337, IMG submission 89792) | Glacier valley bacterial and archeal communities from Borup Fiord, Nunavut, Canada, to study Microbial Dark Matter (Phase II) -... | ecosystem: Environmental > Aquatic > Freshwater > Ice >...
CGATCGGGCTGATCACCGACGTGGCGCTCGACGAGTACTCGTCGGACGGGCAGGACGGCCTGGTGCGCGACGGGGAAATCCTCAACGACGAAACGGTCGAGGTGATGGTGAAGGCGGCGCTGATGCAGGCGCGGGCCGGGGCCGACATCATCGCGCCATCGGACATGATGGATGGGCGCGTGGCAGCGATCCGGGCGGCGCTCGATGCCGAGGGGTTCGAGCAGGTGGCAATCATGTCGTATTCGGCGAAATTCGCTTCGGCGTTCTACGGGCCGTTCCGCGAGGCGGTGGGGTCGGGGTCGCGGCTGAAGGGCGACAAGCGGACCTATCAGCTCGATTTCGCCAACACCGACGAGGCGATGCGCGAGGTGGAGCAGGACATCGCCGAGGGCGCCGACATGGTGATGGTGAAGCCGGGGATGCCGTATCTCGATATCGTGCGGCGGGTGCGAGACGAGTTCGACGTGCCGGTGTTCGCCTATCAGGTGTCGGGCGAATACACGATGCTGAAGCTGGCGGGCGCGGCGGGCGCGATCAACGGCGAGGCGGCGATGATGGAAAGCCTGTTCGCGTTCAAGCGCGCAGGGGCCAGCGGGGTGCTGACGTATTTTGCACTCGAGGCGGCGCGGCTGCTCAATAAGTAGGCTTGATAGAGCCGAGTTTGACGCCGCCCCCTCCACCGCCTGCGGCGGTCCCCCTCCCCCGTTTCACGGGCGAGATCACCGCGCCACTTGTGCAGACAACAGGACTTCCCATTTATTGCTATGAACAAGGGGAATGCCATGCGTGTCCTGCCTGATCCGGTTTCCAATCCTGAGCTGTTCGACGGGCTGCTGGTGCGGCGGGCGGCGGCGTATCTGATCGACCTCTTGATCCTCGGGGTGCTGGCGTTCGTCGTCGGTATCGTCGGGCTGGTGCTGGGGCTGCTGACGTTCGGGCTGGGTTGGCTCGGCATTCCGATGCTGATCGTGGTCGCGACATTCGGCTACTATGCGATGACGCTCGGCTCGCCGGTGCGGGCGACGGTGGGCATGCAGGCGATGGATATCGTGCTGACGCCGGCGCGTGGGCGGCCGCTCGATGGGTGGGCAATCCTGATCCATCCGATCGTGTTCTGGGTGACGATCTGGATTTCGTGGCCGTTCACGATCCTGTTCGCGCTGTTCACGCCGCGGCAGCAACTGCTGCACGACCTCGTCACCGGCACGCTGATGGTGCGGCGCTCGCCGATGGAGCAGCATTGGCGCAGCGCCCGGGTGACACCCGCCTGATCGGCATTGCCGCTGGCTTAACCGGGGTCTAGAGTGGTCCGGTCGCATACAGGGCCACTATGACCGACCAGACGCCCGAGAACACGCAGCTCTTCCTGACAGCGGCAATGCCCTGTCCGTACCTGCCGGGGCGCCAGGAGCGGAAGCTGTTCACGCACCTGACCGGGCGCCGGGCAACGACGCTCCATCACCTGTTGAGCGATAACGGCTTTCGACGAAGCCAGAACCTGATCTACCGGCCGGCCTGCGATGGCTGCGCGGCGTGCCAGTCGGTGCGGATCGTGGCGCAGGAATTCGTGCCGTCGCAGCGCTATCGGCGGATCAGCAAGCTCAACGCCGACGTGGTGGTAGAGGTGTGCCAGCCGCGCGCCACGGCCGAGCAGTTCGCGCTGTTCAAGCGCTATCTCGACGCTCGCCATTCGGGTGGCGGCATGACGCAGATGAGCTTCGTCGACTATGAGTACATGGTCGAGGATACCCCGGTGCAGACGGTGCTGGTGGAGTATCGGCTGAACTCGCTGCCCGGTCGCCCGCTGGTGGCGGTGGCGCTGACCGACGTAATGCCCGACGGGCTGTCGATGGTTTACTCGTTCTTCGACCCGGAACTGGCGCCGCGGGGCCTGGGCAACCTGCTGATCCTTGACCACATCGAGCAGGTGAACCTGGCTGGGCTGACCTACGTCTACCTCGGCTACTGGGTGAAGGACTCCCCGAAGATGGCCTACAAGGGCCGCTACCGTCCGCTCGAGGTGCAGCGCGGCCCACTGGGCTGGCGGCGACTGGAATAGGCGCCGACTAGCGGTCGCGCAGCGCGCGCAGGCTCCACCTGAGGTCCTGCTCCATGAAGCGGAGGCGTTGGCGGACGGGGACGTTGGTTTTTATTGGGTGGTAGAGCGTGTCGCGCGCGCCGGGCGTGAAGCGGCGCTCGGCGAAGTAGCGATAGCCGTGCGGTGGGCGGAAACTGTAGGTGGTGCTGGCCGAGGCGTGCGCGGACCAGGAGCCGGCGTAGTGGCGATCGATGCGTTCGGGCGGGGTCCAGGCGCCCTGGCCGCTGATTTCGGCCACCGTGAAGCCGGCAGACTCGGCGAAAGATGGAATGACGGCCTCGAAGTGCCCGGCCCATCCCGGCGCGGCGACAGCATTCGCATAGGCCTCGACCAGCGGGCGGTTGAGGCGCGAGATGCAGAGAAGGCCGATCAGCGGGTCGGCGACGGCGGCTGGGAGGCCGAGGCCCCCGGCGTGATACCAGGTCGGGTCCTGGCTCAGCCGGTGGAGGCGGGTCATCAGCAAGTCGCCCTCATAGCCGGCCGCGGCGGCAAAGAACCGGCCCCAGTCCCCCTTGAGGTCGACGTCGTATTCGATGAGCCAGAAGCGGTCATAGGCGGCCAGCCTCTCGTGCAGGAAGCCCGCGAGCCAAATCACGTCGATGAAATCGACGAAGTCGCGCCCCCAGTCGCGGCGTGCGAGTTCGGCGGCGCGGAACGGCACGCGCTGTTGCACATCGCTCAGCGCGACGGTGAAGTCGGGCGCCATACCGTGCGGGATCGGCTTGCCCGGTTCGGCGTGGAGGACCACGAACACATCGAGCACGCCAGACGCTTCACGCCGCAGCCGCTCGGCGTGGTTCGCGAGACCTGGCGACCAGTAGTGGGTGAAAAGGATGGCGCAATCGCGCGGCACTGGGGTGTCCACTAGCTGGTGAACCGGTTGTTGCGCGGGAAGCCGGTGGGCGGCTGGCGGCCGGCCTCGGCCCGGTTGCCGAGCCATTCGGTGAGTTCGGGCATGGTCTTGGTGTAAGTGCGGCCCGAACTGTCGGTCCAGGTGAGGCCGGTGGCGCTCTGGAAGGTCTTCAGGTCGGAGAGGTTGGCGTCCTTGTATTTTTGCAGGCGCACGCCTTTGCCGCGTGCCATTTCGGGCAGGGTGTCGAGCGGAAAGACCAGCATCTTGCGGTTGTCGCCGATGACCGCGACCATGTCGCCATCGACCGGAACGAGGAGGCGTGCCTCTTCGTCGGCGGAAACGTTGAGGACCTGCTTGCCCTTGCGGGTATTGGCGACCAGCTCGTCTTCGGAGACGATGAAGCCGTCGCCCTTGCGGGAGGCAATGACGCGCTTGCGGCCGGGGCGGTAGACGAAGAAGTCGACGACTTCCTGCCCTTCCTCCATGTCGACCATCAGGCGCAATGGCTCGCCCTGGCTGCGGCCGCCGGGGAGGCGGTCGCCGGCGAGGGTGAAGACCTTGCCGCCGGTGGAGAGCAGCAGCAGCTTGTCGGTGGTCTGGGCGTGGATGAACAGCTTCAGCCGGTCGCCGGTCTTGAAGCTCTTCTCGTCGATCTCGGAGGTGTGGCCGCGCATCGAGCGGATCCAGCCCTTTTCGGAGAGGATGACGGTGATCGGCTCGCGCTCGATCATGGCCGAGGCGACCTCGTCGAGGTCGACATCGGAGGTGGTAGCGAAAGTGGTGCGGCGCGGCCCGAGCTTGGCGTCCTTGAGGTAGACGGTACGCAATTCGCCGACCTGCCGGGTGATTTCGCCCCATTGGCGCTTCTCGGAGGCGAGCAGCGCTTCGAGGTGAGTCTCCTCATCGGTAAGCTTCTTGTGCTCGGTGCGAAGCTCGATCTCCTCGAGCTTGCGCAGCGAACGCAGGCGCATGTTGAGGATGGCCTCGGCCTGCACGTCGCTGAGATCGAAGGCCGCCATCAGCGAGGCCTTGGCATCGTCCTCCTCGCGGATGATGCGGATCACCTCATCGAGATTGAGGAAGGCGATGATGTAGCCATCGAGCACTTCGAGGCGATGGGCGATCTCGGCGAGGCGGTGGGTGGTGCGGCGGACCAGCACGTCCTTGCGATGCTCGAGCCAGGCGCTGAGCGCCTCCTTGATGCTCATCACCTTGGGGATGGTGCCGTGGTCCAGCACGTTCATGTTGAGCGGGATGCGCTGCTCGAGATCGGTGAGCTTGAACAGCTGCTCCATCAGGATCACGGGATCGACGGTGCCGGCGCGCGGCTCGACCACCAGCCGGATATCGTCGGCGCTTTCGTCGCGGATGTCCTTGAGCAGCGGCAGCTTCTTGGCGAGCAGCAGCTCGGCGATCTTTTCGACCAGCTTGGACTTCTGCACCCCGTATGGGATTTCGGTGACGACGATCTGATAGACGCCGCGGCCCTTGTCCTCGCGGAAATAGCGGGCCCGCAGGCGGAACGAGCCGCGCCCGGTCTCGTAGGCGTTGACGATGGCGGCGCGGGTCTCGACCAACTCGCCGCCCGTCGGGAAATCGGGTCCGCGGACCAGATCGTCGGGGCTCCACGGGGTGCCATCGGTGGCGTGGATCAGTTCATCCACCGACGCGCCGGGGTTGTGAATGAGCTTGAGGGCGGCGTTGCAGAGCTCGATGACGTTGTGCGGCGGCACCGAGGTGGCCATGCCCACGGCGATGCCGGTGGTGCCGTTGGCGAGCAGGTTGGGGAAGTTCGAGGGCAAGACGACCGGCTCTTCGGTCGAGCCGTCATAGTTCACCTTGAAGTCGACGGCGTTCTCGTTGATGCCCTCCATGAGGCGCACCGAGACGTCGGTCATGCGGGTTTCGGTGTAGCGCATGGCGGCGGCGCCATCGCCGTCGATGTTGCCGAAATTGCCCTGGCCGTCGGCCAGGGGGTAGCGCATGGAGAAATCCTGCGCGAGGCGGACCAGGGCGTCGTAGATCGACTGGTCGCCGTGCGGGTGGAACGAGCCCATTACGTCGCCGACGACCTTGGCTGATTTCTTGTAGGCGCCGTCGGGATCAAGGCGGAGCAGCCGCATGCCGTGAAGGATGCGGCGGTGCACCGGCTTCAGCCCGTCGCGGGCGTCGGGCAGGGCGCGCTGGGTAATGGTGGAGAGGGCGTAGCTCAGGTAGCGCTCCTCGAGCGCCTGGCGGAGATCGACGACCCGCTTGTCCTCGCCGTCGGGCGGCGGGACGGTGGTTTCGGGCTCGTCGCTCATACTGGGGTGTTCCGGCGAATCATCGGCCGACTATAGCGGCAGGGCCGATGGCGGGGATATTGGCTTGGGCCACACCCAGCCGGGGCGTCGCAGGCAAACGAAAGGGCGGCACGAGGCCGCCCTACGCATTCGAGTTCAGTCGTTGCTTAGAGGTTGCAGCGGTGACGGTCGCCGTCGAAGCCCAGGAACGAATCCGTCTCTTCGTCATACGAGCGGTAGCGCGCATCGCACCGGGCGACGTGGCTGTTGTACGAGCCGTTGCCGCTCCAGCCGTTGTCGCTGGAATTGTTGATGCCGTTGGCGATCGCTGCGCCGACGACGAAGCCGAACAGGCCGGCGCCGACATTACCGATCGACGGGCGGTTCCAGCCGTACCACTGCTGGTAGTCGTTATTGTCCCAATGGCTGTGATTGCGACGGTAGTCATCGCAGCCGCGCCAGTTCGGGTGATCGTCACAGCGGTCCGACACGAAGCGGTCCTGCTGGCCGTAGTTCATGGTGAACGAGGCAGCGTTGGCGGGAGCGGCGGCGGGGATGGCCATCACGCCGGCAAGGGCGAGGGTGACGGCGGCGGAAGCGAGATTGCGCATGGTGGGGTCTCCAAGTGTTCTTGATTAGGTGACGCTTGGCCTACTGAACTCGCTGCACAGCGGATGGTTGCTGAGGCGAGGGCTTTCCTGAAAGGGCGAGTTCTGCGATAACCCGAAGGTTCGCGCGACTGGCGAGATCAGATGGGACACCATCGGGGAACGCGAACGAGACGCTGCCGCTCGCCTGGGCACCCAACCGAAACACTATGGGAGCCCGTATGAACCCGATAATTCATGCTCTTTGCCAAGCTGTCGTCGGCTTGGAATCGCCGGAGCCGGCGTGCTACACGCACGCCAATCGCAACGACATCCACTCTTGCTGCCTCGGGAGACGCCCATGAGCGCCGTCGCCAACCTTCCGCTGTTTCCGCGTTTCTTTTCCGACACGCTGGCCGAATCCGATCCGGAGATCGCCGAGGCGATCCAGCTCGAGCTCGGCCGCCAGCAGCATGAGATCGAGCTGATCGCCTCGGAGAACATTGTCAGCAAGGCCGTGCTCGAAGCGCAGGGCTCGATCATGACCAACAAGTATGCCGAGGGCTATCCGGGCAAGCGCTACTATGGTGGTTGCCAGTATGTAGACATCGCCGAGACGCTGGCGATCGAGCGGGCCAAACAGCTGTTCGGCTGCAATTTCGCCAATGTGCAGCCGAATTCGGGCTCGCAGATGAACCAGGCGGTGTTTTTGGCGCTGCTCTCGCCGGGCGACACGTTCATGGGGCTCGACCTCAACTCGGGCGGTCACCTGACGCACGGCTCGCCGGTGAACATGAGCGGAAAGTGGTTCAACGTGGTGAGCTACGGGGTGCGCAAGGACGACCATCTGCTCGACATGGACGAGGTGGCGCGGCTGGCGCGCGAGCACAAGCCGAAGCTGATCCTCGCGGGCGGTACGGCCTATTCGCGCGTGTGGGACTGGGCGCGGTTCCGCGAGATCGCTGATGAGGTTGGTGCCTACCTGATGGTCGACATGGCGCATATCGCGGGCCTCGTGGCAGGCGGCGTGCATCCCTCGCCGATTCCGCATGCGCATGTGACGACGACGACGACGCACAAGAGCCTGCGTGGGCCGCGCGGCGGCATGATCCTCACCAACGACGAAGACCTCGCAAAGAAGATCAACTCGGCGGTGTTCCCGGGCCTGCAGGGCGGGCCGCTGATGCATGTGATCGCGGCCAAGGCGGTGGCGCTGAAGGAAGCGCTGCAGCCGGAGTTCAAGACCTATGCTCGACAGGTGGTGGCGAACGCGCGGGCGCTGGCGGCATCGCTGATGGAGGAGGGGCTGCAGGTGGTTTCCGGCGGTACCGACAACCACCTGATGCTGGTCGATCTCCGTCCCAAGAACGCCACCGGCAAGCGCGCCGAGCAGGCGCTGGGTCGGGCTTACATCACCTGCAACAAGAACGGCATTCCGTTCGACCCCGAGAAACCGTTCGTGACGTCGGGCGTGCGTCTCGGCACCCCTGCCGGCACGACGCGCGGCTTCGGCGAGACCGAGTATCGCGAGATCGGCAAGCTGATCGTCGAGGTGCTGGATGGGTTGCGCGAGGCGAATTCCGACGAGGGCAATGCCGCCGTCGAAGGTGCCGTGCGCGACAAGGTGAAGGCGCTCACCGCGCGCTTCCCGATCTACGCGAACTAAGGATTGCTTCGCGCCCTCGCGAAGCGTCCAGGAGAAGGCTTGCCATGCGCTGTCCCTATTGCGGCAACGACGATACGCAGGTGAAGGACAGCCGGCCGACCGAGGATTCGAACGCCATCCGCCGCCGCCGCATCTGTCCCAGTTGCGGCGGCCGCTTCACCACATTCGAGCGCGTGCAGTTGCGCGAACTGGTGGTGGTGAAAAAGTCTGGACGGCGGGTGCCGTTCGATCGCGACAAGCTCGAGCGCTCGGTGATCACGGCGTTGCGCAAGCGGGCCGTGGAGCCCGAGCGGGTCGAGCGGATGATCTCGGGGGTGGTGCGCCAACTCGAGAGCCTCGGGGACGGCGAAATCTCGTCCGAACGCATCGGCGAGTTCGTGATGGAGGGGCTGAAGAGCCTCGACCACGTGGCGTTCGTGCGCTTCGCCTCGGTCTACAAGAACTTCTCGACGCCCGACGATTTTCGCGCCTTTCTCACCGAACTGCGTGAGGACGAGGGCGGGACCTCCGACGACGATTGACGCAACGGCGCGGTTTTCACTGGCTTCGGCCAGCAGGGGTCGCGTATTCTATTTCCACGCCCAGAAACGAAACGACTTTCCCACATGGCCGAGGCTAAACCACGCGATCCGTCCACGACCCGCCCCGCCAACCAGCGTGGTGCGGCAAGGCTCGCCGCGGTGCAGGCGCTGTACCAGATGGATGTGGGGCGGCAGACGCTCGAGGATACACTCTCCCAGTTCTCGGCGGTGCACCTGGGCCGCGAGATCGAGGGCGACGAGTACCTCCCCGCCGACGCCGACTTCTTCCGCCAGATCGTCTCGGGCGTGATCAAGTCGCAGCTCGAGATCGACCCGGCTGTCGACAAGGCGCTGGCCGACAGCTGGCCGATGGGCCGGATCGACGCGACGCTGCGGGCGATCCTGCGCGCGGCGGTGTTCGAGCTGTTGAAGCGCAAGGACATTCCGTCGCGGGTGGTGATCACCGAATATGTCGACGTGGCCAAGGCCTTCTACGAGGACGAGGCGCCCAAGATGGTCAATGGCGTGCTCGACCAGGTGGCAAAGACCGCCGGCCGCGACAACGAACAGACCCGTCCGGCGAGGTAGCCGATGAGCGAGAGCGCCGCCACCTCCGCCGGGTCGCCGCTCCGCAATATCGGGCTGCTGGCCGTCGCGCAGGCGGTGGTGGGCTCGAACCAGGCGGTGCTCGGTGTGGTGGCGTCGCTGACGGCGCTCACCATGGTCGAGGACAAGAGCTTCTCGACGCTGCCGGTGACGTTCATGACGGTGGGCACGGCGCTCGCCACCGGGCCATCAGCGTATCTTCTCTACAGGCTGGGACGGCGTAGCGGCTTCATGCTGGGGGCGGGGCTCGCCGTGCCGGGGCTGCTGCTGGCGGCGATCGCGGCGTGGACGGGGAGTTTCTGGCTGCTGTGCATCACGCTGGCGCTGGTCGGCGGCACGTCGGCGTTTGCCAATCAGTACCGGTTTGCGGCGGCCGACAGCGTGCCGGTCGACTTCAAGTCGCGGGCGATCTCGTGGGTGATGGCCGGTGGGGTGGTGTCGGGCTTCGTTGGGCCCAACATGTACGTGCTGACCAAGGATTTGATCCCCGGCGGCAGCTTCGTTGCGACCTATGTGACGATGGCGGGGATGGCGCTGATCGCGGTGGCGATCCTGGCGCGGACGCAATTGGCGCCGGTGGTCCGGCCGGCCCCGGGCGGGAATTCCGGCAGGACTTTCAAGCAGTTACTGTCGAGCTTCGAGGTGATCGTGCCGATGGTTGGCGGGGCGGCGAGCTTTGGGTTGATGGTGATGGTGATGGTGGCGGCGCCGATCGCCATGGTGACGGTGTGCGGGCACTCGACCACCGACGCGGCTTACGCCATCCAGTGGCACATCGTTTCGATGTTCGCCCCCAGCTTCATCACCGGCTCAGTGATCCACCGGATCGGGGCGCACCTGACGGCGGCGATCGGACTGCTGCTGATCATCGGCGCGGCGGCGGTGAACCTATCCGGCACCGAGGTCCATCACTTCGTGATTTCGCTGATCCTGCTTGGGGTTGGCTGGAATTTCGGCTTCATCGCCTCGACCGCGCTGCTCTCCACGGCCTACCGGCCGGACGAGGCGGCCAAGGTGCAGGGGCTCAACGAGCAGGTGGTGTTCGGGGTAATGGCGCTGGCCTCGATCCTGTCGGGCGTGCTGCTCAACGCGATCGGCTGGCAGTCGGTCAACGTGCTGGTGATTCCGATCGCGACGCTGGCGATCGTCGCGCTGGCCTGGGGCGGAATGGGCAGCAGGGCTGCCCTAAAATCAGGCGGTGGATGAACGGTACCTGAACGGCACCTGACCGGTGCCTGAACGCCTAGATCGAGCTGATGATCGAATCGAGGAAGGTGCGGTCCTGGCCGAAGGACGGGGTGCGACGCGAGTCGATCTGGAAGGACTTGCCGTCCTTGACCCCGAGGCGCTCCATGTCGGTGACCTTGCCGCCCTTGTCGAAGTAGATGACCAGCAAGGTGCGCGACTTGGACAGCTCCATGCCGAAGGCGGTCTGCTGGACCTTCTCGCCGACATAGATCCAGGCCGTCTCCTTGGCGAAGGTGTTTACCGACTGCGGCGAGCCGAGAACGGCGGTGACCAGCGCCGCCGACTGGCCGGTGCGGATCTGCTTCACGTCGTCTTCGGAGATGTCGTAGCCGCGCTGCTTGTTCTGCACGAGGCTGAGCCCCGACGAACAGGCCGAGAGGGTGAGCGAGAGCACGAGGGCCGCTGCGATCGGGGAGGCCAGGCGGAGGGCGGCGCTAAAGGGCATCAGTTTGACTTTCCCGATCTCTGTCGACTATTACCACGGCCTTGGCCGGCCGGGGACTATTAGCTGCCCCGAGCTTGATCTGGCAAGCGCGGGACAATCCTGCGTCCACCATTCGACGCCGTTGCCAAGCCCAACTCCGAAACTGACCGGAGGCTCGACGACGGTGTTGAATCTGTTCAAGAAATCCCCAGACCCCGACGCAGTTCTAGCCGTTTATCGCGCTATTGTGGCGCAATCCCGGCAGCCTGTTTTCTATGCCCAGTGGGGCGTGCCCGACACGGTGACCGGCCGGTTCGACGTGCTGAGCCTGCATATGGGGCTGGTATTCCGGCGCCTCGGCGGCGCGGGAAAACCGGCCAGCGACTTTGCCCAGGCGCTTTTCGATCTGTTTTTCAAGGACATGGACCGGAACCTGCGCGAGATGGGGGCAGGGGATCTGAGCGTGCCCAAGAAGATTCGCAACATGGGCAACCTGTTCTACGGGCTGACGACCAAGCTTAACGAAGCCATGGAGCGCGGCGATCGCGCCGAGGCGGAGGCGGTGCTCAGGCGCAACCTGCTGGGCGACGCCGAGGGGGCCGACGTCACGGCACTCGCCGACTATGCCGAGGCGGAATGCGCCAAGCTGAAGCTGCAGACGATCGACGCCATGATCGGCGGCAAGGTCGTGCTGGGGGAGGCCGCATGAGGGGCAGAAATGACAGGATCGTCATTCCGGGCGCCAGCATCCGCCTCGATTCGATGCCGGTGGCGGGGCGCGACATCGACATCACCGTCGATCGGGCGGAGCGCGAGGCAATCGCCGCGCAGATCGGGGTGACAGCGGTCGACCGGCTGCAGGTGAAGCTGCATGCGGTGCGGTTCCGCGGCGGCATCCGGGTGACGGGGCAGCTCAAGGCGCTGGTGGTGCAGCCAAGCGTGGTGTCGCTGGAGCCGGTGACCGAGGATATCGCCGAGGTGGTGGACCGCATCTTCCTGCCGGGCGGGGAGAAGGCCTTCGCCGGCAAGGCGGACGCCGAAGTGTTCGTCGATCTTGAAGGCGACGACATGCCCGACCATTTCGAGGGCAATGAAGCGGACCTCAGCGACCTGATCATCGAGACGCTGGCGCTGGGCATCGACCCCTATCCGCGACTCGAGGGCGAAAGCCTGGGGATTGCGGGCGACGAGGACGACGAGGACGATTCGCCGTTCGCCGGGCTGAAGGCGCTGAAGGTGGATGAGGACAAGGGGTAGGGGCGCCGCGATTTCGGCTCCCCGGGGTGTCATCCCTGCGAATGCAGGAATCCACCTAAGTATCAGCGCAGGTTTCGAGTTGGGTCCCTGCTTTCGCAGGGATGACACCGAGTGGTCGTGGATGCGCTGGCGCGCTACGGCTTGTGTGGCAAAAACGAACGGTTAGATTGGCGGCGCTCCGTTTCGGGGCGCTGGAACGGCAATGAGTGACGTGATCCGTATCTCAGTCGACGCCATGGGCGGCGACAAGGGCCCCCGCGTGGCGGTCGAGGGCGCGCGGCTGTTCTGGAAGGAACGCAAGAACGTCAGATACATCTTCCATGGCCGCGAGGCCGAGATCGCGCCGCTGCTCGACGCCTGCCCGGAGATCAGGCCGCTGAGCCGGATCGTTCACGCCGACAACGTCATCTCGATGGAGGAAAAGCCCAGCCAGGCGCTGCGCAAAGGTCGCGGCAACTCCTCGATGTGGGCCTCCCTGCAATCGGTGAAGGACGGCGAGGCGGATTTCGCCATCTCCGGCGGCAATACCGGCGCGTTGATGGCGATGGCGACGTTCTGCCTCAGGCCGATCGAGGGGATTTCGCGGCCGGGGATCGCGGCGATCTGGCCGACGCAGCGGACCGACATCATCGTGCTCGACGTCGGCGCGACGATTGGCGGCGATGCCAAGCAACTGACGGACTTCTCGATTCTCGGCGCCGCCCTGGCGCGGGCGCTGTTCGACCAGGAGCTGCCGACGGTGGGGCTGCTCAATGTCGGCACCGAGGAGATGAAGGGGCTCGACGCGGTGAAGGAGGCGGGGCAGATTCTCACGGCAGCTTCCGGTTCGGGCTTCATCTACCACGGCTTCGTCGAGGGCGACGATATCGGCAAGGGTACGGTCGACGTGGTGGTGACCGAGGGGTTTGCCGGCAACATCGCGCTCAAGACCGCCGAGGGCACGGCCCGGCAGGTGGGCAGCTATATTCGCGACGCGCTGAAGGCGGACCTGGTGTCGATGCTGGGCGCGGCGATCGCCGGGCAGGCGCTGCAGGCGCTCAAGCGCAAGCTCGACCCGCGCAACATCAATGGCGGCGTGTTCCTGGGGCTCAACGGCCCGGTGATCAAATCGCATGGCGGCACCGACGAAGTCGGCTTCAAGGGCGCCCTCGGCCTCGGCTACGAGATCGCCCGCAACAAGGTGATGGACAAGATCGCCGAGGGCATGCGCCGCTTCCCGACACTCGCTGCAACCCCGTTGGCGGCGCCGCTCGAGGCCGCCTTGCCCGAACCAGAGGCCAAACCCGCGTGACCGACAAGAAGAGCATCATCCGCAGCGTTGGCGGCTACCTGCCGGCGCACGTCATGACCAACGACGAGCTGAGCAAGATCGTCGATACGTCGGACGAATGGATCCAGCAGCGCACCGGCATCAAGCAGCGGCATGTCGCTGCCGAGGGCGAGAACACCTCGGACCTCGCGGCGGCGGCGGCCCGCAAGGCGATGGAGAATGCCGGCATCACCATCGGTGATATCGATC
>Ga0123337_10005106_pt1 | contig 13060 bp, 14 predicted proteins | sample frozenSSSSmetaG_FD_89792 | JGI IMG/M metagenome (GOLD analysis project Ga0123337, IMG submission 89792) | Glacier valley bacterial and archeal communities from Borup Fiord, Nunavut, Canada, to study Microbial Dark Matter (Phase II) -... | ecosystem: Environmental > Aquatic > Freshwater > Ice >...
GAGGTGATCTCCAAGACGACCCGTGTGCCGCAAAGCGAAGTGACGCGCCTCTATGAAGACAAGCTTGCAGAACTCAGAGCAAATGCCCGCATCACCGACTTCCTTCCGATCTTTGCCATGCGCAAGGTCGAGGAGACACTGAAGCACCGATGCGCCGCTGCTTTGGCAATTTGAACTGACACGAGCGCGCGTCGGTCAGGAAGCTGTGGCCGTAACGCAGCGGCGGCGCTGTCAGCGAAGCAGGTCAATACAGACAGCAAGCTTGATGCGGATCAAGCTGGTGTGGATGACGGCATGCAAAGCTGGAAAAAAAGCAACGCTAAACCCGGCTCGCGTAAATCACTGTCGATGCGGCAACGCTCCTTCGGAAAGGTCTCCATGAAACACAACGTCGGCACGATAGATCGCGTCCTCCGCATCGCCCTCGGTCTGGCCTTGATCGGCGCCAGCTTGCTCGGCTATATCGGCCCCTGGGGCTGGATCGGCCTGCTGCCGCTGGCCACCGGGGTCTTCCGCTTCTGCCCGGCCTACTGGCCCTTCGGTCTGAGCACGTGCACGGTCCGGTCTGCCAGCCCGCGCGCGTAGTCAAGTCGAGGCACACATGACCAACACATCGAGCAGCTTTCTCGACCTCACGCAGGGCGTGACCGCGCGCCTGGCCACCTTGCGATCTGGGGCACCTGACGTGATGAAGAGCTTCGGCGGCCTCGGGAGGGCTGCCATGGCGGACGGCGCCCTGTCGGCCAAGACCAAGGAGCTGATGGCGCTCGCCCTGGGCGTTGCGGCGCGATGCGACCCCTGTATCGGCTACCACGTGCAGGCCCTTGTCAAGCTCGGCGTATCGAGACAGGAACTCGACGAGACGCTCGGGGTCGTGGTCTACATGGGAGGCGGCCCCGCCCTGATGTACGCCGCCAATGCGATTGCCGCATTCGACGAGTTCTCGGCCAAAGCGCCCGCCTGACGATCACGGGGTGCCGAAGCGGTCGAACCCCGGCAGCACCACCACCACGAGCACGGCCGCCACCGGCCCGGCGAACGGATGCAGCAGCGACGCAAGGATGGGCGCGACGAGGATCAGGTGCCGCAGGCCCCAGCTGTACAGCAGCCCGGCGCGTCTCACATAGGCTGCACCGGCAGGCGCCCAACGTTGCCGCGCTTCGGACTCTACCGGCATGCCGCTGATGAAGCCGGCATGGTTGTAGTAGCGCACTGCCATCGCCGAGCAGACCAGCGATGCGAACAGCAAGGTGAGCAGCAGCAACTCCAGCACCAGCCGTGGCGTGAAGCTCGGCAATGCGGCCGCTTCGCCGAAGCTGACGTGCAGCGAGGGCGCTGCCAATGTCACCGTCCCCATCAGCCCCAGCACGGCCGTCGAAGCCGTCATCGTCGCCGACATCAGCGAGTTGCGCAGCGTCTGCACCGCCAGGATTTCGGAACCCTTGTGCTGCGACACCGCGCTGAACCAGTCTTCGCGCAATGCAGCGTGCGCGCTGCGTGCCATGCGATCCGGCCGACGGCGCTGCGCCACCGCCACGACCGCTTCGTAGCCGAACAGCAGCACGACGGTCGCCAGCGTGGCGAGCCAGACCAGGTTGCCGTTCATCGCATGCCTTCAGGCCGCACGCAGTGGCGACTCCTGCTTGCGTCGCTCGATCAATTCGAAGATGCCCATGCCAAGGAGCATGGCTCCGACGAAGACCAGCGCCTTGATCTCGCCCATGCCGAGCGCCACCAGCCCTGGCCCGGGGCAGAAGCCGGCGACGCCCCAGCCGATCCCGAACAGCACGCTTCCAATCACCAGGCGGCGATCAATGTCACGCGAGCCGGGCACCTTCATGGCGGCGCCGAGGAAGGACACCGTGCGCTGGCTTGCCAACGCGAACGCGAATGCCGCGACCGCGATCGCGCCCGCCATCACGAAGGCGAGCGACGGATCCCATGCGCCGGCGAGGTCCAGGAAACCCAGCACCTTGGCCGGGTTGGCCATGCCGGAGACGATGAGGCCGAGTCCGAAGACCAGGCCCGCCAGGAGTGAGGTGAAGACCGTCGTCATGAGAAGTTCCTCAGATGCCGAACACGTGACGCGTCACGAAGACCGTGGCGAAGCCGGCGCCCATGAACGCTGCAGTCGCCACGAGGGAGCGCGGCGACAGGCGCGCCAGCCCGCACACGCCGTGGCCACTGGTGCAACCCGAGCCGTAACGCGTGCCGACACCGACCAGCAACCCCGCCCCGATCAGCGCGCCGAAGGAGGCGTCGATCCTGGGCAGCGGCAGCGCCGCGAACAACCCGTAAGTCAACGGTGCGCCGACGAGCCCGACCACGAACGCGGCGCGCCAGGCCACGTCCCCCGCGGCCGGCTTGAACAACCCGCCGATGACGCCGCTGATGCCGGCGATCCGGCCGTTCAGCAACACGAACATCGCTGCGGCCAAGCCGATCAACACACCGCCCGACAGGGCGGACCACGGGGTGAATTCAGTCCATGCAATCGTGATCGCGTTCGTCATCGTTTTTCCTTCGGGCAGTAGAGGCGGTAGAGCACAGCCAGGATCTCGAGCAGATCGGGATCGGCCACGCTGTAGAAAATGTTCTTGCCCTCGCGGCGCGTGCCGACCACGCCTTCGTTGCGCAACACGCCGAGCTGCTGCGACAGCGTCGGCTGGCGGATGCCGAGTTGCGCTTCGAGGTCACTGACGCACAGCTCGCCTTGCGACAGCTGGCACAGCAGCAACATGCGTTCGACGTTGGCCAGCAGCTTCAGCGCGCCGACCGCCTGATCGGCGGCGCGGCGAAGGGTTTCGGGGTCGAGGATGGGTGGCGAGGCTTTCATGGGGTACGTCGGGCTCCGGCAGCTTGCCTTCATTATATTTGTCAATATACTATTAGTCAATATATCAAAACTAAACAGGCGGAGCGCACCATGAGCGAACGAACCACGACGCAGGCCTTCTTCGACCCCAAGACATGGACCGTCACCTATGTCGTCTGGGATCCATCCACACGACACGCGGCGGTCATCGACCCGGTGCTCGACTACGACTTCAAGTCCGGCCACACCGGAACCGCCTCGGCCGACCAGGTGCTCGCCTGCGTGGCGGAGAACGCCCTCCAAGTCGACTGGATCCTGGAAACCCACGCGCATGCCGATCACCTGTCGGGCGCACGCTACCTTCAGCAACGCCTGGGCGGCAGAATCGCCATCGGCGAACACATCCGCGTGGTGCAGGCGACCTTCAAGAAGCTTTACAACCTGGAGCGCGGGTTCCTGCCGGATGGCAGCCAGTTCGACCACCTGTTCAAGGACGGCGAGACCTTCATGATCGGAGGTGTCGAGGCCACCGCGATGCTGGTGCCAGGCCACACGCCGGCCGACATGGCCTACCTGATCGACGGCTCGGTGTTCGTTGGCGACACGCTGTTCATGCCCGACGTCGGCAGCGCCCGTGCCGACTTTCCGGGCGGTGACGCGCACCAGCTGTATGGCTCCATGCGCAGGCTGCTGGCGCTGCCGCCAGAGACCACGATGTACGTCTGCCACGACTACCCGCCGGCCACGCGAGAGGCGCGCTGGAAGACGACGGTGGCCGAGCAGAAGGCGCACAACATCCACGTGCGCGACGGCATCGGCGAAGACGAGTTCGTCGCGATGCGGCAGGCGCGCGATGCCACGCTCGAGGTGCCGACGCTGATCCTGCCGTCGATCCAGGTCAACGTGCGCGCCGGGCACCTGCCGCCGGCGGACGAGAACGGCGTGTCTTACCTGCGCATTCCGCTGAACGCGTTGCCGGTGCACGGCTAACTGTTTTCAGACGGTAGCTCAGGCCCAGAGCCTGAGCCTGGGCTTCAGCGCACTGGCCTGCCATGAACGTGCTGCTGCCTGCGGCTGGCCGGTGCCCACAGCGCGATACCCACGGCACCGGCGACGAGCAGCCCCAGGTCTTTTGGCAACAGGAACGCCGCCATCGCAGCCCCTGCCATTCCAGTCAACAGCACATGCGCGGGGCACAGCGTGGTGTTGTAGTCAGCGAAGACGCCAAAGAACGGCAGGGCCGTGAAGGGTATTTCCATGCGTGGCCGTGGTCCTCGCGGATCGCCTCGGCATCGACCTTGCCCCACAGCACGTGGTGGTCCCAGCGCGTGTAGGAGACGGTGGTCGGGATGAAGACGGCCCGTCACCACCAACACGATGAACAGCGTCAGGTGACTCGACGACGAATGCCACACCGTGAGGCTCGCGCGCGGGTCGACCGACGACGGCAGGATGATCGGGAACATCGACGCGCCCACGCTCAGGATGATCCCGGCAATGCCGAATGCGCTGCCCAGCAAAGCCAGCAGCGCGCCTGCAAAGCCGGCTGCCGGTGCGACCCAGAACCAGGCGTGCACGGCGTAGTTCGCGAACCACGCGCCGGGCTGCAGTTCGGCGATCTTGAGCATCGGATTAGACGGTCCGGTTGACGGCAGCGCGCTCGTCACGCGGTAGCCATCGACTGACAGCCACCGCGCGATACCCGCCAGCGCACACAGCAGGATGTGCATGACATCCGAGAAGTGGAACGGCACACCCTGCAGCACCTTGCCGATGGCCACGCCGCACGATCAGCACGACCAGGATCGCGAACATCGCCAGGTAGAAATCCGAGAACGACACCGCATCGAGCTGTGGCCACGCCGCGAAGTTTGCGCCACCGCCGCGGCAAAACCGTCGCGCGCGCCGAACCGCTGGACGGCACACGCCAACAAGGCTGCCTGAGGCAGCCACAGCCGCGGGGACAGGCCCCGCGCCAAACTGGCGAACCTGCGCAGGCGCAGGGTTTTGAGGGGTGCGATCGAGGGAATCTCCATTGCAAGGAACGCTCATCCTGGACCTGCTGCGGCATGACCGACTTGCAACAAATCAAGGGCGAGCCGGCTACTCCCCGCCCAGGCGTGTGGGCAGGCGGCCAAGTGGCGCGACACGTGCCGACGGTGCGAGCCATTCACTCGCGGGTCTGTGCGGTGGCCTACACAGAGGGCGGATTCGATGGGGTAGCGCAAGACACCCAAGCGGCGACTGAATGATCGGTGCTCCTTGCGCCACCGGCGACTTAGACCCGATGTTCAGGCAAGCGTCTCGGAGCACCGACGAACGGTTAGCCAGCGCTGTGCCAGTGCCGTCGGCGAAGCGGCCTCAGCAGCTCCGACGAAGAAGGCGCCACCTCGCTCCGACTCGGCGAGCGGCTCGTCCATATCGGCCAAGCGATCGAGCACCGCCACGTCGGCTTCCGACGGGTCCGAACCCGCCGCCTGGCGCTGCTCGAGCCTGCGGCGCAACACCAACGATTCGGCGCGGCAATCGAACACGGTGAACGGCACGGCCAGCGATTCGGCCAGGCCAGCGAACCCGGTGCGTTCCGATCGGCGCAGGAAGGCCGCGTCGGCCACGACCGGCCAGCCCGCCGCGAGCGCCACCTGCGCGATCTCCGCGAGGCGCGAATAGGTGCGCTTCGTCGTCTCAGGGTCGTAGATGCCGCCGGGGACACGTTCACGCGATTTTTCCAGCGCGCCCAGGCCGAAGAAACGTTTGCGCTCGACGTCGGACCGAACGCCGATGGCTCCCACGGCCTCCAACATGGCTTGCGCGACGAAGCTCTTGCCCGAACCCGGCAGGCCGTGCGTGATCGCCAGTCGCGCGTCGGCGCCGGTCGACAGGGCGGCCGCAAGCGCCATGTACTGCGCCGCGCTGCAATGTGCGCCGGAACTCGCACCCTGCCGCTCGCCAATGCCGATGACCCTGGCGCGCACGATTGCGCGGCAGGCCAGGTAGTAGCGCAGAGCGGGCAGCCCGACGTAGTCGCCGCTGGCTTGGAGGTAGGCATTGATGAAGCGAAAGGCCAGGGCGCGGCGGTCGTTCGCCATCAGATCCATCGCCAGGAACGCGAGGTCGTCCAGCACGTCGATCCACCGGAGTTCGGGATCGAACTCGATACCGTCGAAGGCGGTCGCCTTGCCGGCGAGCTGCAGCACGTTCGCGAGGTGCAGGTCACCATGGCATTCGCGCACGCGACCATCGCGCAGGCGCGCCACCCACAGCGGGCCCAGCGCTTGCGGCTGGGCCGCGAGCCAGGCACGCAGCGCGGGCCAGACGGTCTGCGGGCCTGTGGTCGCGACCTCGCTTTTCTCTGCATCGATGCCGTCGATCAGGAGTTGCACGACATGTTCGTGGCTTGCCGCCGATCCGAACGAACTGCCCGGCGGCGCCACCCCAGCGTCGCGGTGCAAGTCGGCGAGCTTTTGCGCCATCGCATCGATGTGATGCGAGGTCAGCGTGCCTACGGCGAGCATCTCACTCCAAAGCGCTCCGTCGGGAAAGCGGCGCATCTTCACCGCGACATCGAGCACCTGCCCGCTCCCATCGAAGCGCGGGCCTTCGGCGCTGTCGCATACGTTCACCACGCCGAGGTAGATCGACGGTGCCAGGCGCCGGTTCAATCGCAACTCTTCGGCGCAGAACTGACGTCGCCGGGCCAACGTGGAAAAGTCGAGAAACGGCAAGCGCAGCGGCTTCTTCAGCTTGTAGGCCAGCGACCCGGCCAGCAACACCCAGGAGATGTGGGTTTCGACCAGTCGCACCGGCACGATTTCGCCGGCCTGAAGCGACGCCCGCAAAGCCTCGATGCGCAGCCGCGCCTGCGCCATGGCGACAGGGTCGGTCTGCATGCCTTCGCCAGCCATGAATGGGCTTTTCCAGGGAGTCTCCCGTTCGTCGATCCCGCAGCCGGATCCGGAGCGTTCGGCGCGACGTTATACCCGCATCGCGCTGCGATCTGTGCGATCGACAACATCATCCCCGGCCGCCGTCTGTGCTCGGCAGCGCACAGACCGAACAGCGCTGCCGACGCATCGTCGTGGTCCCCGATACCGACTCAGGTGCTGGCACCAAGGACCCATCGCCATGCAAGCACTCGTCTACAACGGCCCCGGCCGCAAGAGCGTCGAAGACCGACCCAAGCCAGCGATCCAATTGCCGGGCGATGCAATCGTGCGGATCACGAAGACCACGATCTGCGGCACCGACCTGCACATCCTGAAGGGCGACGTAGCCACCTGCCAACCCGGCACGGTGCTCGGCCACGAGGGCGTGGGCATCGTCGACGAGGTCGGCGCGGGCGTCACGAGCTTCAAGCCCGGTGACCGTGTGCTGATCTCGTGCATCACCGCGTGCGGTCGTTGCGACCCATGCCGCAAGGGCATGTACTCGCACTGCACGACCGGCGGCTGGATTCTGGGCAACAGCATCGACGGCACGCAGGCCGAGTTCGTGCGCATCCCGCACGCCGACACGAGCCTCTACCCGATCCCGGCCGGCGCCGACGAAGAGGCGCTGGTCATGCTCAGCGACATTCTGCCCACCGGCTTCGAGTGCGGCGTGCTCAATGGCAAGGTGCAGCCGGGCTCGACCGTGGCGATCGTCGGCTCCGGGCCGATCGGCCTGGCGGCCCTGCTGACAGCGCAGTTCTACGCGCCGTCCGAAATCATCATGATCGACCTCGACGACAACCGCCTGGCCGTCGGCAAACGCTTCGGTGCGACCGCCACGGTCAACAGCGCGGCCGGTGATGCGGCGCAACAGGTGATGAAGCTCACGGCTGGCTGCGGCGTGGACACGGCGATCGAGGCCGTGGGCATCCCGGCGACCTTCGAGCTGTGCCAGGAAATCGTCGCGGCGGGCGGCACGATCGCCAACGTCGGCGTGCACGGCGTCAAGGCCGACCTGCACCTGGAGCGGCTGTGGTCGCACAACGTGACGATCACGACCCGGCTGGTCGACACGGTGTCGATCCCGATGCTGCTGAAGACGGTGCAGTCCAAACGCATCGACGCGAAGCAACTGATCACGCACCGCTTCAAGATGAGCGACATCCTCCAGGCCTACGAGACGTTCGGCAAGGCGGCCGACACGAAGGCGTTGAAGGTGATCATCGAAGCGTGAAGCCGCTGCGCGCCCATGAATAGGATCGCCGCCAAGGGCGTTCTGTCGACGAGCGATGCGCAGGTGATCGCCACTGCGCTCGCCGTCGACATCGCGCGCGGGCTCGGTTCGCAGGAAGCTGCCCTGCGGCTGGCGCGCGACGGCCCGAACGAACTCTGCGCCACGCCGCCGGTGCCGCGCTGGCGCAAGGTGCTTGCCCAGTTCCAGGACCCGCTCGTCTAGCTGCTGCTCGCGGCCATCGTGATCGCGTTCGTTGCGTGGGCGATCAAAGTCCGCGTCGGCTGGCCGATCAATGCGCTGGATCGCCGCCATCGTCCGCATGGCACGCCAGAGCGCGATCATCAAGAAGCTCTCGTCCGTCGAGGCGCTCTGTTCCGCATCAATGATCTGCTCCGACAAGACCGGCACGCTGACCCGCTCCGAAATGACCATCGAGCGGGTGATGACGGCCAGTGGCAGCAGCGGCATCTCCGGCACCGGCTATGCGCCAGAGGGGCAAGTCGAACACGAAGGTGCCGCGCTGACAGGCGGGCCTGTGCATCAGGAACACGTCGCCGTGCTCAGCGGCGGCATCCTCGCCGGGAACGCCGAGTTGCGACCAGAGGCCGGCGGCGAGTGGCGGATCGAGGGCGACCCCACTGAAGCTGCGTTTGTGGTGACGCAGCGCAAGTTCGGCATCGCCGAACGCCGCAAGCGACGCTTCGAGCGACTGGGCGAAATTCCGTTCACCTCTGAGCAGAAGATGATGTCGACCACCGAGTGCGATCACGAGAACGGCGACGCCGTGCCGGTTCTAAGGGTGCCTCGGAGCTCGAGCTGGGCGCGAGCGGCATCGTGGTCCTGCCACTGCTGGCAACGCAGATCCTGGGGATCAATCTGGTCACTGACTCCGGCCCGGCGCTGGCGATCAGCGTCGATCCACCGAGCGGCGATGTGATGGCGCGCCGGGATGCGCTGACTCAACCATACGGCAGCGGCGTGTCAATGGCAGTGACCGCCCCCACCTCCCGACGGCGGGGGCGTCCACAACGGATTCCTTGCACTGATACTTGCAACCTTGGACCCGCGCAGACGGAGCGCATTCGAGATGACCGACACCGAACTCAGGCTCATGGCCAGCGCCGCGATCATCGGCGACAGCAACCAGCCGGTGAACGGGAACAGCACACCCGCGGCCAAGGGCACGCCGAGCGCGTTGTAGACGAAGGCGAAGCCGAGGTTCTGCTTCATGTTGGCGATGGTCTCTTCCGAGATCGCCCGCGCCTGTGCGATGCCCCTCAGGTCGCCCTTCACCAGCGTGACCTGGGCGCTGTTCATTGCCACGTCGGTGCCGGTGCCCATTGCGACGCCCACGTCGGCCTTGGCGAGCGCCGGCGCATCGTTGATGCCATCGCCGGCCATCGCGACGATGCGGCCCTCGCGCTGCAGCCTGTCCACCAACGCCAGCTTGTCGGCCGGCTTGACTTCACCGTGCACTTCGTCGATGCCGAGCTTCGCCGCCACCGCTTTGGCTGTCGTCAGGCCGTCGCCAGTGGCCATGATCACGCGCATGCCGGAAGCCTTCAGCGTGGCCAGTGCCTCCAGCGTGCTGGACTTGATCGGGTCGGACACGGCCAACAGCCCGGCCAACTGGCCATCGACCGCCAGCAGCATCACGCTCGCACCTTCGGCACGCATCGCCTCAGCCTGTGCTTTCAGCGCTTCGACCGGCACGCCCAGCTGCGTCATCAGCGCCGCGTTGCCGAGCGCCAGCTTCTTGCCTTCCACGCTGCCTTGCACGCCAATGCCGGTGCTGGACTCGAAGCCTTCGGCCTTGTCGAGCGACAAGCCGCGCTCGCGGGCGGCGCTCACGATGGCATCTGCCAACGGATGCTCGCTGCCCTGGTCGAGACTTGCCGCCAGGCGCAGCACCTCGTCCTCGGAAAGTCCCGCTGCGGGCACTGCGCGGTCGAATCGCGGCTTGCCTTCGGTTAGCGTGCCGGTCTTGTCGACGATCAGCGTGTCGACCTTGCGGAAGTTCTCGATCGCTGCGGCATCGCGGAACAGCACACCCTGCGTGGCGGCCTTGCCGGTGGCGACCATGATCGACATTGGCGTGGCCAGACCGAGCGCGCACGGGCACGCGATGATGAGCACCGCCACGGCGTTGATCAAGCCGTAGACCCAGCTCGATTCATTGGCAGAAGAAGGCCCGAACACACCCCACACCACGAAAGTCAGCAACGCAATGCTGACAACCGTGACGACGAAATAGCCCGCCACCTGGTCGGCCATGCGTTGCATCGGTGCCCTGGACCGCTGGGCCTGCAGCACCATCTGCACGATGGTGGCGAGCACGGTCTGCGAACCGACTTTCTCCGAACGCATTACCAGCGCGCCGTTCGTGTTCATCGTCGCGCCGATGAGCTTGTCACCGACGCGCTTGGTCACCGGGACCGGCTCACCGGTCAGCATGGACTCGTCGACCGCGCTGCTGCCTTCGATGACAACGCCGTCCACGGGGACCTTCTCACCGGGGCGGACGCGCAGCGAATCGCCGACATGAACGTGGGTCAGCGGGACGTCCTCCTCGGCACCGTCGGCGTTGATCCGGCGCGCCGTCTTGGGCGCGAGCCCGAGCAAGGACTTGATGGCCGCCGAGGTCTGCGAGCGCGCCTTGAGTTCCAGAATCTGGCCGAGCAAGGTCAGCGAGATGATGACCGCAGCGGCTTCGAAGTAGACCGATACCCGCCCCATCGAGACGAACGACGCGGGGAACACGCCCGGCACCACCGTGGCAACGACGCTATAGAGGAATGCGGCCGACGTACCAAGGCCGATCAGTGTCCACATGTTCGGGCTGCGATGAATCACCGACTGCACGCCACGCTCGAAGAACGGCCAACCTGCCCACAGCACGATGGGTAACGAGAGCACGAGTTCGATCCAGCTCTGCGTGGCCATCTCGAACCATTGCAGGCGATGCCCTGCCATCGCAAGCACCGTGACGATGATGGTCAAGGGCAGCGTCCAGGTGAACCGCCGCTTGAAGTCCAGCAGTTCGGGGCTCTCGCCGTCGTCCAGCGTGGGCATCTCAGGCTCCAGCGCCATGCCGCATTTGGGGCACGCACCGGCATGGTCCTGCCGCACCTCGGGGTGCATCGGACAGGTGTAGACGGTGCCAGCCACTGCCGGCTCGGGCAACTGGATCGGCGGCGCAGACACTGCCGCAGGGGCGGTGTTGTACATCTCGGGATCGGCAGCGAACTTCGCCTTGCAAACGGCGCTGCAGAAGTAGACCGGCCGACCCGCGTTTTGCAGTGTGTACTTCGAATCAGGCGTCACCGTCATGCCGCACACCGGGTCCTTCAATACCGCTTCGGCCTCGGGCGCGGCGCGCAGGTCCGGGCCGCGGGAATGGGCAGGGAGAACTGCTCCGGGCGTTTGGTTCATTCAGGTTCCTTCGCAAGGGACCGGGCAACGCGCGGATGTTTCGCGCGCCGTGATCGAAACGGCCCTGCGCGATCGACAAGGCTGATCACTTCCGAGGCCGCGTGCATCGTCACCCGGTGCCGCGTGAATCCTGGTCGGGGCGAAATGTGCGCCGCCATCTTGCGCACCAGGTCGACTTGACCGTCCGACGCCGTCGCCAACAAAGCGATCACGATGTTCTCGAGCGCGACGACCCGTATCCGAAGTTGCTCGAGTTCCGTGTCGCTCATTGCACCCTCCGAAACTGGCTCGTCTCGACTGCGATTGACCATCGCTGACGACCTCGTTCGATCACTTGAATTCGAGATCTTCGACGCCGAGCATCACGAGCGACGACTTGGCGATCACGGCGGCAAACTTTGAAAATGAGGCCATTCCGGTTCTCCGAGTTCATGGAAGGGCGACCAGGATCGCCGTGAGAGTTCGCCCTCGCCCGCCCTCCACTCAAAACAACACCCGACTTCGGATGGTGCCGGGCACGTCGGCGAGTTTGACCAAGGCCATGTCGGAGTGCACTGCGTCGATATCGATCACCACGTAGCCAATGGCATCGTCGGTCTGCAGGTACTGCGAGGCGATGTTGATGCCGTTGTCGGCGAAGACCTTGTTGATTTCAGACAACACACCCGGCACGTTGCGGTGGATGTGCAGCAGCCTGTGCTTACCCGGGTGGGCCGGCAGTGCCACCTCGGGGAAATTGACAGACGACGTGGACGTGCCGTTGTCGCTGTACTTCACCAGCTTTTCGGCGACTTCGACGCCGATGTTCTCTTGCGCCTCGATCGTCGAACCGCCCACGTGCGGGGTCAAGATGACGTTGTCGAACTCCCGCAAGGGCGACTCGAACACGTCGTTGTTGCTGCGCGGTTCGACCGGGAAAACGTCGATCGCCGCACCCAGCAGTTTCTTCTGGCGCAAGGCTTCCGCCAAGGGCTCGATCCTGACGACCGTACCTCGCGACGCATTGATCAGCACGCTGCCCGGCTTCATGGCCGCAATCTCCGCTTCATCGATCATCCACTGCGTGGCTTGGCTCTCGGGCACATGCAGGCTGACCACGTCGGACTGCGCCAGCAGATCGCGCAACTCGGGCACCTGCCGTGCGTTGCCGAGCGACAGCTTGGTCGCCACGTCGAAGAACACGACGTGCATGCCCAAGGCCTCGGCCAGCACCGACAACTGCGTGCCGATGGAGCCATAGCCGACGATTCCCAATGTCTTGCCGCGAATCTCGTAGGCATCGTCGGCCGACTTGAGCCAACTGCCGCGGTGCGCTGCGGCATTCTTTGCGGGCACGCCGCGCAACAACAGGATCGCCTCGGCCAGCACCAGCTCTGCCACCGACCGTGTATTGGAAAACGGTGCATTGAACACCACGATGCCGCGCTCTCGCGCCACCTGCAGGTCCACCTGGTTGGTGCCGATGCAAAAGCAGCCCACGGCCACCAGCTTGGGCGCGTGGGCAAACACCTGCGCAGTCAGTTGGGTGCGCGACCGGATGCCGACGAAATGTGCGTCGGCGATCCTGGCATTGAGTTCGTCGCCCGCCAGAGCGCCGGTCAGGCTCTCGATCTGGGTGTAGCCCGCCGCCTGCAGCACCTTGATGGCAGA
>Ga0123337_10005108_pt1 | contig 13057 bp, 8 predicted proteins | sample frozenSSSSmetaG_FD_89792 | JGI IMG/M metagenome (GOLD analysis project Ga0123337, IMG submission 89792) | Glacier valley bacterial and archeal communities from Borup Fiord, Nunavut, Canada, to study Microbial Dark Matter (Phase II) -... | ecosystem: Environmental > Aquatic > Freshwater > Ice >...
CGGGAAAAAATACCACTACGGCCTCGAGGCCGGCTCCAAGCCCGAGCTCATCGCCGCGCTCGCCCACATGCACGATCCGGAAGCCTATCTGATCTGCAACGGCTACAAGGACGAGGAGTTCATCGACCTCGCGCTCCAGGCGCAGAAGATGGGCCTGCGCGTCATGCTCGTGCTGGAAATGCCCAGCGAGCTCGATCTCATTCTCGAGCGCTCCCGCAAAGTCGGCATCCTGCCGAACCTCGGCGTGCGCGTGCGCCTCTCCACCAAGGGTTCCGGCCACTGGCAGGAAAGCGCCGGCGACAAGTCCGTCTTCGGTCTCAACGCCTCGCAGGTCATCGCCGTGGTCGATCAGCTCAAGGACTCCGGCTACATCGGCTGTCTGAAAATGCTCCACTACCACCAGGGCTCGCAGATCCCGAACATCGCCGCCATCCGCGAGGGCGCGACCGAGGCGGTTAGAATGTATTGCGACCTCGTCAAGGAAGGCGCGCCGATGGGCGTGCTCGACATCGGCGGCGGCATGGCGGTCGACTACGACGGCTCGCACACCAATTTCCACTCGTCCTGCAATTACTCCGTCGCGGAATACTGCACCGACATCGTCGAGGTCATCTCGCAGATCTGCGACAAGGCCGGCGTGCAGCACCCCAACCTCATCTCCGAGTCCGGCCGCGCCGTCGTCGCCTACTACTCGGTGCTCGTTTTCAACATCCTCGACGTCACCAGCGCCCAGACCAGCGAGGAAGCCCCGCCGATTCCGGAAAACGCCCCGCAGAACCTCATGAACATCATCGAGGTCAACAAGGTCATCAATAAGAAGAACCTCCAGGAGTGCTTCAACGACGCTATGTATTACCGCGACCAGATGCGCGCCCAGTTCTTCTACGGCGCCGCCACCCTCCGCGAGCGCGGCCTGGCGGAAGCCTGGTTCTGGCACATTCTAACACGCATTTCCAACCTCATCGCCGAGCTCGATGACATCCCGGAAGACCTCCGCGAACTGTCCTCCACCCTCGTCGATTTCTATTACGGAAATTTCTCCCTCTTCCAGTCCCTGCCGGACTCGTGGGCCATCGACCAGGTCTTCCCCGTCATGCCCATCCACCGGCTCGACGAAAAACCGCGCCACCGCGCCGTGCTCGCCGACATCACCTGCGACTGCGATGGCAAGATCGACCGCTTCATCGACAAGGAGGACGTCGCCAAAATCCTCCCGCTCCACGACTTCAAACAAGGCGAGCCCTACTACCTCGCCGTTTTCCTCGTCGGTGCTTATCAGGAAACCCTCGGCGACCTCCACAACCTGCTAGGCGACACCAACGTCGTCGGCGTCCACCTCGAAAAGGGCAAGCCCGTTTACACCCACGAGGTCGAGGGCGACACCGTCGCCGACGTTCTCACCTACGTCGAGTTCGACCCCAAGGAACTCGTCACCCGCTTCCGCACCTTCGCCGAAAAAGCCGTCACCGAAGGCCGCATCTCGCCGAAAGAGCGCCGCGAGATCCTCGACCTCTTCCGCGAGGGCCTCGCCGGCTACACCTATTTCGAGAGCTGACACACTCTTCGCAAACGAAGTGCCTTGTAGCGTCGCTCTGCGAGCGTCGATGCCGATGAGAAGCGCCCGGAAAACGCAAACGATCCATGCCCGTCAAATGTGATCTATGTGGAATAGAGTCCACTCTCGACGCAACCTTCTTCAGAGCTCCTAAGTCGTTCTCGCGATCAATCCACACTTACTGTCCGAACTGTTGGCAGAAGCAACAGCACTCCGACACCAAATGGATCGCTCTATTGAATCTTGGATTTGGTGCGGTGGGCCTGTTGTTTTGGCTAATCGGGCCGGAAATCAGGATCGGTTACATTCTCATCAACGTCTTTCTCTTCCAGCTGTTTTTGGTGCTGACGATCGTGCCGCACGAGCTGGGCCACGCCTTGATGGCTCGTTTGATAGGAATGCGGGTGTTCAAGATTTACTTAGGCTCTGGCAGAACCATGTTCTCATTCAAATTGTTGGGATTTGATTCCGAACTCAGATCGCTACCAACGGGAGGCGTAGTTGTGGCCGCGCATCGCAGCCTTGAACATCTGCGTGTGAATCAATTCGCCTTCATCCTCGCAGGGCCTGCCATCAACGTACTTCTCGCCGCCGCGATCTGGACATTTCTCAGCCCGGGCACCCTGTCGAGCATCCATCAACTGGGCCATGGGTTTCAGCCCGGACTGGCGTTTTTCTGCGCCAACCTGGCGGTGCTGCTGGAAAATCTGTGGCCGCGTGATGTGGCCACCGTGTTTGGTCGGGTGCCCTCGGACGGGAAGCAGCTTTTCCAAGCGTTCTTCCTTTCGCGTGAGAAACGAGAACTCCATCACGCCGCGGGCTTCATCATGGAAGCCGCCGTTTGTCATCAGATTGGCGATTGTGAAGTCGCACGGAGGTGGGTGGAGGAAGGGCTGAAATTATACCCGGACAACGAGGCGTTGCTGAACTGGCATGGCGTCATTGGGCTGGACCTCGGGGAATATGGCAAGGCGCGCGATTGCTTTCTCGAACTCCTCAATCGCGAAAGCCGGCAGCCACTGATGCGCCCTCTCATGTTGAACAACATTGCCTACGCCGATGCACTTCTCGGAGGCGAGGATTTGCTCAAGGAAGCCGATGCATTTTCACAAGAGGCGATGATGGCAATGAGCTGGATGCCCGCAATACGGGGAACGCGTGGAACCGTGTTAGTGGCGATGGGAAGCTTTGATGAAGGACTCGCGTTGTTGCGCGACTCGATGTCACAAGCAACGCAAACTAATCACAAGGCGCAGAATGCATGCTTGATCGCCGAAGCCGAAAGTCTTTGCGGCAACCTTATCGCCGCGCGGAATTACCTGGAGGAAGCTCGCAAACTTGATCCAAGGTGCAGCCTGCTTCCTCGCACTGAAGCCATCATACAGCAAGCGCTCAGCTCGAGGTCATAGCTTACTGCTTCATTTCGGAAAAAAAGCGGATGCCGCTTAGGCAACAGTGCCTCACCGATGCACGGGCAGTTCCTTCGGAGTGGCGGTGGCCATAAACCAAAATTGACATACACGTTGCCAAATGACATCTTAATTGCCATGAAACTCACGCTCGATAAAATGAGTCGCTTGGTCGTCCCAAAAGGCCTCCGCGACCGCTTTGCCCTCAAGCCTGGCGACGAACTCGAAGTCACCCTCGAAGCGGACGGCATCCGACTACGCCTCGTGCATCCCTCTTCCCCTATCTCTGAGGAAAATGGCGTTCTTGTTTGCTCCAGCGAAGTTCCGACATCCATTTGGGACATTGGCGCTTTCATCGACGGGCAACGTGACCAACGCAGCCGCGAAATCGGCGGTCTCTGACTCATGAACGCCTGCTTCGACACTTCCACGCTGGTGGCCGGATTGCTTCAACAGCATCCCCACCATGCGATCGCCTTTCCCCGGCTGAAGGCTGTCCATAATGGGACGATCCAAGGCCATCTGACCACCCACGGTCTGGCTGAACTTTTCGCGACGCTCACCGCATTGCCCCTGAAGCCCCGTTTGCTTCCTACGGATGTCCAGCGTCTCATTCAGAAATCGGTCTTGGACCACTTCTCGCTCATCCCGCTCGGGCCTCAGGAATATCAGGATGCCATGGCACTCACGGTCGCGAGAAATCTATCAAGCGGAGCGATTTACGATGCACTTCATCTCATCGGTGCGCGCGCTTCCGGATGCGCGGCGCTCTTCACCCTGAACCTGCGGCACTTCCAAGCGCTTGCTCCGGGCGACCCGCTGGTAATGTCGCCATAGGAGTGAAAAAAGATCGGGTGCAGCATTTCAATAATGCATCACCGATGCAGCGCCTCCAGCACCGCTTCCGGGTGGCATTCGGCAACGCGGAGGAGAGCGCGGGCGGTTCCATCGGGGTGGCGGTGGCCTTGCTCCCAGTTTTGCAGGGTGCGGGGACTAATGCCGATGAGGGTGGCGAACTGGGTCTGGCTGAGGCCGAGTTTTTCGCGGATGGCCTTGGCGTCTGGCCATTGGAGGGTGGTGGTGCGCGAGGCTTTCTTTTTGCCGCGCAGGATGGCACCGCCTTCCTTGATGCTGGCGGTGAGTTGTTGGAAGAGTTCGTCTTTCATGGGAATTCGGTTTCGATGATGGCTTTGAGGAATTTAAGTTGGGCCTGCGTGAGGTTGTCCTGTTCGTTTTTCGGATAGGCGAGGAGGAAGAGAATGGTGCTGCCGGGAACGTGCCAGTAGTAGATGACGCGCAGGCCACCCCGTTTGCCACGACCTGAACCCGCCCAGCGCAGCTTGCGAAGCCCGCCGGAACCGCGGATGAGATCGCCGCTTTCGGGATCAGCCATCAATGCCCATTGAAGGGCGTTCAATTCGTCGTCCGAGATGAGTCCGGTGATCTGACGGGTGAAAATGGACGTTTCACGGAAAACAAACCGCATGAGATGATCATCCGTCAATGACGGGGCTGTGTCAATACGGGATCACGAGCCGTGCGGCTAGGGCAGCCACGAAGCGGTTGCCGCAGTTCACCTTGAAGGGTGAGGATTACGCTCCAATCTCCGGACGGGTGGACTGGAGCTCCACCCTCCTTATCGGGTGCTCACCGCACGACTTCGGTGCCCACGCCGCCATCGGTGAAGATCTCCAACAGGAGGGCGTGGGGCAGGCGGCCGTCGACGAAGTGGACTTTCCTAACGCCGGCGTTGAGAGCGTCCACGGCGCTGCGGATCTTCGGGATCATGCCGCCGGAGATGGTGCCATCGGCGATGAGGGCGTCGGCTTCCTTGCGGGTGACGGATTTGATCAGGGTGGACGGGTCCTTGGGATCGGATAGAAGGCCGGGGACGTCGGAGAGATAGACGAGCTTCGCGACGCGGAGCTCCTTCGCGAGGGCGGCGGCGGCGAGATCGGCGTTGATGTGGAGCGGGCGGCCGGTGGCGAGCTCGGAGGCGAGCGGGGAAATGACCGGGACAATGCCGGCCTTGTGCGCGGCATCCATGTATTCCATGTGGCAGCCGACGACCTCGCCGACGCGGCCGATGTCGACGCGCTGGCCATCGGCATCGGTGCCTTTGATTTTCTCACCGAGGAAAACGTCGTTGCCGGGAATGCCGACGGCCTTGCCGCCGAAGTCGCGGATCATGCGGACGAGGCCGGGGTTGATTTCTTCTGATAGAACACGGGCGACGATGTCGATGGCCTCATCGGTGGTGACGCGGAAGCCGCCGATAAATTTCGCCTCCAGCCCGGCGGCTTCCATCGCGGCGGAGATCGCCTTGCCGCCGCCGTGGACGACGATGGGATTGATGCCGGCGACTTCGAGGAAAACGATGTCACGCATGACCTTGGCGACGAGATCGGGATCCTCCATCGCGGAGCCGCCCATTTTGATGAGGAAGGTCTTGCCGCGGAACGCCTGGAGATACGGGAGCGCTTCGATGAGGGAATCGGCTTTTTCAATCGGGTCCATGGCAGTGATCGTAGGGTGGCAGATCGGGTTGGGAAAAGCGGAAAGGTGGGCTATTCCCCGGTGATCAGATAGTAGAGCGTGCCGGGCTGCAGCTGGAGGGTCGCGGCGTTGCCTGCTGGGGCGAGCGGATAGCCGTTGAAATCGAGCGGCGTTACCTTGAGCCTGCCGGTGTCCGGACGTTTGAACCTTACGCTGCCTGCGAAGTTTTTCACCTGCCAGGGATCGGTGCCGAGGTCGGTGATCCTGCGCACTCCGGAGGATACCGGTTCGCTTTTGAAACCGGATTCCTTTTCTTCGGACATCACCTGGAGGAGCATTTTTTTTGAGGTGGCGAGCGGTTGATGATCGAGGGAAACGACGATGATGTGGCCGGGATCCATGTCGGACGTGATGGAGAGATCCTTGGTTTCGATGGTTCCTGTCTTGAGCTGGCCGCTGGCACCTTGGGCTTCGGGGGCGTTCAGGGTGAGCAGGCCTTTTCCGTAATCGAGTTTCAGCTCGCCGGTGGTGCTGCGCACGGTTTGCGCCGTAGTGTCAAGATAAGGTGTTAGGTCGGTCATCCTGGTCGCTCCGGGGGTGGTGACGAAGCGGACATCCGCGCGGCCGACAAGGTGGAGCAGCGGGTTGAGCCTTTGGCCGGGTTTGATTTCGCTGCCGCGGGGGATGTCTTTCAAACGCAGTTCATCGAGCCCCGCGTCCTGCGGTAGCGGCGTGCCTTTGAGCTGCAAGAGATCGTTCCGGTTCAGGGCGACATCCGCGACGACGGAACCCGGGTGAATCAGACCGCATCGATAGATCAGCGCCGCGGCGGGAAACTGGCCCATCATCGCGGGCGTCATCACGGTCCACTGTTGCGTGAAAAATCCCGGCTTCACCGACCAATGCGAGCCATCGAGCGCGAAGTGGACGATGGCGTCGGTGTGCTGGAGCGCGCCGTAAGCCGCGTAATAAAGCGGTGCCTCGCCGCGGAACCGGTTAGGCCGGCACCAGGTCGTTTCAGAGATCATCGTGGGCATCCCGTTGTAATGCGGGTCCATCGCGGGGTGGAAAAACTGCTTGGGCTTTCCCGGTTCCTCGGGATCGAAACGCAGGGCGCTGCGGTCCGACCAGGTGTGTCCCGCGCGGATGGACCACTCGGCCTGATCGCCCTTGTGATGATTCTCGAAATAACCGTGATGATCGATGAAATCCCCGGTAGTGTAGCTGAGTTTTTCCAAGGGTCCTAGGATTTCCGGGCTCGCGGTGATCCAGTTGGACGCAGTGATGGGTCCTTTGAAACCGAGGGTTTTCAAAAACGCCCGGGTCTCGGAATAGAACTTCGTCTGCACCTCCAGCAGAAATTCCGCGGTTTCCTGATCACGCGCCGTGCGGTCCGTGAAGACATTCCGCAGCGGGCGGAACGCGGCGCGTCCCTCTGCCGGCGAATCGCGCTTGAGCGGTCCGCCCTTCCAATCCGCAAAAGCCTTTTCCAACGAACCATGTTTCGCGGCCAGCCAGGTGCCGAACCGGTTCTCCAACAGCTTCAACTGCGCGTCGGGAATGTTCTTCTCATCGAAGGTCCAGAAAAACAACGAGTCCTCGTTCTGCATCTCCAGACTGGCCACGGCGGGCTCATCGACGAGACGTTTGCCGGTGGCGGCAGCGGGCGTTGTTAGCAATGCGGTCCACCACTTGCGGTATTGCGCTTGGAATTCCGGATTGAACATCAGCGAAGCGAAGCTGTGCTGGCTGCCGTTGTAGCCCTTGAGCCAGCGGTTGCCGGGCTTCGGATCGAGCCACAGTGGGAAGTAGATGGAAAAATGCGTGTAGATGCCCTCCGCCTTCATCGCCGCGACGACCTCGATGGCGTGCTGGATTTTCGCAGGATCCACCTCGCCGTCCTTGTCGAAATAACCGCCGTGGATTCGCACCATGTTCACGCCGTGCTTCGCCAGCATCCGCGCGCATTGTTGGAGGTCTGAGGGTTTCAAATCCGCCGGCGGACCATTTACCGCCCAGAAACGGACCGGCTCGCCGCTGGCGGTGTGGATGAAATTCCCATCCTTCACGCCGATGAAGCCGTTCTCACCGGCGAATTTTTCGTTGAGAAACCGCAAGTCCGTCGCCGAGTTGTTAGCGAAAGGATCCGGCTTTGGATCGAAAGCGAACCAGCCCTTGTTCTCCGCCGCCGTCTTCGCGGCTTCTTCGGCGAGCTGGTCCGGCTTGGTGGTGCCGACGGGCAGGAACGGGTCGCTGCTGAAGACGAAACAATCGAGGTAGCCGTGGTGGCTGTTCTCGCTGGTCATGCGGAACCGGATGCTGTTTTCCCCGCTCCTCAGCGCGACCTTGCCGGCCTTGCTCCAGGCGATGAAACGCAGGTCCGGCTTGTCGTCCGCGGCGACGTTGGTTTCACCGCGTTTTTCCTGCGCCAGATCGATCGGAGTGTCAGAGCCCTTATTCAAGGCATAGGACAACTTCGCCGACAAGGGATTCGCGCGGACCCAGAATTCATACTCCCCTGCCTGTTTGACGGTGAAGCGGTAGTCAACCTCGCCGGGCTTGTCCTTGTCGAAGTTGGAAATGAAGTCGCCGCCGGAAAACTGGTCGCGCTTCACCTGATCATACCACCACGGATGGCGGTTCATGTGATTGTTCGCGGGGGTCTCGCCCTCAACCCAGATCCAACCTCCGGATGCGGTGACTGATAGAACGGAGGCAAGGATCGCGGTGAGCCCGGAGGTTTTCATGCGCATGGATACGGTGGCGGAACGGGTGTCTTACCGGCATCACTTGTCCTTGCGCGACTTTTTCGAACGCGACTTGCGGGGGGGCGTGGCTTTTTTCGCGGTTGGCTTTTTCTCCGCGGGTTTGCTGGCGGGTTTTTCGACGGCAGGTTTTTTGGAAGCACCGGCCTGTTTGGCGGGTAGCTCGGTCACGGGTGGAGTTTCGAGGGATGGCTCGGGTTCCGGCTGAACTTCGATTTCACCCCGTGGTTCGATGACTTCCACGGCGAGAGCGGGTGATGATTCGCGGATCAGTTGGGAAACGACCGCTGCGGCTGCGATCGCCGCGAGGGACGGCAGCAAGGGCAGCCAGACCGAAGCCATTCCGGCTCCGATCCACTGGGCTGATAGAACGACACCAGCGAGCACGCTGAAGGTGAGGTGCCGCGAAAATACCGGCAGCCTGCAAAGCGTGGCGAGTGTTAGAACGATGAAGGCGAGGATGCCGGTTTCGAAATTCACGGGAAGCCTCGGATAGGCGGTGATGCGGGCGAAGCCTTCGTCAGAGGCGATGGCGGCGACCATCGCGGAGAGTTTTTTCGAAAAAGCGCGGGTGGCGGGTTCGGCGGCGGATTGGTCGTCGCGGAGGATGACGGGATCGGGAGCGGTTTTTGGGAAAAGTTCGTCGCCACCATCGATGAGGGCCTCGGCGAAGATTTCCTTGAAGGCGGCCATCGGCTTGATCGGCATGGCAAGGCGGCCGAAATCGTCGAGCGGGACGACGGGGCCGGACGGGCTGAGTTTGATGTATTCGCCGAGGCGGATTTCCACGCCGTCTAGCGGGAAATTGTTCCGCTGGAGTACGGTGAGCAGCGGGAAGGCGAACACCACGCGGTCCTCCCAACTGGCGATGAGCGGAGGAAAATCGGCGGATGACTCGGACTCCAGCGTCGAGAATCCGGCGACCGCGGTTTCCCCGCCGAAGATGACGCCGGGCAGCGGGATGCGGTTCACGGCGGGCAGCGCGGATGAATCACCCACCACTTTCGTTAGAGGCAGCGACGCCCGGCGGAAGGCTGCGGGCATAGCCGTGGAAACGGCACCACGTGAGAGCGGCGCGGCCATGACGAGCGAATCGAATTTCCCGAGCGCCCGGTCCAGCGCGGCGAGGCCGATGGGATCCGGCGTCTCCCATGCCAGCACCGCGGCGGTGGCCGCTTTTTTCGCGCCGAGGCGGTGGAAGTTGGAAAAGATGACCGCCAGATCGATCGGCGCAGGCGGCGAGGATTGGAAGAAATTCTCCAGGTCATCGCCTAACGAAACCACCACCGGAGCCTCGCGCTTGTCGGGCTTCGGCACGGCGGTCATGGAGTTGAGTTTCCATGGCGATTCGTGCGTACCATTTCCCGAGACAAATAAAGGCGGGTTGGCAAAACTCCCTGCGACCGTCGAAAACAACGCGCGGTCGGCACCCGAGCCCGGCAGGAATTTCCAACAGCCCATGGCGATCACGGCCGAGACGAGCAGCACACCAAATCGACGTTTCCCCTTTGATCCTTGCTCCCGGATCCGGGCTTTTTCCACCGCATGGGGCTGTTCTTTGGCAAGGGGTCCAGCGACAGGGATGGTGCTTTGCCATTCGTCGCGAACTTCGGTGACCGCAGCGGCGCTGGTCATGTCTTCTGCTGGTGCGGACTCCGTCGTGGAGCTTTCCAACATGACGTTCTCTTCGAATCCGAGGGAAATCAGCGCCACCTCGGACGTCGCCTCCTTGAGGGCGTTCTCCATCAAGATCTTCGACTCTTCGCGGGCTTTGGCACGAAGCATCTTCAGCTCCTGCTCCGAATCGAGGCGTGCTTGTTCGGCAGCGGCTTTGAGTTCTTCCTGAGCTTGGGCCTTGATGGCGGCAAGTTCGGCAAGCACCTCCTGACGTGCCTGTTGGGCGGCGGCGGCTTGAGCCTCCTCCTCGGCGCGGGCCAAAATTTCGGCGGCGGCTTTGGCTTTGGCGGCAGCTTCCAGCCGTGCTTGCTCCGCAGCGGTGGCTGCTTTTTTTGCCTCCTCCTCGGCTTTTGCACGGATTGCCGCCAATTCCTCTTCAGTATTCCGGCGTGCCTGTTCGATGGAGGCCTTGAGTTCCTCCTGGGCTTTTGCGCGTAGGGCCGAAACTTCGGCTGTCGCCTCCTCGCGTATTTTTTCAGCGGCGGCTCTGGCCTGTTCTTCAGCCAGCCGTTTGGCCGCAGCGGAGGAACGTTCTTCCTCGTCGGCGCGCTGTTTGGCCAGAGCGAGCGCCCGGGCATTCTCTCCGGCGCGCAATTTGGCGGCAGCTTCGGCTTGGGCAGTGGCCTCCAGACGGGTCTTTTCCGCCACCCGGGCATCCTCTTCGGCTTTGGTCCGGATCAAAGCGGCCTCGGATTCCGACCTTTCTCTCGCCTCGGCCCGGAGGGCCGCCAATTCCTGTTCGGAATTCTGGCGCGCTTGGTCGAGGGAGGCCTTGAGTTCCTCCTGGGCTTTCGCGCGCATGGCGGCGACTTCGGAAGTTGCTTCCTGGCGCGCTTTGTCAGCGGCGACTTTTGCTGCGGCAGCTTGTTCAGCAGCGGCATTGGCTTGTTCCTCAGCGAGCCGTTTGGCTGTGGCGATCGAACGTTCTTCCTCCTCGGTCCGCTGTTTGGCCAAAGCGAACGCCCGGGCATACTCCTCGGCGCGCAATTTGGCGGCAGCTTCGGCTTGGGCGGCTGCCTCTTCCGCTTTGGCGCGGATCAAAGCGGCTTGGAACTCCGCCTCTTTACGGGCGGTATCCGCCGCAGCCTCCGCCTCCTCGCGGGCCTTGGCCCGGAGCGCTGCCATTTCCTGTTCGGTTTTCTGGCGTGCTTGTGCGAGAGCGGCCTCCAGCTCCTCCTGGGCTTTCGCACGGATGGCCGCCACCTCGGTCGTCGCTTCCTGGCGCGCCTGTTCGATCAATGTCCTAGCGCTTTCCTCAGCCTCAGCGAATAGAGAAGCAGCCTTGGCTTCTGCGACAGCCTGTTCCTCCGCGAGCCGTTTTGCAGCAGCGGCGGCGTGCTCTTCCTGCTCCTTTTGTTGTTTGGCCAGTGCCAATGTTCTGGATTCCTCATCCGCGCGGGCTTTTGCGGCCGCCTCGACCCTCGCTTCCTCTTCCGACTCCAGTCCCGCAATCTCCTCTTGGTTCTGGGCCGCCCTGTCAGCAGGAAATGTGACGGCGGGGGGTGGGGTGATCCTGGCGTTCCTGCCCGCCAACTGCTGATAGAGATGATTCGTGAGATTCTCACCCTGGACCTGCTTGAGCTCGGAGAGCAAGATGGGCGGAGTCGGAAAATCGGCACCGAAGTCCAACGTCGGATCGCTCTGGGCCCATGGAAAGATTCCGAGTGGAGGACGGATTTTCAGGAAGTTTTCCCAGAGGGAGTTTGCGTCGTCCGTCCAGAGGAAGAAGTGTTCAAGGTCCGGGTTGACCAGGTTCGGATCGGCATCAAGGGCCGCGCCGTAAAATCGCGCCGATTCCAGAACCATGCCGTGGTGCAGGAGAGCATTGGCCACTGCCATGTTTTGCGCGGCCTTTCCGAGGTTTTGTTCGAAAACCGCGGTGAGCAGGCGGATGGCGTGGCGGGGCGTGCCCCTCGCAAGCACACGGGCGGCAAATGCAATGTCGAGGTCGGTGCTCGGGATTGGATCAGACTCCCAAATCAGGGCGGCGGCTTCACCGTATGTGCCTTGATCGTGAAGCAATTGAGCCAAGGTCCGGCGGGTATCCCAATCGCCTGGATTTTCTGTCAGCTTCTCGCGCAGTGCCTCGGTGGTGGCGGGCCCGACTTTGACTTGATCGACCTTGGGGACTGCGATGGGAGTGGTATGTCGGCTGACATCGCGGGTGAGCTCCAAGGCTTCCATCGAATCGCGCGTCATCCATGGCAGTTCATGGAGTTGTGAGCGGCGGCCCTTGAAATCTCCCCATAGTAATTGTTCGTCGTCAGCCCAGATGAAGAAATGTTCGAACTCCAGATTAACGAGCTTCGGATCGATTCCAAGGGCCGCGCCGTAGAAGCGTGCCGCTTGAAGAACCATGCCATGGTGGAGGAGGGCGTTGGCCATGCCCATGTTTTGCGCAGCCATGCCACGATTGTTTTCAAGAACCGCAGTGAGCAGACGGATGGCCTTGCCGGGTTGGTCCTTGGCAAGAATGCAGGCAGCCGCTGCGAGGTCCAGGGTACTGCACGGAATCCGGTCGGCCTCCCAGATGAGCGCGGAGGCTGCGGGGAAATCCTCTTGATCGTAAAGCAGGCAGGCGATCCGCAGGCGTGCATTCCAATCCGCAGGATTTGCCTCCAATCTCTCGCGTAGAGATTCTTCCGGGGGGACGTTGGATTCGGGAATCACGGTGAAAGTGGAGGCATGAGGGTTTGCTTCAAACAACATCCGTAGTCGCCGCCGGTTTCTCAAGCCTGATCGTCAGGGGGAAATCTTCGCGAGGACCGGAGCGAGCGGCGCTTCGAGTGGAGTGCCGCGCGTCACTTTGCCTAACAAACGCCCGGCGGTGGCGATGTGCGGGCGGTACCATTCGTCGCCGCGGTTTTTCACGATGTTTCCGAAGGCCCCGAGCGCCTGCATCAGGCGTTGGGCGGCGCATTCGTGGAAGAGGGTTTCCAGCGGGCGCTCGTCGGCGATCTCCTCCCAGAGGGTTAGAAGCTGTTCGCGCTCGTCGGCGGAGTGGTCCAGATAGGGATCGAAAACGAGCGAGGCGAGATCGTATTCCTGGCGTCCGCGGCGGAGGCCCTGGAAGTCGATGAGCCAGATCTTGTCGTCCTTAATCATGAGGTTCTGCGATTGGAAATCACGGTGCACCAGGTGGCGGGCGACGGTGC
>Ga0123337_10005109_pt1 | contig 13057 bp, 10 predicted proteins | sample frozenSSSSmetaG_FD_89792 | JGI IMG/M metagenome (GOLD analysis project Ga0123337, IMG submission 89792) | Glacier valley bacterial and archeal communities from Borup Fiord, Nunavut, Canada, to study Microbial Dark Matter (Phase II) -... | ecosystem: Environmental > Aquatic > Freshwater > Ice >...
GGAGAAGGCTGCAGCGACGGGAGACAATGCCGCTTTGGTGGCGCTCGGCACTTTCGCGCTGGATACCCAGCTCGGCGTGGCCGGCCGCGATCGTGCCATCAGCCTGCTCCAGAAGGCCGCAGACGCGGGCGAGGTCGACGCCGCCAACCTGCTGGGCGGGCTCTATGCGCAGGGCAGGGGCGTGGCGCTCGATCCGCAGCGCGCCCTGGCCTACTATGAGATTGGGCTCGTGGCTGGAAGTTCTCCCTCCATAGCCTTTATCGGTGACCTTCTTCGCACCGGCGCCGGTCCTATCGCCGCTGATCCGCAGAAGGCGCTGGTGCTTTACGCGGAGGCAGCTGCGCGCGGCAACCTTGGTGCAGCCCGCAGGATCGCCGACATGAATCTGCGTGGCGAAGGGGTGCCATCGAGCCCCGAGACCGCCGTACAGATGCTCACGGATCTGGCAGCTAAGGGAGATCCTCAATCCTACCTGTCATTGGCGGACTATTACTTGCGCGGCGAGATTATCCCGATAAACGTCGAGACTGCCCGATCGTATCTTGAGAAATCGGTAGCCGCCGGCAATCCGACCGCCCTGCTGCGGCTGGGTGACCTCTATCGCGGCGGCGCCCCGGGCCTCGCGCCCGATGTCGGCAAGGCCCTCGAATATTACGATCGGGCTGTTGAACTGGGTGCGCCCAATGCCGAGCGCTCCCTCGCCAACGTCTATCTAGACTTGGCGCAGCCGGCGGCAAATCCTGGGCGTGGCATCCAGCTGCTGAAGACAGCCGCTGCGAAAGGTGATGCGGCCGCAGCGGTCCGGCTCGGTGACCTCTATTCAGTAAACGATCTGGTGCAGGCCGACTATGACACGTCGAAGTCATATTTCGAGATGGCGCTTGGATTTGGCAATGCTAATGCAGCGATCGACTTGGCACAGGCACTGGTTGCCGGACCGCTTGGTACGGCCCACCGGGAAGAGGCGTTGACCTTGCTGAAGAGCGCTGTGGAAAGCGGCTTACCCGGTGCTTCAGCGGAACTCGCCCGGCTACAACTGGCAGGGACTTTCCCAGGGCACGGTCTTGAAGGTGTTCTGACTATGCTGCTGGACGCTACCCGCAAGGGGGATGCCAGCGCCGCTCGGTACCTTCTGCAGCTTTACCGCGAGGGTTACGGGCTCGTGCTGTCTCCCGATCGTGCTGCTGCAGAGAACCTGCTGTCATCGCTTGACCCGGTACTGGGGGCCGAGGGGGTGGCGCTGGAACGTATTCTGCTGGCTGCTCCGGGTGGATCAAGCGACACAAACCTGGTGGCGATCAGCGACGAATTCTCAAAGCTCACACGGGCGAATGGTCTGTCGGTTCTGCAGCAGCTCCGCAATTCCAACGCCCACGCCTATGTCTACATCGTCCAGACAAGGCTCAAGGATCGCGGACTTTATTTCGGTCCGCTGCATGGCACGCTTGATAGTCGGACTATCGGAGCGATGCGGGCGGCCTGCGAACAGGTTGGCGCGACGCGTGTCTGCGATGCCGGGCCGCTGACCAATGGCGCGGTGCAGGTGATCGGCAACATCCTGTTCGATCCGCCGGTTGTTGCTGTAACCGCAACGCCGCAGGGTTGGCAGGACATCTCAGGCCGTCGTTCAAATTGACTGGCTCTCTGCCAAGTCGTCATAGCTCGACAAGGGTCAGCATATCCTGCGGGCCCTTGAACGTTTAAGACACGGGCCATTATCCACTGATCGTGCCCCGTGTCGTGGTGTAAATGAGGCTTGGCCTGGTTGGTCAGCCTGCCGGCAGTCCCCGCACGCTGACCAGCCCGGTCAAGCCGGAAATGCGTGGAGGCCAGGCCTCAGTTGCACCACGCTGCGGGCACGATCACCAGAAGCTGTACGTCCACCATTCGACCGTCAATCCCGCCGCGTGTGGCACGCAATGAGCACTCAATAGACCTCATCTTGAGCCTGTCGAAGGACAAGGTCGTGGCACACGGCCTCCACTCGCTCGACCTCATGGTTCAGAAGCTCACCATGAGGTCTGTCAGTTCCCATTAGCTGAGGTCCGTTAAACGCCACACGCCCTAGGTGCAACCTCAAAGTCTGGAACCACGCGCCGGGAACGAACAAGGTCGAGGCACCGTAACTAGTAATTTGGCGAGCGTTTTGCTAATGTCGACCCGTTGCGCGCGGGCGTTCTGCATATCTGTCGGAGCCGGCTGTATCGTTGCCGGCGCGGTTTCCCTCTCGCCCCATCAACGACAGCTGCGACCGCACAAAACAAAGCGGGCGCCGTAGCGCCCGCAAAATCTCGGTAATCCGTAGGTCAGATCAAGTCTGGCTGGCCGGTGTGCCGGGTCCATCCTCATAGCCGGGGACTTCGCCACCCGGAGGCGTGACAGGTGGCTCATTGGTCGGGGGATTATTGCTCGGCGGGGCGCTAAACGAAGGGTTGCCGGAAGAGCTGAAGTTAGATGCATCCGCGCCGATAGACGCCGTCGTAATGAAATCGCAATCGAATAAGGTAAGCGCGATCAGTCGAATCTGTTCGGCCTGCTCCGGATCGCGCGACGCGTCACTGGTCACTGCAATTGCCTGTGGAATTTCGCTGTCCGGACGGCAGATGCGGTCGTTCAGCAGTTCCGTCAGCCTGACCACGTAAGTGGCCAGTTCAGTGCCAAGGACATCAGGCGCAAGGCCGGAGCCGGCCAGCGTCGTCAGATATTCCGATGTCGCGCTGATGCAGAAGCCGCGGTAGGGGTTGTCTTCCTGGCCGACTGCATTTTGTTCTTCAGCGGCCACAAGAGCGCACTGTTCGATTGCAGCATCGAAGCCAAGGGCAAAAGCGGGAGTACTATAGGATGTCCCGAGCATCACAAAAGCCGCAGCAATACCGAGAGCTTTGACCATTTTACACACCCACTCACATTCGAGCTCGCCGCATCTGATTTATACGAGCCAAAGGGGTCAAACGTCAATCTGGTAGTTGACAGATCGTAAACGCGCGCCCGGTTTGTTCATCGATTTCTTCTCACCTTGCTTCCATATGGCCGAAATTAACTGCTTGGAAGGCCAAAGTCGTCAAAGATCAGGCCACAAAAGCTCCGCAGAGATGTGATGCGTACCCGCCGACTTTCTCCCAATCTCGTCCTCATCACCTTCGGCGCGCTACTGGCAATCGGCGGAGCCGTCGCCATGCGGCTGGAGCTGACGCCTTACACGACAAATCGGGACACCGATTCGTCGCGCCTGCTTGAGCTCGCAAACGCCGGTACGGGTTATGGGCTGTCGGACTCGTCCCGTCAGGCGCCGCTCACAGATTGCCGCGAGAACATGCTGTCGCTGATGGCCAGGCTGCAGACATCGCATGTCCGCAATAGCCTCTATCAGAACTGCCTTGCGGTCAGCGATAAGCTGGGCGCCGAACAGCCGACGCTCTCGATTGCCTGGCTCACCGGCGCAATTGCGGCCGCGCAGATGAACGATAGCGATGGTTTCAATCTGCGCATGGCGCGATCCATGCGCGCGGGGCGCGTGGAACAGTGGATCGCTGAAATGCGCATCCCCATCGTAGAGAACTATTTCGTCTGGCTGACCGACGAGGTCAGGGCCGGCAATGCCGCCGACATGCTGCTCCTGACGGAAAACGACGGCGGCCTGCTCACGCTCGCCCGCATCTATGTGAAGTCGCCTTCGTCGCGTGAGCGCATAACGGCGGTGATCGAACCGACCTCCGAGGTGATCCGTGAGAAGTTCGCGCGGCGCGTGAGATTGTTGTCGGAGGCGGGGATTTAGCGTGAACGACACAATGCTGCCCATGGGGCCGACGGCAAGACCGAGAGGAATGCGCGGCGGCGGAGCATACCGGCGGACCGCCCCTCGCTCCAGCCGCGTCCTGATGCGAACGATGATGGTGCTGATCGGCCTCGCGCCCTTGCCGCTGGGAAGCAATCGCCCCTTCCTATGGGGGCTGACAGCCTTTGCGATTGGCCTCACCATTCTGGTCTGGGCGATTTCCAATCGGCGCAAGCACGCCGAACCGACGGTAACTCTTCAGTCTATGCGGCTCCAGGCTGTCCTCTTCGGCGCCTTCTTGCTGTTCCTGGTCTTCCAGATTCTGCCCATCGGCCCATGGCTGGGCACGCTCGCCAGTGCCGGGCTCGAAAACCTCGACGTCGTGCCGCATACGCTATCTCTTGCTCCCGGCGAGACGCTGCTGATGCTGTTGCGGCAGTTGACCTATGCCGGCGTGTTCTTTCTCATGCTGCAGGTCGGCAGCAGCGATAGCCAGCGCAGCAAGAGCCTCGACGTGCTGCTGATCATCATCACCGCCTATGCGATGATCGGGATTGCTTCGCTGCGGATGGGCGACACCATCCTGGGCTTGCAGAAATGGGCCTATCTCGGCTCTGCGACCGGCACCTTCGTCAACCGAAACTCGTTCGCCACGTTCCTGGCCTTCGGCGGCGTGCTGGCGACAACGCAGCTGGTTGACGTCATCGGGCTGTGGAGAGAACGACGTCGGGAGGGCGGTGCGCTGCTGCGCCGCTCATTGCCGGGCGTCATGCTCTATTCTGCGGCTCTGCTGCTTATCCTGGCGGCCGTCGTCTCGACGCAGTCGCGTATGGGCTTTGCGGTGATCTTGTGCGGCGTGCTGGTCGTGCTGGGTCTCGCCGTCGCTCGGAACCTCCGTCTGCTACTCGGAGCACTGGGTCTGGTGATCCTGGGAGGCTTGGCGCTGCTGGGCCTTTTACTGTTTTACGGCGAAGGACTGCTGACCCGTCTGGATGCGCTGGAAAAATCCACAGAAGTCCGGATGGCGCTGTATACGCAGATCCTGGAGCTGATCGCCCTTCGCCCGTGGGGAGGCTTTGGTGGCGGAGCGTTCGCGTCGGCATTTCCGCTGGTGCATGAACTGCCTGTCAGCGCGCACTCTGTGTGGGACAAGGCGCACAGTTCATACCTTGCTCTATGGTCCGAAATAGGTCTGATCTTTGGCTCCATTCCGATCATCCTGCTCGGGTTTATGGCATTGCGCCTGCTCACATCGCTGCTGGCCAAACGCGGAAGCTGGCGGGCCCAGACCGTCGCGCTGGGGGCCATTGTGGTTGGTGCGGTGCATTCGACAGTCGATTTCAGCCTCGAAATCCAGGCAAATACCATCATGTTCCTGACCCTGATCGCCCTCGGCTACGCTACCACGCTAAAATCAACCAAATAAATCATCCCAAAGTACTTATCTCCGGTGAATTGGGGATATGACTTTTTGTTAATGAATGTGGTGAGTTGCGCACATCAACGGCCCGGAGAGGCCACGGAAAAGGCATCCATGCTGCAAATGGCGACAATATTCCCACAAACTTGCCTCGCTTACGCCAATAGATCGAAGGCGATATAGGAGCGCAGTTTATAAAATGTGGCCCTAAGGGCGGACATGCTTACATCCCTGGAAGCTACGGCGGCTGGTTGGGCGGTAGGCAGGCGAACGTCACCGGTCACTTGGATAGCCGGAGCGGTATTCGTAACGGCAATCTGCCTTGTGGGGGACGTTGTCGGTTGGAGTTTTAGCTCCGCCGTCGAAGGACTGCTTGGACTAATGGCGTTCAACGTCATTGCACAGTTGAGTGCGATGATCCGACCGCATGATATCCCTCCGCCCATGAAGGCATCGGTAAAGGCGCGCAAAATGCGCGCCCCGCTTCAGCCACTGCCGAAGACCTGGGCCTAGGCCCAGTGAAGGTCTTCGGACAAAGCCCCGCCATTGATGTGGCGCTCTAGAACCTTCAGCCTGATAAGCTGTGAGTTGCGGAAGTCGCTATCGTCAAACTTCATGCGTTCCAGTCCCGCCTTGAGCTGCTCAATGGACTGCGCGAGCGTGACCTGCGGCTGGTGGTCCGGCGCGAGACCCGCATACATGCCGAAATCGACCTTGTAGGATCGGCTGTCCGCGGGAGCCGTGGTGTCGATGCTGACCTCGGTGCCAGGGATCGCTGCGGCGACGGCTTGGGCGAGGTCGCGGACCTGGTAGTTGCGATCGTCCGAACCCGCATTGATCACGAGGTTACGGCCGCCATTTTCCGGCTTGCGATGGATGGCCCAATCGATGGCACGGGCCATGTCGGCCACGTCGATCAGCGGGCGCCATGGTGTGCCGTCGCTGAGGACAGTGATACGCTTCTGGCTGAGGGCGCAGGCGACAAAATCGTTAAGGACCAGATCGAGCCGCAGGCGATCGGACATGCCGCAGGCCGTGGCGAAACGCAGGCTGGTGATGGTCATGTCAGTGTCGAGTTTCGCCAGATCGACCTCTGTTCCAACCTTGGACTTGGCATAAGCGGTGACCGGGTTGAGAGGGTCGCCTTCCTTGCGGGCCGGGCCGACGGCGACGCCGTAGACCGAGCAGCTTGATGCAAAGACGAAATTGCGGACCCCGGCCTTGGCGGCGGCCTCGGCGATCGTGACCGTGGCTTTCTGGTTGATGGCTTCCGTAACCGCAGCGTAACGGTTACCCATCGGGTCGTTAGAGATGGCAGCAAGTTCGACAACGGCGTCATAGCCGGCGACCAGGTCGGGGGAAACGTCGCGGACGTCGCCGTAAAACTGGTTGTCGAGATTGCGCTCTGGCACCTGGGAGACGCCGGTAAGGCAATGCGCGAAAAAGGCGGTATCGAAGCCGTCGATTATGTAGTCCGGATGGGTCTTACGCAAATGGCGCACCACGACTGGACCCACGTAACCCATATTGCCAGCAATCAATATCCGCATGATGTACTCCACGCCCCTCAGGGCATCTCCTCTTTGCTGCCCGCATATTCGCACAACTTGCGGTCCAACTTGGCGATCTTGTTAAAACAATGTTAATGACCTGCGCTGGCGTAGACTACGCGCTGGCCAGCTTCTCCAACACCATATCCGCTATCGCTAGTGACGCTGTCAGGCCAGGAGATTCAATACCAAAAAGTCCCACCAGACCGGGTAATCCATGGTCCGATGGTCCAAGTATCGCGAAGTCGGCAGCCGGCTCGCCGGGGCCTGACAACTTCGGACGTATGCCAGCAAAGGATGGGCGAAGCTTGCTCGGATCGATGTCGGCCCAAATGCGGCGCGCGCCTTCGACGAACTTGGCGTGGCGGTTGGGATCGACCCGATAGTCGATCTTGCTGATCCACTCAACGTCGGGCCCAAAGCGGATCTGGCCGGCGAGATCGAACGTCAGGTGGGTACCGAGGCCGCCCGGTTCGGGGATCGGGTAAATTAGGTGCTGAAACGGCGAGGCGCCCGAATAGCTGAAATAGACGCCGCGGGCGAGATGAAGCGTCGGAACGGTGGCAGGGTCGAGGCCCTCGGTCTGGGCGGCAATCTGCTGCGCGCTGAGGCCGCCGGAATTGATGACGATGTCTACGGTGGCGGCAGGCTCGGCGCTATCATCGACATAGATAGCCCATTCGCCGTTCTCGCGGACAATGCGCGTGACCCTGGTGTTACAGACAAGCTGCGCGCCATGCGCCTCTGCATCGGCCAGCAGGGCCATCATGTAGGCGTGAGAGTCGATGATGCCGGTAGACGGGGAGAGCAGGGCCTCTTCGCATTGCAAGGCCGGCTCGATCCGGCGAACTTCGCTGGCGGTCAGGCGCGTCAGGTCGGTGACACCGGCGCCGAGGGCACTGGCAAGGATGCCGTTGAGTTTGGCGGATTGACTGGCGTCGGCAGCGAAGATGAGCTTCTTGCAGTTGCGGTGCGGCACGTTGCGCTCGGCGCAGTACGCATAGAGCAGATCCTTGCCGGCGACGCATAGCCGGGCTTTGAGAGAGCCCTGTGGGTAGTAAATGCCGGCGTGGATGACTTCGCTGTTGCGGGCGCTGGTCCAGGTGCCAAAGGCGGATTCGCCATCGAGGATAAAGGTATGATGCCCGGCCATGGCAAGTGCCCGGGCCGTCGCCAAGCCAACGACGCCGGCTCCGATGACGATTGCATTCATGATCTCATCCCCTGCGTTTGCGCAGCTTGAGCAGCATGTATATTTCGGCTGAACGCAGCCTGAATGGCAGAGTGGCCGCCAACACTTTGCCAGGCCTTGGTGTTGTGCAACCTAGACGGCGGGCGGCGTGTCGGTCAGCAACGGCCAGACCTGATCCTTGTCCGAAATCGTTGTCACTTCAAGCGGCCAGGAAATTCCCAGTTTGGGATCGTTGTAGCGCAGACCGCCCTCGGCCGCCGGCGTATAGACGGCCGATACCAGGTAGGTCACTTCCACGTCGTCTTCCAGCGTCATAAAGCCGTGGGCAAAGCCGCGTGGCACATAAAGCTCGCGTCGGTTGGCGGCGCTGAGTTCGAAGCCTTCGTGCTTGAGGTAGCTCGGGGAATCCGGGCGCATGTCGACGATGACGTCGAGTATTCTGCCGCGGACGCAGCGGATCACCTTTACCTCGGCGTCCGGCTGACGCTGGAAGTGCATGCCGCGCAGCGTTCCCTTGAGGGCCGATACGGACATGTTCTGCTGCACGTAGACGGTTTCCAACCCGTGGGCGGCAAACTCATCCCGACAGAAGGTACGCGCGAACATGCCGCGGTCATCGCCACGCGGCTGCAGGTCAATCAACCACGCGTCCTTGAGGGTCGTTTCGTTGAAGATCATGCTACTGCGCTCCGGAATTGCCAAACACCCGCTCCTGCTCCGCGTAAAGCGCATCGACCGTGCGGCCGGCAGGAATGTGGACGTCAGCGAAAGTAAGTGGGGTGTCTTTCTTGACAGGCCGCGCAACGCGGCAGCCGACGGCGAGGCCGATCGGCAGCAGCGCGTCTTTGCGGATAACGTCCTGGTTCTCGGCTGCACCATAGGCATGATACCCGCCAAATTCTGTGATCTCATCACCTGGGTTGAGATCCTGCTTGGCAATGGCGATCACACCCACTTCCGGACCGGAGAGCGGAGTGAGCACTGCATCGTTGAGCAGCGCGGCACGACCGATCGAGGCTGGCGCCTCGAAATGGCAGAGGTGATAGGGCGTGTAGAAGCAATAGTATGGGCCGGCGCCGAGCTTGTAGAGGTTCAGCCTATGCTGCTGAAACGGATCGTCGGTGGTGCCGATCACAAAGATGCCCGGACCTGGCCGAGCGCCAACAACGTAGTCCACTATGCCGGGGCCGCCCGCGGCCAAATGCGCATCCAGGTGTTCGGCGAAGGACTTGATCGTGTCGTCGAGCTGGACCAGCGGGGCGGTGGGGTCGCCGCCAGAATAGTCGGGTCCAAGCATGCCGCGCCGCGCGACCCGCATGCCGGTGCCGTTGGCGACGATGGCCTGCTCGTAGGAAATCTTGGTACCGTCGGCGAAGCTGGCAACCATTGCCGGCTTCTGACCCCACTTCTTGGCAAAGCCTTCCTGAGTGGTCGGATTGCGGTAGGGGTCGTGCAGGCCTTTGACATTGCCGCACAGAACCGGCGTTACGCCGAGGCCGGCGACAAAGCGATAGAGGTTCATTTCTACGCCGGGCTGGTCGCCATCGGAGAAGCTGTAAATGACGCCGGCCGCGTCGGCCTTGCGCTTGAGGATCGGGCCGACTGTGCCGTCGAGTTCGGCATTCATCTGCACAACATGCTTGCCCGCCTCGATGGCCGCGAGCACGACATTGACAGCGTGTTCGATGGAGCCGGTGATTTCGAATACGAGGTCGATGCCGTCGGCCTGGGCCAGTGTTATGGCGTCCTCGGTCACCAAGGGGGTGCCGCTGGCGATGGCTGACTCCATCTGAGCCCTGGTGTTGCAGATCACCGGTTCGCTGCCGCAGTCGCGATAGGCGGCCAAAGCCGGGTCGAGCTTTCGGCTCGCTATACCGGCAAGGCGAATGCCCTTGCTGGCGGTCAGTATATTTCTGGCGACGCCGGTGCCCATGAAGCCGGCGCCGATGAGGGCGACGCGGATCGGACGGCCCTCTGCCTCGGCCTTGGCCAGCGCGGTATCAACAATAATCATGGCAATCTTCCTAAAAAGCCTCGCGAGGCGTCGCTATCCTAGTTGGACCAGACCTTCCACGGCGCGCCCTTGGCCCACTGGGCTTCGAGCACCTGCTTGTCTCGCAACGAGTCCATGCTCTGCCAGTAACCCTTGTGGTGGTAGCTGCGCAGCTTGTCGCGCTCGACCATGCGGTCCATGGGGTCGCCTTCCCAAACCGTCGAGTCATCATTGATGAGATCGAAGATTTGGGGCTCGCAGACGAAGAATCCGCCGTTGATGAGGCCACCGTCAGCGGCGCCCTTTTCTCGGAATCCCTCGACGCGCGTCAGGTTAGAGTCGAGCTTGAGGGCGCCGTAGCGGCCCGGCTGGGTGACGGCGGTCATGGTGCACCAGCCCTGGCCCCGCTTGTGGGCATCGAGCAGGCTGGGAATGTGGACGTCGCTGAGGCCGTCGCCGTAGGTCAGACAGAACGCGCTGTCTTCGAGATGCTTGCGGGCGCGGCGGATACGGCCGCCGGTCATTGAGTCCGCGCCAGTGTCGAGGACCGTAACGCGCCAGTCCTCGCCAGTTGCCTGCAGCCAGTCAACCTGACTCGTGCCCAAGTCGATTGTGAAATCGTTGCGGCGCGAGCGGAAGTTGTAGAAATAGTCTCGGATGAAATCGACCTTGTAGCCACCGAGGACGACGAAATCCTTGAGGCCGTAGTGGGAATACATCTTCATGATGTGCCACATGATCGGCATGCCGCCGACTTCGACCATAGGTTTGGGACGGATCGCCGTCTCTTCGCTCAAGCGCGTGCCGAAACCTCCCGCAAGCAACGCTACCTTCATCGCTCAGTCTCCGTAAAAGGCTTGTCTGCCTGTCTAATTTGTACTAGGCGCCCATTACTATCACAAACCCGCCGAAGTAAAACGATCAGCACTGTCACGATGTAATCTCAGTTAATTTCGTGACCTAGCGGATGCCGGGGGCCCTGTTCAGCACCGGCTGGAAGACAGGGTCGCTAAAGAGCTGGAAGTTGGCCTCGCTGCCGGTCCCGCGCAGCAGAAAGCCCGTTCCGGTGCGCTGGGCGATAAGGCCGTCGCGATCCGCGCGGTCGCCGATCATGATGGCTTCCGCCGGCCTCCGTCCGGCGCGGTCCAGCAACGACTGCAGTCCTTTCGGATTGGGCTTCTGCACACCGATATCGGGGTCTGCGGCAGACACCACGATATCTGCAGAGAGGCCCAGCGCCGCCAGTTTTTCGGTAGCGCGATGGTCCGAGAGGACTCCGATCTGGATGCCGTTCTGTCGCAAAGCCGCAAACAGTTCGGTGATGCCCGGTACCAGATAGCGCTTCAGATAGGGCAGGGGGCGATGATCAAACCAGTCAACCAGCACGGCGCGAACCGCGGCCTCGCTCCTGCCGCTTGATGCCGCCACGTCGGCGACAAGCATGGCCTCGAATCCGGTCTGCTCTGCGTCGGCCAGCGCCTCGCGCCGGCGGCGCAACGCTGAGATCAACTGCACAAGTTTGGGGTCGAAGGTGGTCGCAGCGTGCCAGCCCACCATCATCGCCATGCGAAGACGAATCGGCGCCGGATCATACAGCGTGCCGTCAATGTCGAAGACCGCAATCCGACAGTCGTCCCAGAAGGATGCTTTGTTCACGGCGCTACCTCGGCAGGTTTTGCGGGAAGGCGAGGACGATCAGGCAAACGGTGACAATTTGCGCCGTGGTCTGCATCGGGGCTAGGAACAGCCACGCAACAATTTAGAAAACTACTATTGAGATATGCTGGCTCACCGGAAAATACCATCCAAGCGATGCGGCCGCGTGATGTTGGCGCCGCGGAGCAAGAATTAAGGTTACCGTTACTCAGACTTTTTTTCTGGTTGGTTTAATATCGACGGTTTGTCAGAGAATCCATATATAGATTGTGGCTAAGTTAATTGGGAGAGATCCGGTGACGGCACGGGACAGCGCGACATCGAATGTCACCGAGCAAAAGTCGCAGTCGACCCTTATCGTCTATCTGGAGTGTGACTTGCTGCCCAATGGGTTGGTTCAGGAAACCATGCTTGCCTCCATCGGCGCGCAGCCGCTCAAAGCCTGGAAATTGCTGTTCGCTCGCATCTTTGGCGGATGGAACGAGCTTATCAACGAGTCGGGCATGGAGTATGCGACGCTGCCGTGGCGGCAGGATGTGCTTGAGTACCTGCGCGATGCCAACGTAAGCGGCACGAAACTGATCCTGGTTTCCAAATGCCCGGCCGAGATGGCCGAGCGCGCCGTCAAACACCTCGAACTCTTTGACGAGTTTGTCGGTGATGTGCGGGGCGAGCCAGACATCGCCGCCCATGGTTCGACGCTGCACGGTTTCGCAGGGCCCTCATTCTCCGACAAGCTGAAGGCCGCGGTCAAGGCGATACGGCCCCATCAATGGGTCAAGAACGTTCTGGTCTTCGTGCCGCTGGTGGTGTCCGGTCAGTATCTGGACCCGACCGCGTGGTTCTATGGCGCTCTGGCATTCGTGGCGTTTTCGCTGACCGCCTCTTCAATCTATATTCTCAACGACTTAAGTGACCTCGAGGCCGATCGCATTCACGCACGCAAGCGGTTCAGGCCATTTGCTTCGGGCAACCTGCCGATCGCATGGGGCCTCTGGATGGCTCCGCTCTTTCTGGCCGCTGGCATCGCTACGGCGATGACATCCGGCGGGTTGCCGTACCTGGCGCTCTATGCCGTACTGTCGATCAGCTATTCTCTTGACCTCAAGAAGCGAACCTTCTTCGACGTCTTCGCCCTGGCGGCGCTTTATACCGTGCGCCTTTACGGCGGGGGCGAGATGTCGGACCATTCTCCGTCAGTCTGGCTGCTGGGTTTCTCGGTGTTCCTGTTCCTCGGCCTGGCGCTGATGAAACGCATGGCCGAGCTGGTGGGAACCAAGGCCGACAAGCTGAAGCGCCGTGGCTACAAGCAGGCCGACCAGCCGCTGCTGATGGCCGCCGGCATTGCCAGCGGCTTCTGCGCATGTCTGGTGCTGGCGCTCTATCTCGACAGCGATGAAGTCAGGCTGATCTATGCCCAGCCGATCCGTCTATGGCTGATCGTTCCTATGATGCTTTTCTGGCAGCTGAA
>Ga0123337_10005112_pt1 | contig 13050 bp, 20 predicted proteins | sample frozenSSSSmetaG_FD_89792 | JGI IMG/M metagenome (GOLD analysis project Ga0123337, IMG submission 89792) | Glacier valley bacterial and archeal communities from Borup Fiord, Nunavut, Canada, to study Microbial Dark Matter (Phase II) -... | ecosystem: Environmental > Aquatic > Freshwater > Ice >...
ACCGCCGTCGCCCCCCCCCCCCCCCCCCCCCCCCCCCCCCCCCCGCCGGCAAAACCCCCCCCCCCCCCCCCCCCCCCCAACAGGGACCATCTAAACTCGAGCCATTGCTCCATTATTCCGCTGGCCTGTCTGTCTGTCTGTCTGTCTGCTTCATCAATCCCGACTTCATCTTGCTTGTTTGCACTTACCCTTTCTGAATTTTGTTTGTAGGACCTTCTCGACATTCTTTTGGATACTCTGTCGTAGTAATCTCTTCAGCTTCTTTCGTTAATCAAGTTTTAATCAATCATCACTTCGTCGTGAGGAGGACAGCAGCCATCCTTCAACTGCAAGCACTCCCGACGATACCGGATCGTCGTTGGAGCCATAGAAACAGCTCTACCTTCCCCCCTCGACATATTCCAGAGTCATAATGAAGTCATTCAGCATTGCATCCGCTGCGGCGACAGCGCTCGCCGGAGCTGCCCTCTTCATCTCATCTGTTGCGGCTGACATTGATCCCATCGTGATTAAGGTAGCACATTCCTTTGATCTTGGCAGAACGTCATACTCACTCCTTCTAGGGATCTCACTTCTTCTATAAGACGAACGGAACCGAATTCTTCATCAAGGGCGTCGCATACCAACAAGAGGTATCGCCGAGTGGAGGAACCACCACAAACGCCACCTTTAAGGACCCCCTGGCCGACGCAGCCAGCTGTGCTCGAGATGTGCCGTTGTTGGCCCAGTTGGGAACCAACGTCATCCGTGTCTATGCTATCGATCCCACCGCCGACCATTCGAAATGTATGGCTCTGCTGGAGGCAGCAGGCATCTATGTCATCCAGGATCTTTCCAATCCAACAAATTCGATCAATCGCGACTCGCCTGAGTGGACGACGGACCTCTTCGCCAGTTATGCCGCTGTCATTGACGAAATGGCCCCTTACACAAACACCTTGGGCTTCTTTGCTGGCAACGAAGTCTCTAACCAGGTCAACAACACCGATGCTAGTGCCTTTGTCAAGGCCGCCGTCCGTGACTCCAAGGCCTACATCAAGACCAAGGGATACAGAACGATTGGTGTGGGCTATGCTACCAACGATGATGCTGCCATCCGTTCCGATCTTTCCGACTACTTCAACTGCGGTGCCACCGCGTCTGCGATCGATTTCTGGGGCTACAACATCTATTCGTGGTGCGGTAACTCCTCCTTCACCAAGTCTGGCTACGACCAGAGAACTAAAGAGTTTGCAAACTACTCTGTCCCTGTCTTCTTTGCCGAGTATGGTTGCAACGTCGCTTCAGAAGGCCGCCTCTTCACCGAAGTTCAAGCTATTTACGGTTCCCAGATGACGGACGTCTGGTCCGGCGGCATTGTCTACATGTACTTCGAGGAGGCTAACAATTATGGTACGTTTTTTCTTTTTCTTTTTCTGGTAGATCGATTTCCGAATGCCATCTAACATCTTTCAGGTCTCGTAAGCGTCTCTGGCACCACCGCCAGCAAGCTCCCAGACTTCGGCGTTCTCTCCAGCCAGATCGCCAAGATCACGCCAAGCGCCACTGCAGCCTCCGCCTACGTCGTTACCAACACCGCCGCGAGAGCCTGCCCAACCGTTGACGCCAATTGGTCCGCCCACAGCAACCTTCCTCCGATTGCCAATGCCCAGCTCTGCAGCTGCATGATGTCCTCCCTTTCCTGCACGGCCAAGGCTAATATTGACTCCACGACCTTCGGCGAGCACTTCTCCTATGTCTGCGGCCAGGATGCAGCCGCCTGCGCCGGCATCGTCGCCAACGCCACAACCGGCATCTATGGCGCCTACTCCATGTGCACCCCACAGCAGAAGCTGTCTTTCGCTTTCAACCAATACTACCTCCTCCAGAAGAAGGCCTCTACCGCTTGTGACTTCGGCGGTCTTGCCCAGACTCAAACCGCATCTACCGCCAGTGAATGCGCTGCCCTCGTGAGTGCAGCTGGTACCGCTGGTACCGCAACCGTCACGGCTGTCCCGACTGCTGCTAGTGCCGTCGGCACAGGCTCCAGCTCAGGCTCAGCCTCGTCTGCCAGTTCTTCCGCGGCTGCGGTCGGCTCGGTTGTCATTCCGCGGTTCGAGGCGGGCTTGTTGTCGTTGGGCGCATATGTGACGGTTGCAGTGATGGCGGGCGCGGGGATGGTGCTTCTGTAGATGCCGGTTGGTTGTGATCTACGTCTCCTTTGAAGCAAAGTGGTGGAGGCTTGGGTCTACTTGTGCTACTAGAAAAGAATCAGCTTCGTTTTGAATTGGGTGGGAAGGGAATGTTGAGAGCATGGTTTATGTTTCACGTAGTCTATCGCATTGATACATATTTTAGCATTCATTGTCTCGTCTTTTGTGGCAGAATTGGTAGTGTTTTTCTAGAATTTGCGAAGGATACGTCATGTGGTGAAGTTGTTTGGTAGTTATCTGGCCTGAAAGAAGGTCGAGTGATTTAGATTGGGGCCTCTCCATAAATTTATCTTCTCTTGTAATATAATGATTTGACTCCTGTTCTGTCGAAGAGATGAGTGATTTCTATTAATCAAACACCAATTCACGACTGCCTTGCGTTGGGGCTTCAAGCTCCCGGTGTCCCATCTGCGTCGCATCCATCAGATAACCAAACGCGCCGTTGCTCCGCCAACCACGCTCGGTAAACACCCCCAGACGACCACCACGCTCTCGAGCGCAAATCCACAGCATCCGGCCCTCCTCCCCACAGCACACAGCAGCAAGGCCACAGGACAGCCGAGTCGGAAGGCAGAGATGGCACGATTGGCACGCGGGAGCGACGACGAGCTGCCGGCGCTCGCCCGCGTCTTCGCGGCGGCGCGCGAGACGAAGACGGCGCGGGGTCTGGTGAGGGGGACGGGTGGTGTCGGGACGGCGACGCAGGGGGAGACGGCGGGGCGGCCGGGGTCGGGCGGGGAGAGGGTTGTGGGGGATGCGGGGGGGCGGGGGCTGAGGGTGGTGAGGAGGAGGGTGTTGCGGGGGGTGGCTGATAATCCGCTTCTGAGGCCGCTGGGGAAGGAGGTGAGGAGGGAGAAGGGTGGATTGTCGGGGTTGGGGGGCATGGAGCGGAGATCTGAAGTTAGGGGGTCAGGAGGGGTGGGGAGGAAGAAGGATGCGGTGGGGAAGGAAGCAGAGGACGAGGGCTTGGCTCGGGAGACTATGTCTGTCGGAGATGCGCAGCGGACACGAAAAGAGAAAATAGCGGAAATCGTGGATGTTCGGATTTTATCAGACGATGAAGATGTGCCCGTGTCAAAGCCCCGGCGACCGCGGAGGGCAAAGACGAGCAGGACGCTGCAGGCAGAGGTCTTCGAGGAGGAGAAGGAGGAACTGTCATGTCTGGAAGATGACTCTGATGGCATGTCGGATTTTATCGTCGATGACAGCTCGCTGTCTGAAGAGGAAGAGGAAGACGATGAAGAGGAGGAGGAGGATATTAGGCCTGCACCACGGTCTGTGAGGAAACTGGTGCGAGGGAGACGACCAGAAAGTCTTCCGTCGGCGCAGAATCAGAAGCCGACGCAACCACCCCCAGCTCTGCTCCTGGATTGGAGCGATGACGATGCCGTGGAAGAGAGAAGGCCGGCACCACTGCCAGTCACGCGTCGTTTGTTCTCCAAAGAGAAAGAAGATCCCTTCTGCATTTCCGAAGAGGAATCGCCCATTCTGACCTTCGATCCAGCAGAGGACAGAGCAGCTCGCCGTCCTTCCAAAGAGATTCGCTTCGCAACGCCTCCACCGAGTCCGCAGAAGACGCAGAAAGGTCTCGTTTCTCCCAAGAAACTTCCCAGGATCCCAGCGGCGCCGCACAGGCAGAGCATGGACGACTTCTGGCAACCCGACGTCGTCAACGACTGGAACGACGAGTTTTCGCCGCGCAAACAACTCAATTTCAACCCCAGCTCCCACGACTCCATCGACAACGACAACACGGTCTCTTCACCGAAGAAGAGCCCCGTGAAGAAAGACAAGGCAGCGCTCGCTGCAAAGAAAGGATTCCTCGAGACCCGCCACGCCATCGCCGACTCCTTCCTCAAAGAACTAGACGACACGCTCACCCACGGCCAAATCGCAGAGATAACCGCCTCAACGGGCGGCGTCAAGATCATCTGGTCGAAGAAACTCGTCACGACCGCCGGGCGCGCACACTGGCGGCGCGAAGCCGTGCGTTCCATGCTCTCCAGCTCCACAGCCGGCAGCGCCATCGCCAAGCCCGCCATCGCGTACAGCCACCACGCGTCGATCGAGCTCGCCGAGAAGGTGATCGACGACACGCAGCGGCTGCTCAACGTCCTGGCGCACGAGTTCTGCCACCTGGCGAACTTCATGATCAGCCGCGTGACGACGAACCCACACGGGCGGGAGTTCAAGGCGTGGGCGGCGAAGTGCTCGCGGGCGTTCGGCGACAGGGGCATCGAGGTCACGACGAAGCACAGCTACGAGATCGAGTACAAGTATATTTGGGCGTGCACCAAGGCCGGGTGTGCGATGGAGTATAAGCGCCATTCGAAGAGTATCGATGTTCGGACCGAGCGCTGTGGGAAGTGTAGGGGCCACTTGGTGCAGACGAGGCCGGTGCCGAGGGGAGGGGGGGGGATGGGCGAGTATCAGGCTTTTGTGAAGGAGCATATGGCGAGGGTGAGGAGCGAGAATCCCGGGAGTCCGCAGAAGGAGATTATGGGGTTGGTGGGGAAGAGGTATCAGGAGTATAAGGCGACGAGGTTGAGAGAGTCGGTGGCACAGAGTGTTGGGGGCGAGGTCGAGGTGGGTGCGGATCCGGTGGATGTGCTGGTGAAGAAGATCAACTTCTTGGATCTTACTAGCCCGTAGACGAGATGATTTGGTGTCACGATCAAGAGTATGGCTTCATCTTGACTTTCATCTACCTACTTGAAACTCGTATGCTACGGTACTATCTAAGCGGCTGCCAGGCCTCTTCATCATTCGAGGAATACCTATGCAGCAAAATCCCATCCATCCTCCCATCCCAAAATCCCAATCCCAATCCCGGCTTAAAATTCCATTTACCGCCACCTATCCACGGCCCTCGACCCCTTCCCGTCCTTTCCCCTCCCCTCCCCTAATTCTCCACAAACAGCCCCCACTCCCTCACCCTAAAGCTCTCCCAGATCCTCGCCGCGAACTCCACCGCATCCCCAATCAGCTTCCCCTGCTTCCCGAGCTCGAGATCCACGTCCTCCTCGCTGTACTCGCCCTTGACGTGCGGCACATTGATCGTGATCAGGATGTCCGTCTTCTCCCTCTCCAGCCGCACCAGGCTCAGCACGATCGCCGTGAAGTCCGGCGCCGGGTTGCGGCTCGCCGGCGCCGGCTGCGGCGTCTGCGTCGCGATGAGCGTGTACGCGGGCGTGTCCTCCCTGGGGGCGTTCTCGGGTCAGTCCATTCACTCATTCATTCGTTCATTCAGGTGGCACGTGATTTCGGGGAGAGGGGGGGGACCGACGAGAGATTGCTGAACTGCGTGCGCGTCGTGGACCAGACTCGCAGGGTGTCGGTGTCGGAGGCGACGATGTCCTGGAGGTGGATGGTCAGGGCGGCGCCGTCGGTGGCGTCGGTGCTGCCGGCGGGGCCGACGCGCTCGGTGATGTCGAAGATGATGCTGGTGAAGCCGTCCTTGTCGAGGTAGACCTCCTGGCTGTCGGGGACTTGGCGGATGGTGCTGCGGAGGTCAGTTCGGGGTGGACGATTGTTGAGGGGGGCGGGTTGGAGGGACGGCGCACCTGACGTCGGCGAAGGAGGAGGGAAGGTCCGCCTCGAGAGCCCCGCCGAAGAGAGGGGTGCTGCGGTATGATGAGGTCATGTTGGGGTGTGGGTGATGGATGAGGATGAGGATGAGGATGAGGATGAGGATAAGTATGAGGATGACGATTGATTTCTTTTTGGGGATGCTGTAGAATAGAATAGGTATCTTGTACAGTCTACACTTATTTCATGTATGTGCTGTGCTGGTGTTTCGAGTTATTGGCTGCCGGGTTCTCGTGCTCGCTTCAGCCGAAGCCAAGTATTGTATTGATTAGGTGGCAGCTAAGCTGAGTTGACAGACATAGACGGTTTTTTATATTAGATCTGTGACATCTACTTGTCTATTATTTCTTAACGGTGAGGACTTCACGCCGACGACTTCATAGATGTCGCAGATAGATATTTATGTAAATATGAATATAAATATGAATATAAATATGAATATAAATATGAATATAAACATAAAATGGTTAAAACCAAGAGACGAAGACTGAGCATATGGCGCGATTTGGACTATGTTATGCCCCAAAAACAAGCCCCGTTGCCTAATATAGACGGAGAAGAGAGCGAGAGAGATATATATATATATATACACACTATATACACACGACTAGAAGAGTTAATGAAAAGCTGCCAATTAATTAATATGCACGACCATCGAGCCTAATCGCCTTCACTCCTTCAGGATTTCGTCTCAACCCTCCCCAAAGTCGAAACGAACCCATCATCTCCTCGCCTCTCTTCGCCAAAACCCAGTCTGCGCGTCTCATCCGCCTCCCAAAAAAGTAAAAAAAAGGTAAAAGAGATAAAAAAAAAAAAAATAAAAAAAAAAAATTTATATCCGAGAATGTTCTCAGAAATTGTGTTCAAAAAATTTGGTGAATGGAGTATTATGGACATGAGCCACGGTCATCTCTGGTAAAAGGCTGTGGGGTAATTAGTATTTTTGTTTAAAGTCAGGTGACCGTCGCTTGCGCGAGCCGGGGCGGCTTACCAAGAAATGAATGCACTAGCTTGTTCCACTCCATAACTGGAACTCGGCAATTTGATCTTTTGAGGGGGGCATGAAACCGAGTTGGCAAGACACAAAGCAGGAAGAGAGACGCTCGTTCCTTGAAGAAAACATTGCAGATTACTACCTGAATACCCAGTTCGACATCCCTTTTAGATGATCTTTTGAAATATCGGATTAGAACCTCATCAACGGCAAACCTACTCGTGCCCTCCTAGGCAAACAAAACACTACCACTATCGTCGGCCAACGCCTATTCACACACACTACATCATCATATATATCATGCTCGACAGTGCTAAGAAGGCAGCCTGGGATAGGATTCAGCATTAGAACCATCATCTACCAAAGCTGCTACACCGCTAAAGCCACACCAGAGTATGCCTGATCAGCTACCCAAATACACGTACTAATCCCTCATACTCCAACTATGATATATAACGCCATAACCCAAACATGCTGTTGTCGCCGTATTCCGTACATGCCAACCAAAAACCCATTATACCAGTTATACTCCACCCTGCCCCGTTTCATGGCTTCAGACCACTACTCACCTATCAGTCCATCTCCCAACTCTCCCCGAATCCACCCGGCGGTCCCTTTCTCACATTCCTCTTCCTCAGATCCGTACTACTGACCGCCCTGGTCATCCCATAATCATCCTCCTCCGTCTCACCCCACCCATCGCCCACAAAATCACCATCGTCATAATCCCACTCTCCCACGACCTTCTCGCCTCCCTCGCTAATCCCAAAGACGACACCGCGCCATTGCCCCGCCGCAATCTTAGCCGCCATCTCGAGCATAAGTTGGACAAGGTGGCTGGGCGGACTCATGAGGATCTCCCATGTCTTCTGAATGATCGCCGTGGGAAGGTGACGCGCCGTCTGCAGATGCCGTGCTCGAGAGCGCGATGGCGAGAAGAGATTTGTAGCTGCTGGGAGCGGTGAGAGCGCGCGTCGCCGAGGCGAGCGCTCGCTGATCGATGTTTTGCGACGTGGGGCCTTGCTTGCGGTGGGTGTCGAGGGAGCTACCTCAAAGTATTCCTCCTCTAGATCTTCCCGGACTTTGCGGGTTGGTGTGGGTGTGGTCGCAGCAGGCGGAGAGGATGGGCAGGTCTCCTGGGAATCAGCGGTGGACTGAGTGCTAGATGTTCCGTCCAGCTGCCAAAGGCGGGGAGTTTCTGGGGACTCGGAAGTGGAACTGGCAGCAATTTCTGAGATGTTTTGAGTGCGTTGACTCCTTTTCGGAAGCTTGATGTTGTCGTGGGGGTAGGGATACATCGTTGGGGTTATAGGCGTCGACTGCGGTGGAGAGGGAGGCATGGGAGTGATGGGGCTATGCCACGACTGGACCGAATGGAAAGAGTCCTGGCTGGAGGAAAAGTCAGATAAATTGGAGTCGCGAGACTCTCTGCGGAGTGCTGAGTCGAGAGATAGGCCCTTCACATTCTTGGAGGGCGGGGAGGTCAACAGTGTCAGCTGTGGTGATGCTGTCACTGAGCGTCTGGTGTCCAGAACTTCGGGGCGATTTAGAACATCCTGCTCGAGGTTATGTGGGATCGGTGCGCGGACAAAGTAGTTGCGGGGTGTAACGTTCGTGTCATCAGTAGCATCGCTATCTGTATCCATTTCAGGAACAGAGTTGTCATCTGAGGAAGCCGCAGTGTAGTAGTCTTCCCCACTCTGTGGCTCAGGAGAATCCCCCTTGGGCACAACTGCGGTATTGATGGATGATGCATCCTGTTTGACGGAAGAAGGCCGTTCCACAGGCCTCCATGGCTTCTTCTTAACAGGTGTTTTGGGTTGTTCGGGCAGTTCGATGTGGAAGGTCCTTGAAAAGGGACAGGGCGTCTTCTCGAATAGCAGGATTTGACCTAGAACATCCTTGAGCTCTTGTGACTTCGTCTGATGATCCGAATTATCGGTTGGAACTTCAATTCGCCAAAAAAGCGGTCGCCTCATCTGCAAAATGAATTTGCTGGATTCATCGTCGACACACCAACACCTGGATTTAGGTAATATGGGTTGTATCACTCTGCCGCAGTTTATGAATGCGACCGAGCCAGGCGCCCTATATATGCGGAGAGGACCTGTAAATGGATCTTGTCAGAATCTATGCGAGCAAGTGTTGGCAACTGAACAATGCTTACCGACGGCAATAGTTCTCTCAAAGGTGGACGTCCATGGCAGTGTCCCAACCTCCTCCTCTGCGTCGGCGAGACTCAGGTGGTTCAAACTCGCCCGTCTGTAGGCGCCCGAGGATGACTCGAAAGCAACTATCCGTACGGACGGATGCAGATAAAGACTCTCAATCGAATCTGGTGAGGTTGAGCTTCCTCGGGCTATGCTGCTGTTCGAGGCCGAGGGGCGCAAAGGAAGAGTGACGGCTCGTCGAATGGCCGGCGTCGGCGGAGTCCAAGATACAGAACTCTCTGCCATCTTGTTCTGTAGACTTGAAGTCTAGCTCAACTCACCTGAGCCTGTAATTGTGTAGCATGGGCGGAGAGGTCGTCAGAAGGCTCAGATTCTGTGCTCCAGTTGTTTGTTACGTTGGGAAGTGAACTGGCGAATATTCGGTAGGGTTTGATAGCAGCTATTGACTGACTATCAATTCAAGTAGCGGACGGCCATGCGAACCACAAATTTGCAAAGAGGAGGTTATAGTGTCATAGTTATTGTGAAGAAGCTGTATTGTATTATTGTGGGATGAAGTCGATAGAGGAGGAGGGAGAGAAGGAGGAGGGAGAGAAGGAGGAGGAAGAGGAGGAGGAGGAGGAGGAGGGTACTCGAGGCTGGCACGCGAGTGACAACCCTTGAGCGCCAGGTCCACGGCAGGGACATGTACATAAGCATGTACCTTTACCTAGGTACATATGTCCCTGCCATTGACGGCGTTGACACGGGCCGGACTCTGGCACAGCTGGCACGATGACGACGATCCCGCTCAAGAGTCAACCCTCCAACAAGCGAAAGCTGGGGCAATGAGCAAGCATCGATCGACCTGCGCCGCGTAATTCTTGTGTACGGTTGCATATTATGTTACTGTGTATATGCTCTATATGCTCTGTATGTTCTATATGCTGTATATGCTGTATATGCCTACAAGAACCACAGCCGTCCACATTACTTGCTAAGATACATTGATCATCGTCGATTATGGCTGAGCGACGAGTAAAGGCCCATAAGCCGCTGCTAACTCCCGAGCAGGAAGAGAAGCTCAAGAAGAAACTGGAGGTCAAGAACTTTGATCTCAATGCTATCCTGCGCGGGGCACAGTTGACGGTTGTTGGAGGTTTGAGAACCACGTTGTACTGTCTGATCAGCATTTACTGACTGACCCGAAAAGCTCATCGAGCCCTTCAGAATCCAGCACTCTTCACTTCTAAGCATTACAAACAAGCTGCTATAGCCGTTGCAGCTGGCATCGCAATAAGGATTCTGATATCGATACCAGTATGATGATCATGGTGATGCTCTGAGTATGAAGATTGAAGGGCTGACTTCCTCCAGATCATCGGTATCAAGGTGCTCCTATGGTTCCTCTCCTTCTTCATCAACTTCGACACCGTCACCTGGGATGACAGTCTCGTCAACGGTCTCGATTTCGTCCAAAACTACGTCCTTCAAGTCCCCTTTTTCCTCATGACCCTGATGCGCTACATCACTCCCACTCTCGACAACATGTTCATGGACTCTCTCCGCTGGGTCGACTACACCTATCTGCAAAAGCACAAGGATGACGACCCATCTCATCTCCGCGAGCCATACTGGAACAACTTACGCATGTACTCCACGCGCGACGGTAGCACACACACCAATTCCACCGCCGAAGCCCTGACCATTCTGCTCACACGCCGCGCCAAGAAAGCAGCCATCTCCCTCACCATCTTCGGCCTCTCCTATGTCCCCTACATCGGGCGTTTCGTCCTTCCCGCCGCCAGTTTCTACACCTTCAACAAATCCGTCGGACTCGGGCCCTCCCTGCTCATCTTCGGCACCGGCATCTTCCTGCCGCGCCGCTACCTCGTCATCTTCCTCCAGAGCTACTTCATCTCCCGCACTCTGATGCGCGAGCTCCTCGAGCCGTATTTCAGTCGTATTAGCTTCACTTCCAAGCAGAAGAGGCACTGGTTCCATGACCGTGAGGGCCTGCTTTTCGGGTTCGGCGTCGGCTTCTACCTCTTCCTGCGTATCCCGCTGCTCGGCGTGCTGATCTACGGCATTGCGGAGGCGTCAACCGCCTATCTGATCACAAAGATCACGGACCCGCCGCCAATCCCGGCAAATAGTGAAGGCTTTGCGGAGAGTCAGGAGAGATGGACGAACAAGCATGAGTTCTTGAGCTTGAATCTGGAGAATCTGGATGCGCACGAGGGCCATGTGCAGAGTCGGCAGGAGGAGAGTCCACTCAGTCCTGGTGTTGATGCTGGGTGGCCGGATGATCTTACTCCAAGTTCGAGTTCGAGCTCGAGTTCAACGGGTACTCCTTCCGAGCCACCGCCACCTTATAGCGAGGGACAGGATCGTTAGATGTTCCAGTATTGTAGGCGTATATGGAGATCATTTGAAGGAGAAATACAGAAATGGTGTAAACGGTGGCGGCGTTTATTTGTTGACCTCGAACAAAAAAGGGGTCATTTGCTTGCAAGGTTTGCTTCATTCCTAAGTCTCTTCTCTCATAGATCGAACGAACGCGTCGTCCAACTCCAAAACCCGCCAAAACATCGCACCTTCCTCGCGGCCTCAACCCCGTTATAGAGAGCGTTCCGGGCAACGGGGGAGTCGAACACAGGAGTTTTTCTGTGGGTGTTATATTGCTATTGATCGTTCGGCCAGCCTGCAAGACCACTATATCGTAACTGCTGCGCCGAAGCGCCGACAGTCGTTGGGGGGAGGAGCTTATTTAGGGAATTAGGAAAGATAAAGGGAAGGTCCGCGGGGCGGGGGATTGTTAATGGCTGGTAACTACAGGGGGGCCTTGGGGGTTTGACAAAATATCAAGATCATCAGATCTGTGGAATACTAGTCTTAATATACATGACTGTGAACAAAGAATAGGTCTCGTACATGGACTATTCCCTGCATGATCTCCAAGGCCTCGAAGAACACCAGAACCATCCTGATATATCCAGCAGCCATGAGCAGTAGATAACAGAGGTGCCTTGCTTTTACGGGAGAAGGACAGGGGAAGAACGGGCAAGAGCCGTGGAATATCATGCATATCTCACAGATTGCGAGCATCGGACTAGACACATTCATTTTCACTCCATCACATCCAAGCCACTCCCCCCCACCCCACTCGGACATCAGGGATTGTCTTGTTGCACGGATCAGCGCTCGAGGTCGCCCCAACGCGCTCCCAGGACACATCCTGCCAGCGCTGGTATTGTCCCAGCTGGGTGCTACGCAGGGTTCGGATGGATGGGGTCTCCGACCACGTTTCCGTGCTGGAGGGAGTAGTCTCAGTAATAGGGGATTCATTTCCATTTAGTTTTCTTGCCCGTGCCCGTGCCCGGATTCCTTCCTGTGTTGGATCGATCTTTATGGCACACGAGAACAGTCGCTGGTGTAGCCATTGCAATGCAAGCATACTCTCTCTTACACCGGACAACCACTGCAAAGAGCAGACAACCCACCCTCCCCCCTTCTCCTTCTGCCTCCGCCCCCCCCACCACCCACCCCTCCTCGCCCGACCTACGGCTTCGGGATATGTATCGTCTTACTCGTCATCAACACGCCACTGATCACAAACAGCACCAGCACGGGGTGAAACTCGACGACGCTCCCCGCCGCCCACGTCCCCAGCGGCAGGTCCTCGAGCACCCAGCCCCGGCGCACCCAGTACGCCATCAGCCCCGCGAGCGCCAGCGTCGTCGGGATCGGCGTCCCCTCGAAGTACTGCGACTTGCCCGACGCGTCCTTCGGCACGCTCGCCACCGTCACGTTGAACCGCGCCAGCCGCGTCAGCCCGCACAGCACGAAGAACCCGAGCAGCACGTGGTCGACCGGCGTGCGGAGCCCGATCGCGAACGCCGCCGCGGCGGGGGACATGCCGAACGAGATCTAGGAGCGTCGGTTAGCGTCGATCGGGTCGGATCCCCCCGGGGGGGGGGAGACGGCGGGGTTCAACGAAGAAAAGAGGGGGGGGGGGGGGGAGGGGTCCCGGGCAGACCCGGAATCGCCACTCTGGGCATCACAACCTCCTTTTTTTCCCCAAGCCGGAACCTTGCCGCCCAAGAGAACGAAGGAACAGGCAAGG
>Ga0123337_10005113_pt1 | contig 13047 bp, 13 predicted proteins | sample frozenSSSSmetaG_FD_89792 | JGI IMG/M metagenome (GOLD analysis project Ga0123337, IMG submission 89792) | Glacier valley bacterial and archeal communities from Borup Fiord, Nunavut, Canada, to study Microbial Dark Matter (Phase II) -... | ecosystem: Environmental > Aquatic > Freshwater > Ice >...
ACGGTGGTTTTAGGAACAAGCACTGCATCAATTACATGCACCACTCCATTATCAGCCGGGATATCGGCAACAGTGACTTTTGCGCCATTGATAAATACTCCCTGATCATTGATGGTGACTTTAACATTTTTCCCCAGAAGTGTGGTAGCAGTCATCCCATCCTTCAAATCAGTTGACAATACTTTTCCCGAAACTACATGGTATTTTAAAATATCAGTCAACTTACCCGAAGGATCAGCCAAAAGGGCATCTAAAGTTCCGGCAGGCAATGCTGCAAATGCCGCATCAGTTGGTGCAAAAACGGTAAATGGTCCATCACCGGACAAGGTATTCACCAAACCGGCAGCGACCACTGCCGCCTCCAGAGTTGTATGGCTTTCACTATTCACAATAACATCCACGACGGTAGTTTGTCCAGCAACAGAAATAGCTGATATTAAAAATACAGCGATTGTTGCAGTAAGTACTCTCTGAACCTTTGTCAGAAAATGTTTAATTACAGTTGTAAAATTTTTCATTGTATTTAGTTTTAAAATTTAATTTTGCAACAACGGCACATTAAATATTGTTTATTCATTTTTGATATTTTTAAACGTTATTTAGTTTAATATCAAATATATGTATAAATAATTAAGGTTTAAATTTATTATTTATCTGTAATTTAATTAGTTACAAACAAATATACTATCTATAACAAAATATTTTACAGTCAAATAAAATTTAAGATTTTAATATTTTTAACATTTACCCCATCTGGATGATACCATGATTTTAGACATCGTAGTTAGAAGTTGATTGAAGTAATTGCAATTCAGGTTTTTATCCGGATCAAAAAACAGCCACTTCATTTCAACACACAATAGTTAACGCAGCCAAGTAGAATAATCACACAAACCATTGATAAATCCTTTGAAGAATCTGTGCACTGCTGCGGGGATGAAGTGTTATCGAGACATCATGCCGGGCGTTTTGAATTTATGAAGCCTCATTAATTAGCGTTTCGGCATTTGTATTTTTTTACAAATATGAATGTAAAGAAATCCCTTTTTAAATTGCTTAATTACTAAATAATGACTTTTAATGAAATTATAATCTTCATCATTGATATTAAATACATTCGAATAAATAACATAATCACTACAATTATTAAAATCTATGAACCTCCTGTTGTCATGATTCAAATCAATATCATCAATGACAGAACTATTCGGAAAGAATGATTGAACATTTTGAAAATCAATCTTTTGCTCATCTATATATTCAACAGCCTGTTGCCTGAGTTTATAGTATGGTAAATGTACAAGAGTAGAATCCCAACCTTGAGATATTCCATCAGGATAAACCCAAAGATTTCCAGTTGTAAGCACTATAAGCCATAAGTAAATGAGTGTTTGTCTTAGTTTTTTATTGATTTCTTGTGTAAACAACATACAAGCACATAACAATGAAAAGGACAGATAAATTGGCAAAAGATAACGATGCCCCAGTAAGTTTTTTGACCATAACATACTTAGCGGAAGAAAGATTACAAGTACTAAAAAAACTAAAATTAATATACGTGTTTCTTTGCTTTTTAAAATATTCTCTTTAAACTTATACAACAAAATAAAAAACACCATCCAAATCCCTATTCTACCAAAATCAACAATACGCCAGCCTAAAATACCAATGTTGAAAAGGATTCCCTTCAATCCAATACTTTCAAACGATTCAGCCCAAGGAGAATCATTATGAAAACCAATCCATCCTGTTTTAAAGTAGTGGTAAGCACTAAAAGAAATAAAGATAATTAAGGCAGGCAAATAAATCCTGCTTCTTTTTAGTAGAACAAGAAACACATCTTTAATAGATTTAGAAAATGTAATATTACATATAACATCTATTATTAATAAACAAAAAGACACCATCATGCCCCTCATGCTTGTAAGAAAAAGAAAAACTATTGAAATGGATAATATTTTCCCCTTGTTCTCCAATAGACTATTTAAACCCAAAAGAAAGAAGAATACAAGAGGCACGTCGGGGCTTACTAAAGTGATCTGGCTCAACAACGTAGGGTCCAAAAGGATTACTAAGAATGCCAATCCTGCATATTCATTTTTGATAAATTTCTTTACTACTATATTCAACTGCCACAGGATGCCAAGGATAAAGGGCAACATGGCCAGGTGGCTTACCATTAAACTTCGTCCAAAGATTTTCCATATCAAGGCTATATACATTCCAAATGTTGGAATATGTCCGCTGTCAATTGAATTTGGCAATAATATAGTGGTGAAACTATTTGTATAATAATAATTAGCATGTAGTGATCCTAATTGTATGGTGTCCCAAAAGAAACCATTATTAAGAGTCAAAGTAAATAATGTTGCAACTATTAAATAACCAAATAACATCGGCATATCCTGCCTTTTAATAATCATAGCGTTAAAATGGTGTGATTTATATAATCTGATTTAATACCGTAAATATACGTAAATTTCAAAAGGTTAAACCTCATGATGGGTAAGTGCTGCCACATGAAGTCCTATTTTATTGGTAAGCGTTAAATTTCTATTTTAATACCATAATTTATTATCTGACTAACAATAGGAATCCTACTATCAAACTCATCTTTAGAAAAAGCGTGTGGTTCAATGATTGTTTCTTCTCCCTTTCTGGTTATCATTAATTGAACATCGGTATCAAATGTATGGTTGACTTTATCTTTTAATACAATAGCGAAATCAATATCACTATTATCATGTTGATTGCCTTTTGCATAAGAACCAAACAACCAGGCTTCGGCAAATCCAAAATCAGAATCTTGCAATCGCTGCAAATATCCTTTGCTTCTTCTTATAGCATCGATTTTATTCATCACCTACAATCTTTTATTTTTTCAATCCATTCGGCAGTAAAACTATCTGTGCATAATGGATAAAAACTTTGTTTATAATCATCATCCCTGGCATTAATAGTGAATCTCGTTATACTATCAAGTATAATTTGCTGATTACTATCAAGTTTGACATTTGCTTTCTCATTTATCCGCCTCAAATCATGAATCAGTGGTGGATATTCATCCATGGTTTTGACATAGTACGATTTAAGTAACTTTTCGATGACTAAATGACCCATAAATAAAACCCAGCTATTATTTTGAGTTTTATATAAATCCATCACATGGTTTTGAAATCTTTATCTGAGCTTTCAATCCAATGACTTACAATATGTTCTTTGTTAAATTCAATGGCCATATTTTATTGAAATACAAAGTAATCAATACAAATATACGAAATTATTCAAATCTACATTTCATCGTCCAGATGGTTTTTATTGATGTTTGCCAATCGAATCACGCGAGGGAATTTCACCTTCTCGTTCTTACATAACCGTGATTGAAACTCTCGCTTCATACAACTCTTCTTGTTTAATACCAAAATTATGAGCCTACTCCGAAAAGTCTAATTTTATGTAAGAGTTTAAAGTAAAATAGACCTTTCGGAGTGGACTCAATTATGAATAATTTTGCAATATATCAATAAAGTGCAACCGGAGACTTCATACTTGGTAATTCCAACCATCTAAAGTTTTATTTATAGGCATTCGTCTTCATTTTATTATCACATTTGTTGAATCAATACAACTGCCCTCTACTTTTCCAAAAAAAAGCCCTGTGTCTCATAAATCTCTTACTTTAGCTATCCAGAAGTCATTACTAAATTAGTACTTATATAGTAGCTAATTGGTACTTTATAAGTAAATATACTTATTATATTCTTATTACCTTCTTATTATTTACTTATTATTTACTTATTATCAAGTTACTCATGGATGGCTTGACAACGAATTCACATAATATTTAACGTAATTCCACCACATAGGTTCCAATAAAAAAGCATTAGGCCTGCCATTTCATATTCTATGGTTGTATTAAATGATTTTTAGGAAAAATGGAACTAAATAATTGTCAATAAATATGGGAATTATATTTATTGACAATGCCTATCAATTCACCTTCAATACTTTTAAATAAAATAAATTAACTGGTTTTATATATATTACATTGATATACAGCACATTAATCATTTATTAATTTGGCCAACTGCCTTTCTACATTGGATTGAGAAACAAATTTCAAACGCAAAAAGCCCCCTTCCGGAGAACCGAAAGAGGGCTTTGAATTTATATATTGAAGGGTATGCCGGAAATTACATCATTCCGCCCATGCCGCCACCCATTCCACCGCCCATAGGTGGCATAGCAGGTTTGTCTTCTTTTTCGTCGACCAATACACATTCTGTAGTCAGGAACATGCCGGCAATAGAGGCTGCATTTTCCAAGGCAATACGTGCCACTTTAGCAGGGTCGATCACACCAGCTTCGTATAGGTTTTCATATACATTGGTACGGGCATTGTACCCAAAATCGTCTTTGCCTTCCATTACTTTCTGAACAACCACTGCACCTTCTTTTCCAGAGTTGAAAACAATCTGGCGCAATGGTTCCTGAATAGCGCGTTTAATGATTTCGATACCCGTAGTTTCGTCTTCGTTATCGCCCGTTAGGCCTTCCAAAGCTGCAATGCTGCGGATATAAGCAACACCACCTCCGGGAACAATACCTTCTTCAACAGCAGCACGTGTGGCATGCAAAGCATCGTCAACACGGTCTTTTTTCTCTTTCATTTCAACTTCTGAAGAAGCGCCAACGTATAGTACAGCAACGCCACCGGCTAATTTAGCCAAACGTTCCTGCAGTTTTTCCTTGTCATAATCAGAGGTCGTTGTTTCGATCTGTTTTTTGATCTGGTTAATACGTGTCTTGATGGTTTCTTCCGCACCTGCACCAGCAACAATGGTTGTTGTTTCCTTGTCGACAGTAATTTTTTCAGCCTGGCCCAACATTTCCAGGGTAGTGTCTTCGAGTTTCATACCTTTTTCTTCGGTAATCACTACACCACCTGTGAGCACTGCAAGATCTTCAAGCATTTCTTTTCTGCGGTCACCAAATCCGGGAGCTTTAACAGCGCATACTTTCAATGAACCACGTAAGCGGTTGACAACCAAAGTAGCCAATGCTTCACTGTCAACATCTTCAGCAACGATTAACAGTGGGCGGCCAGTTTGAGCTGATTGTTCCAGGATAGGAAGCAGGTCTTTCATCGAGCTGATCTTCTTGTCGTGGATCAGGATGAATGGACGTTCCAATTCGGCAGCCATTTTTTCGCCATCGGTAATAAAATAGGGAGAAATATAACCACGGTCGAATTGCATACCTTCAACAACGTCAACATAAGTTTCGGTTCCTTTGGCAGCTTCTACAGTGATCACACCTTCTTTGTTCACTTTTTCCATTGCTTCAGCAATCAGAGCGCCGATTTCACTGTCATTGTTGGCAGCAATCTTGGCCACCTGTTCAATTTTCTTAAAATCATCGCCTACGTTCTGAGCCTGGCTCTTGATACTTGCAACAACTTTAAGGACCGCTTTGTCGATACCGCGTTTCAAATCCATAGGATTTGCGCCTGCAGCCACGTTTTTTAAACCAACTGAAATAATTGATTGTGCCAGCACAGTGGCAGTCGTTGTTCCATCGCCTGCATCGTCACCGGTTTTGCTGGCTACTTCTTTCACCATTTGCGCGCCGATGTTTTCGTACGCGTTTGAGAATTCAATTTCTTTTGCAACAGTTACACCATCTTTGGTGATCTGAGGAGCACCAAATTTCTTTTCAATAACTACGTTACGACCTTTGGGCCCCAGGGTTACTTTTACAGCATCAGCCAATTTGTCAACTCCCCTTTTAAGAAGGTCGCGGGCTTCGATATTGAATTTAATTTCTTTAGCCATTTTAATTTTCTTTAATCGTTATTAATCAATTATTCAGCAACAAATAATACATCGGTTTGCGACATTAACAGGTAATCAATTCCGTCAATGGTTAACTCGGTACCCGAATATTTTCCGTAGAATACCATATCGCCAACACTGATTTCCATGGGTTCATCTTTTTTTGGCGAACCAACCAGTACTACTTTCCCAGCTTGTGGTTTTTCTTTTGCTGAATCAGGAATAATGATTCCACTCGCTGTTTTCTTTTCTGCTTCCTTAGGTATTACAAGAACTTTACCTGCAAGGATTTTTCCTTTTAAATCTGCCATTTTCTAATTATTTAATTGGTTTGACATATATGTTTTAATTTTCGACATCCACTGTTAGCAGATACTATGCCAAAGCGGATTTGTCCACTTAATATTAGCATAATTTGCCAATATTACAGACACACGCACCATATATACGACAGAGAACAAATAACAGGCACTAATAATTGTTCTTTTTACGATTTTGTGCCTGTCAGGTGTCATCCTGTCATATTAAAAAACCGCTATGTTTGAAATAACCGGGCAAGCTTTAGCATCGCTGATTACCACCCGTACTTTTTGTGCCTTCTGTGGATCAATGCGCAGGATGCGTTTGTAGCCAATGGTTGTTCCTTTGGCTACTTCCAGCCAGTTGCCGTTTTTTTCAATTTCTACTGTAAAATCTTTCACGCGTTGACCCAGTTGAATGTATTCCTGAATCATTATGTAACTGATTAATTTATTTTCTCCCAGATCAATTTCCACACTGCCTGTTTTTTCCTGATCGTTGGTTGCCCAATAGGTCTCTTTGTTACCATCTACCACCATTTCAGCACTATAGACAGCTGAATTTCCACGAACAGAGGAGGCTTTTGAGGGTTTGTTATGTGCAAAGTTGATACTGAAACGTTGGTCAATGAGTTTTTTCCAGCCTAGTAATGAAGCCACATCAATTTCGTTGATCAATCCACGACGGTCGGGAGGAATATTCAGGATCAGGTTGGCGCCACGGCCTACAGAAGTAAGGTAAATATCAAACAATTGTTCCGGCGTTTTGACCAGCGAATCTTCTTTGGCATGGTAAAACCATCCCGGACGAATCGACACATCCACCTCAGCGGGGATCCAGCTGGTGCCGTTTTCTTCACCTGTATTTAACAAATCATTAATGCCACCTTTCCCTGCATACAGGCTATCAGAATTGATCGTATTCCAATTGGTTTCATTAGCAAAACCACTTTCGTTTCCGCACCAGCGAATATCCGGGCCTGCATCGCTAAAGAAAATCACATTGGGCTCCATTTCACGGACTATGTTGAGCGTTGTAGGCCAATCGTAATAAGTTTTGGCTTCAATTTTTCGCTTTTCATTTGCTCCGCCATAAAATCCATCACCACCATTGGCGCCATCGAACCACATTTCAAAAACCGGTGTATGAGCTGCGAAAAGTTCCTTCAACTGGTTGCGGTAATATTCTATATACGACGGAGATCCATAATCAGCGCGGTTACGGTCCCAGGGTGAAAGGTAAATGCCAAATTTGAGGCTATCAGCACGACAAGCTTTCTCCACCTCATCAACCACATTGCCTTTACCATTTTTATAAGGGCTGTTTTTAACTGAATGTTCGGTATACTGACTGGGCCACAGGCAAAATCCATCGTGGTGTTTGCAGGTCAAGACCAAGCCCTTCAAACCTGCAGCTTTAATAGTTTTTGTCCATTGTGTCACATCCATGGCCGTGGGATTGAAGACAGATTCCTTCTCGTCGCCAAAGCCCCATTCCTTATCGGTGAAGGTATTGGTGGTAAAATGCACAAAAGCATATTGCTCCATTTCATGCCATGCCAGTTGACGATCGGTGGGTACAGGCCCAACGGGTGCAGGAGGAGTGACTGGCTTTTGACAGGCAGTAAAAATGAATAAAATAGCCAGTAAAGTGAAGTTGAATTTGAAAGTAAATTGATTCATGGCGTTAGATTGAGGTTCTTAAACTAAAGGTAATAAAAAAAGTCTTCAATGGGTTGCATTGAAGACTTTCAGTTATAATATATTCAGATTTTTGCCTGAATTAATATTGCTTATTTAGTTGTATCAGGAGCAGCAGTTGCAGGAGCAGCAGTTGCAGGAGCAGCCGTTGGAGCAGGAAAACTTGGAACCTGACTAGGATCAACAGCCTTTTCAACCTGATCTTTTATTTCTGACTGTGGCCCTACCCTATTTTCTCTTGGAATGAACCCCACAGCAACTACTGACAAAAATAACAATGCCCCAGCTAAGCCCCAGGTTGCTTTTTCAAGAAAATCGGTCGTTTTGCGAACGCCCATTACTTGGTTTGAAGACTGAAAATTACTGGCCAATCCACCTCCTTTGGAGTTCTGGACCAGTACAATTAAAACCAGTAAAATGCAGATTATAAATAGTAAAACGGTGATCAGTGTGTACATGATAATTAGATTAATTGTTCATTAAATGTTTGATTTTTTCAATCTGTGTGGCAAAGTAAGTACTTTTTTCCGGATATTTCATACTTAATTTTTCAAATATCTGCACTGCTTTTTTATAATAACCCTGCTGAGCATAAATGGAAGCCAGCGTTTCAGTCACAAAATCCTCATTTACATCCTCTTGGGTTGAATTATTTTCACGGTGAGCGCCTGATTCTTTGTCTTTTATCTGGGGCATCCTGGGTTGGGCTTCAAGAAATTTATCGATCAGGCGATCTCCTTTCCCTGGTTTATTTTGAATAGAAAGTACTGTTTCTTCAATGGGGTCTTCTATTTTTACAGTTGATTCAAGGTTGTATTTGGTTGGAAAAATCAGATTATAAATATCATCCTTGGTTTGTACAGGAGCGACAGCTGGTTCAGGTTCATTATCCGTATCATTCAGAAAAATATACAATTTACGACGGTTCTGAATGCGAATTGCCCCACTGGTTAATTCTTGTTCAAATGAAGCATCATCCAGGTTCTTCAGGTTCTTGAGGTAGAGCATCCATCCGGTTTCAAATGCAGGATACCGCTGGGTAAGTTCTTTCAGGAATGGAAGTGATTCCTGGTTCATCAGTTGGGGAGCCTCTATGTATTGACTTAATTGGGTAGCTGTCATTTATTTACCAGTTTGCAATCGAAGCATTGAAGATATCATCGGTTAGTTTCTTAACGATCTCAGTCACAAGGTTGTCTTCAACGTTGCTGAGAGACTGGCTACTCTCGAAATCTTCATAGCCTGTAAACGTTTTTTCCCAATCCTGTGCGTGCTCCTTGTTGTTAACGTATTTGACTTTGACTGTAATAGTCAATCGGTTTAGTGCAGCAAGGTCGCCTTGCTGAATATTCATTGGCCTTACATCATATTCAGAAATTTGACCTGAAAACTCAAGGTCACCACCTTCGGTAATCTGGTTGAGCGATGTTTGCCTGATGAGTTTTTCCTGTAAGCCATCCGTAAAACTTTGGCTCAAATTGGGATTTACAAGTCGCGCCCTATTGGGGAAATAGGCAACCGAAAATGTTTTTACATTTGGGGCAATCGATGCTCCGGTAAAGGAATAGCCGATTTTACAGGCAGTAAAAATTACAGTTGCCAAAACAACAGTCAGCAGGAGTATTGAATTTCGTATTTTCATAATCATTGGATGTCGTATTCTTTAATTTTCCGGTAAAGTGTCCGTTCTGAAATACCCAGTTCGTTGGCCGCATGTTTTCGTTTACCCTTGTGCTTTTCGAGTGCCTTACGGATCAACTCAACTTCTTTATCCTCCAGGGATAAAGATTCTTCAACGAATTCTTCGGTATCAGAAATATTTTCATGTACCCCCGGATTAATATTTGCCCTTGAGGGTGCTGGTTGGTCGGGCATATAATTTCCATTCTCAGTTTGATATAGCTTTCTAATCAGTTGTGCATTGTCGTCCTGAATGTTGGAAACGGTTGTTTCATTCTGAAGAATATCATGAACCAGCTTTTTCAAATCATTCATGTCTTTCTTCATATCAAAAAGAATTTGGTAAAGGATTTCTCTTTCTGAAGAAAAAGTTTTCTCATCTAACCCCCTATACAAGGCAGGCAGTTTATTTACATTCAGTACCGGAATATAGTGTTGCAGCGTTTTGTTGTCAATAATACGATCTTTTTCGATGATCGAAATTTGCTCTGTAATGTTTTTTAACTGACGAACATTTCCTGGCCAGTCATAGCTTAGTAATACTCCAACAGCCTCATTGTCGAGCCGGATAGTAGGCATGCGGTATTTTTCGGCAAAGTCGGAGGCGAATTTACGGAACAATAAATGAATGTCCTCCTTACGGTCGCGCAATGGCAATACCTTCAGGGGCACTGTATTTAAACGGTAGTACAAATCTTCACGAAATTCCCCCTTTTCAACAGCTTCCGTAATATTTAGATTGGTAGCAGCTACCACCCTGACATTTGTTTTCAGTGCCTTTGACGAACCAACTTTCATAAATTCGCCTGCTTCCAAAACACGCAGCAGCCTTACCTGGGTTGAAAGAGGCAATTCCCCGATTTCGTCCAGGAAAATGGTTCCGCCATCGGCTTCTTCAAAATAACCTTTACGATCGGCCATGGCACCTGTAAATGATCCTTTCTCGTGGCCAAAAAGCTCCGAATCAATTGTTCCTTCGGGTATTGCCCCACAATTAACGGCAACGTATTTACCATGTTTACGGGTCGAAAACTGATGGATTATTTGGGGGAAAGACTCTTTTCCCGTGCCACTTTCACCGGTTATCAGCACACTCAAATCAGTGGGCGCTACCTGTACCGCAATTTCAATCACACGAAGCAGCCCTGGCGAACTTCCGATAATTCCAAACCTTTGTTTAATTTCCTGAATATCCATTTTAAGGACGCTATGTTAGATTTGCAAAATTACAATTTTAACTATTAAAGTACCTTTCAAATATAAATTACTTTGAATTGAAAGTCTTGAACTATCTTTGTTTTAACATGATTTAGCATTTTTTGATAATAAAAACTGTAAATATATAAAAATGAACTTTATAGGAATCATCCCGGCACGTTTTCAATCGACCCGTTTCCCAGGCAAACCTCTTGTTTTTCTCAATGGGAAGCCCATTGTTCAATGGGTTTATGAAAATGCACGAAAAACACTCACGGAAGTTTATGTGGCAACTGACGATGAACGCATCTTCCGGGCTGTTGAAGCATTTGGCGGAAAAGCAGTTTTCACCTCAACCAATCATCAGAGCGGAACCGACCGATGTGCGGAGGCGGCGCAGTCACTGTCAAAGTCGATGAAGATAGATGTGGTCGTCAATATTCAGGGAGATGAGCCTTTTATCCGTACTGAGCAGATTGAAAGCCTCAAAGCATGTTTTAGCACTCCTGAAACTCAAATTGCCACCCTGATCAAACCAATTACAAATATAGCTGAAATTACCAATATCAACCGGCCTAAAGTGGTCATTAACCAGCATCAGGAAGCCATGTATTTCAGCCGTTCTCCCATTCCTTTCGTGCGCGGTTGCCCTCCGGGAGAATGGCTTGAAGGGCAAACATTTTATAGCCATATTGGCCTATATGCTTACCGTTACGATATTCTGCTTGAACTTACAAAGCTTCCCATGGGGTTGCTCGAAAGAGCCGAATCGCTCGAACAATTGCGTTGGCTCGAAAACGGATACCGCATTAAAACTGCGCAAACGCTTTTCGAGAACATCGGAATTGATACTCCTGAAGATTTGGAACAGGCAAAGAGGTTTTTATTGTAAAAAATAATGTCAGTTCGATTTTTGATGTTCGATTTAAGCGGATGTTAATCGAATACTTTCATCAAACATGTTTTTAATCATAGGGAACGCAAAACACTCCTATTTTAATTCAATTCCGTAATTCCTCAAATGAGGAATTACGGAATTGAGGAATAACGTACCTTCGAAATAAGAAACATGTTCTTCCAAAGCAAGCCGCAAAATAACAGAGGACCAATGGTCCTAAGCATCTTACCCATTTTATGGATAATTTCTTCTGAAATAATGCATCGAAATTGCTAAAGTTAAGCCTGTTTTGCTTTGGCACTTTGTCTCTTTGTCACTTTTTTACACTCATTTGCTTCTATCAAACTCACATTATCAGCTACTTTAATCTTCGAAGAAATAGAAACAAAAAGCCAAGGCTTATGAAGGCTATTATACCAAAAATAGTACTTAATACAGTATCAGTTTCAATGCCCTGATGTTTCATTGTAAATACCATTGCTATTATGGCTATTGACATTAATATACAGAACATCATCATGGCAGGTGCAAGCAGAAACCCGATATTCTTTTTTCTCCACAACGAAATCCCGGTAATTATCAGTGCAGGCAAACCAATGGAAAGGTCTAAAACATGCACAGGGTTAATTAACAAACCACTTTCAATGATACTCTTTGGTATTGTGTTATGAATTATTGCCGGAATTATCTCTTTGAGCCAGATAATGTAGAATAGCAGGGCTATTATCATCAAAAATATAGCAATGGGTTTATTTGACGATGATTTGATAAACCATTTGGATACTTCCTCTTTAAGGGTATTTAAAATGAAATAGACAAAAGCATAAAAAGATAAGCTGAGGATTAAACAATAAATGAGGAACTGATTATTGAAATGTAAGCCAAATGAATAAATAGTATAGGAGTAGGCCAGGTAAAATAGCGTGCCACCCCAAATCAAAAGTGCCAATTTGTTCTTTTGACAGGCATAAAATGCGGAAATTACAAGTACCGGCACTACCACGAATAAATTTGCAATGTCCTGACCTATTCCCTGTGCCGCGTAACTTACGGTTTCTCTACTATAGGTAGAGTCAATAAATATACCGGCATAGCTTACAATGGCTGTAAGAATAGCCAGGGGTAGGGATAGAAATAAAATAAGGTTGTCTTTTTCTGTTTTCATCATGAGGGTGTTTTGAAAATTTGTTTACCTTATTTTCTTTAATTGATAACTATTGTATTTAGCTACTTTTCCTTTTTCCCTTTATTGCGTCCTAATGTATTGGTTCATTGTGTTGCTAAAGTAGATACAGTTACTTTTTATACCTAATTCTAACTTGTGGCAACAAAACTACAAAAATAATGGCAAGAGCTATTATCATATAATGACCTTGCGACATTTTCAAGGTCGATACGCCATTATATAACTTCAATGCCTTTTTGTTCAAGTAATTCA
>Ga0123337_10005114_pt1 | contig 13045 bp, 6 predicted proteins | sample frozenSSSSmetaG_FD_89792 | JGI IMG/M metagenome (GOLD analysis project Ga0123337, IMG submission 89792) | Glacier valley bacterial and archeal communities from Borup Fiord, Nunavut, Canada, to study Microbial Dark Matter (Phase II) -... | ecosystem: Environmental > Aquatic > Freshwater > Ice >...
CAATTTCCAAACAGCAAATCAGCTATGCGATTGGGGCTTGTCATAAAGCGCCGCCCTTTGCCGAACGGAAGATCGTATGAACCGCTGGCGGAAAATGCGCTACGAATGTCGAACGCCGCGAGCCCCGTATCTTTTTCGATTCCCCAGCCACGCACGCCCGAAGCGCGAAATCCGCCAACGGAGCCGCCGCTTAAGAGATCGCCCGCATCGCTTCTGGTCTTTGAATAGGTATAGGAGACCAGCGCATTCAAGCCATTCGCAAAACGGCGTTGATACTTCGTTTGCAGGGAATGGTAATTAGCCGTCCCGATTGTGTTGTCGTAAGAAGAGCCACGGGCGAAATCGGGAAATGGAACATAAAGCTGCGGGTTTGTTCCAGGGGGAAGGAGTTGGCTTTGAAGATTACCGCCGATAAATGTTTCCAAATGACGGCTCAAAGACGCGACATACGCGGCCTCAATCGCATCCGCCGACGTGAGTTGGTACTGCAGGGTAGCATTGTAGCTTTGGACATAGGGAGTGACGTAGTGCAACTGAATCCCCCGTAGACTAAGGCCTTGCGCATTCACCTGAGTTGGATCGAGTGGAACACTGGAGAGCCCGTTCTCGATTGTCGCGATGCTTCCGTTTGGAAATTGCACCGGCGCAACCGAGTTCGGAGTGCGATAGCTGAAACTATATTGGAACGGATAGTTGTATCCGAGGCTTGGCGACCCTCCGCGATTTTCAAACGCGCCGAAATAGATTCCATATCCGCCGCGAACCACAAGCTTGGGAGTTAGCCGGTAGGCAAACCCGAACCGCGGCGCGAAATTATTCTTTTGAACCTGGCTCAAACCGGAACCATAGGCATCTGAGTAGACCAGTTTGATTCCGTCCTTCTGCAGTAGAAGAGGGAAGCTTGGGGAGAGCGGCGGGTTGTCTTTGCGGCTCGCCGGGATGATGTACTCGGCACCACCAAACGGCGTGCCTGGGACGAAGTTGGCTTGAGCGTTATACTTCTCACCCGTAGGACTGAACCAATCCCACCTGACACCAAGATTTAAAGTTAGTTTTTGGGTAACTTTCCAATCGTCTTGAAAATACGCACCATAGTAAGATCGCTTCGCAGAGACGCCGCCAAAGTTGGAAGCGTCTACGGAATTGGCGCCGCCCACGTTATTGACACCACCCGGAATCGACGATGCGCCTGGAGCAAGAAGAAACTGTACACGTCCGGTGCTGCTGTCGCTAAGGTTTGGTATCGAAGTGTATTGCCCGTTGAAGTCGAACCCCCCGCGGGAATAAGGCGGTGCTTTCCATGGCAGCGCTATGGCCTGAGCTTCAAACCCTCCCTTGAACGTGTGCGACCGGTACACCTTGGTCAAGTTTTCGGTTAACTGGATGGTATTGCTATATCGATCGCTGACCAACCACTCGGATGATCCAAGCTGGCTTAATCCGCCGATTCCAAGATAGGGTAGCCCGCCATTACCGGGCGTTTGCTGGATACCCTGGATTCCGAACTGCGCCGGAATATTAGTCGTGTCATTTCCGAACGCCTGGACGCGGGATGTATGTTCACGGTTAAAGCCGATCCGCGCTTCGTTTACCAGCGTCGCGCTGAATGAGTGAGTGTAGCTGAGCGCTGCTCCCTGCGTGTCGACGGCCTGATTACCGGTATTGAAACCACCACCGTCCGCAAACCCGGTGAATGGACCCGGAAGAAAACTCGGGCTTCTTGAAAGGCTGTACCGCGCGAATAATTGATCTTTGGAAGAGAGGTAGTGATCGATGCGCGCATCGAACGCGTTTACGTCGGTGGTGGAATTCCGGTTTACGTTATAGTTCCCGATAAAACCCGGCTGCGTGGGCGATGGGAACAGGCTCAGAAGTTTGACGGCATTGGGATCTAAACGGCTGGGAGGAACGATGTTCCCAGGAAACGGATCGCGGACAACCTGACCGCCTTCGACTGTTCGCGTAGTTGCCGGATCGAAAATGGTGCCCAGCGGATAGACGCGTCCCAGCGCATCCGTTCTGGACCCGCTCTGAAGCGCAATTAGATCTGAAAAATTTGTAAATCCGCTGGCGCGCTCGGATTGAGTTGGCACGGAAAGCCCGGTAATCGGGACACCCTGCCGGATGCGCGTTCCTTCATAATCGGCAAAGAAAAACGTTTTATCTCTGATGATGCGGCCGCCGGCTGCCGCGCCAAACTGGTTTTGTTTGAAAGCGCCTTTCTGCTGGCTATTTGCGTTCTGAAAAAAGTCGGCCGCGTCGAATTTGTCATTGCGAAGAAATTCCCAAGCGCTGCCGTGCAACTGATTTGTGCCGGATTTCAGACTCGCATTCAGCACGGCGCCACCGGCCCGCCCAAACTCCGCGCTAAAAGAATTGGTTTGCAGCTTGAACTCTCCGATCGCGTCAATCGGTGGCTTCAGCACGTAGGCTGCTCCGCTTAAGAAATCGACATTGTTGGTATTGTTGTCGATGCCGTCCAGCATGTAATTGTTTTGTGCCGGACGGGTACCGTTTGCGGTAAACCATCCGTGGGCATTCAGCCCTCTACCTTCGGCCTGGCCCACGGTAGCCCCGGGCACTAAGCGAGCTAGGAAAGTGTAGTTGCGGCCATTTAAAGGAAGGTCGTTGATGGTTTTGCTCTCGATCACCTGGCCAACGGAGCCGCTTTCCGTCTGTAGAATCTGGGCCGCCGCGGTTATCTCAATTTCCTGCGAGACGTCACCGACCGCAAGACCAAAATCCGCGACCAATTGTTGCTGAATATTGAGTTCAAGGCCGGTTCTGCGCTCTTTTTTGAAGCCAGCACTTTCCACCTCGACACTGTACCTGCCGATTCTCAAAGGCGTAACGACGTAGGTTCCGGTAGCTGACGTCCTGGTGACTTGGGTAAAGGAAGTACCTTCGTTGCGGACCGTGATAGCCGCATTCGGAATCACAGCTCCGGTGTTGTCATGAACGGTTCCAAGAATGGTGCCGGTGTCAACCTGTGCGTTCATCGTGAACGCTATGCAAAGCAAAACTGGAATGACGATTAATTTAGAATCGTTTCGCGCTGTGAACATGGGGCTTCCTCTTAATTCCTTTTCGACCACCGGTGCCGGGAACGTTATCACAGCGGAAGATTTATAGCAATGCTCCTTCGGTAAGCCGATGACTCATGCGCCGAATTCGCTGGCGGTAGTCGCACATTGCAGTAGAGTGATGTTTTAGGGGATTGTCGATGGAGGTCCACGATTATGATTCCGAGCGAGCTCCAAGCCTCGAGTTTTCGTGCATTTCCGCCTGAGAGCCAAAAGTTTGCGGCGCGTCAAGTGGATCTTCTGCGCCGAATGCCCGTTGGCGTTCTGTCGCTGCTACTCCGCGAAATTATCGTGTACGACTGGAAGTTCCCCGCCGAACGAAAAGAATTGGATCGACAGTTTACTTATCTGAGAACCCTATCACCAGTACAATTCGATGAAGTGTTGGAGCCATTTGCCCGGCTTCGATTGAACCCTGAACTTGTGCGGGCTGACTGGCTGAATGCTCCCGGCGTCTTTTGCGAGCAGCTAAGCGCTCACCTATGGGCCACCCATCAGATTGACCAGTTTCGAACCGCCGCCATTGACTACGTTCAGCAATCAAGCGGAACTCCGGAGCCGCTTCCACAGCAGCGGCTTGGCATTGTCGTTATCGGGCGTGGTCTCACGGCGATAGGATATCCGCTTTTCCGCAAACTTCGCCCCTACGGGGTTTATTACAAGCAGGTAAACTCCGAAAATGCATGGAACGTAATCCACAACTGCATTGCTGCAAGGGCAGCCTCTCACCCGGAGCCACACGCCCATTGGTGTATCGACGGCTCGAAATCCCTACGCAAGGATTCTGGAACCACTGCGGTTTCCTATGCCAATCTCAGGCCTCTACGGTTGCGGCTTCAGAGCCGGATGCAAGATTCATTTGAGGCGGGAATGGGACCGGAGATTCAACGGACGATGCTCGCTTCTCTTCGCCCCGGTGATGTGGGTCTTCAAGACGACATTTTGAATCGCTTCCAGCTGAAGCTCTTTACAGAATCCTCAGGCACAATGCTTTTCAGCACTATGTTCGTTCAATGGGCAGCTCGCGAGGCATGGCGCCGCGCCCAGCCGCTCACATTGTTGGCTTGCTTCGCACCACGTCAGAAAGAACAATCAATGAAAGAGATGCTGACTGAAGCGCGCACTTCGCCCGCGCTTGATCCGGAGGGCTCGTTAGTCGATTCCGATATGGGTGCCTTTTACACCTGGCTCAATCAGCAGCGCTTATCGGGAGCGGATCGCGCCCTTTTTATTGCCTGGTGCGAAGAACACCAGGAAGCTGTGGCGATTGGTCCTGGCTTACAGCGGGCCACCGAATCTACCGCCCCTCTAAACTTTGAATCCTTACTTGGGTAAGAACTATCCCACTTTAGTCTGCGGCGTGCGTTGGCGATTCGTAACCGCCCAGGCCCTACGGGCTTTGGTGCAAACGCGGTGGCGCTGGGTAATGATGGACAGGTGCCCCGATTCGTGGCGGTCGAGGACTGTTCAAAGGTCGGCACTTCGGCCAAGAGGTCGTGGTCTTTTGCGTTCGTCGGTACCTCAGCTACAAATTGAGCTATCGCGATCTGGTGGCCATGATGGGCGAACGCGGCATTCTCATGGCGCACACCACGATTCTGCGATGGATACAACATTACAAGCCCGAATTCGAGAGGCGTTGGAGGCGGTTCGCCAGAACCGTAGGTGGCTCCTGGCGCATGGATGAAACGTACGTTAAGGGTGCGAGGCGAATGTGTCTACCTATACCGTGCCGTCGACAAAGCTGGCAAGACGGTCGATTTCTACCTGAGCCGGAAGCGTGACGTAAATGCAGCCAGAGCATTTCAGCGCAAGGCGATGAAGGGGCAGCGCATCCCCACAAAGATCACACTCGACCCTATACGGCCTCACACCGTGCCGTGGCTGATATGAAGTAAAGCGACGAGTTGCCCCGGCGAGTCCGGGTGCGGAGCAGTAAATATCTGAATAACATCATCGAACAGGATCACCTGCGTGTTAAGCAACGGCTTCGTCCAATGCAAGGCCTGAAAAGCTTCCGAAACGCAGCGGTTATGATCCGCGCAATCGAACTAGCGGAGAAGATTAAGAAGGGCCAGTTCAAAATAGGCAAGCTCGGCGGAGACAAGCTGAGGATGCCGGAGATCTGGAAAACTGCCTTGGCTGCCTGATCGGAAACCCGCTCATTTAACAGGACGAAACCCGCCGACTTCGCTAAACTCTGAATTTGCACCAGAACCCGCTCAAGTGTAATGCAGAGCGCTGCTGAGGCTCCTTAACGGTAAGCACCCGGTCAGCCTCTACATTTGTAAGCTGCTGGACCTTTCCGCTGGCCACTTCACTTCTACCAACCTCACCATACGGTCTGGTCCCAGCCCGAAATGGACACGTTTGTCGCTCGCCGAAAGATAGCTCCCCGCCGTAGTCACATACCCGTGTTGCTTGGCGCCTGAACTCGAGACGATCCGGATTGTGGAACCGATCCCGTCGCGATTGCTTTTCGTCAGGATGGTGTTGACCATGAGCCAGTGATTCCCATTCCCCCCGCTATTCATCAGCACGACAGCCGGTCCGTCATTGCGGTTGACCGCAAAGTCCAGGAATCCATCGCCATTCAGATCGCCGAATGCGGTTCCGCTGGCTGCAAGCGCAGTCTGACAGGCTTACCCGCCCTGCCTCGAAATATCCTCAAACTTGCCTCGCTTGTTGCGGGCCAGCAACAACGGCTCGCGATAGTGGACTGAGGGCTGACGGGACAGCGGATTCCGACCAAGATCATGCTGGATGCCTATGCCGCAACCCACCGGGCAGTCGCAAATCTCAAACGAAATGGCGAGTTGCCGGAACGAGTACGAGTGCGGACCAGCAAGTACCTGAACAACACCATCGAACAGGATCACCGGCGAGTGAAGCAACGGCTTGGTCCGTTGCTCGGATTGAAGAGCTTTCGAACCGCGGCTATCGTGATCAGCTGCATCGAGTTGGCGGAGAAGGATCGTACAGCTCCGCGTTTCATGTGCAAAAAAGGTTTCCCGTCAAAAGAATCGGGGATCGTCGCACAGGTTTCACAGGATTCCGGCATGGAAGCCGTTAACTCAGCCGGTCGTAGTTCGCATACCAAAATGTCTGGCTCCCCGATATGGATTCGAACCACAATTCACGGCGTCAAAGGCCGCTGTCCTACCATTAGACGATCGGGGAACTAAGAAGAAACTACCATTCCAGCTTAGCGCAACTATGAAAACGGTTCAACGGCACTTCTACTGACTGTTTCTTCTTTGCCAAACCCGCTTTTCTCACCAGTCTTGGGAGATGCGATATTTAAAAGTCCTTCCGTGCCTATGGCGATGTAAGAGGATTACCAACGGTTTCAGATCAAGATTCGCAAGTCTGGGCACCACTTTTTTGGCACTGGGCGTAATTTCGCTTCCGTAACAAGGTCACCGGCAGGCCACCGGCAAAGGGTTATTTTCCAGCTGCGACAGCACTCCGTTGAAACCTTGATCACTCATACCAGGGTGTCCCGCGCTACAATCGCGGACGGAAGCCAATCCTGGCCGGTGCCGGGCACGGACTTCAAACCCGATGTGCGGCATGCAAGTGTCGCGGGTGGGTTCGACACCCACTGGCTTCCGCCAAGAGTAAAATCGTTACGATGAAGGACACAACGGTTCAAGTTATCGACACCGGTTCCAGCTTAGGTGCCAACAATTGCACCAGCCCGAACGCGAGTAGATAAAATGTTCCCGCCATCACGAACAAGGGCATATAACTGCCTGTGTATTGCAGGATCAGCCCCGCGGATGCCGCCAGTGCCATACCTCCCAGCGAACCGGCGGCGCCGCCCAGGCCCACCACGGTACCTACCGCATTGCGCGGGAACATATCACTGACAATCGTGTACGCATTAGCCGACCAGCCCTGATGAGCGGCCGTCGCCAGGCTCAATACCGTCACGGCATACCAGACGTTTGCAGCCTGGGTGACAGTTACAATCGGGATCACGCACAAAGCGCAGATCAGCATGGTCGTTTTTCGCGCGCGGTTCACGCTCCATCCGCGCTGAATCAACTTAGAGGAGAGCCAGCCTCCGCCAACGCTACCGATGTCCGCTGAAAGGTACACAATCACCAGCGGCGGCCCAATCTTGTCCAGTGTCAGTCCGAAGCGAGCATAGAAAAACTTCGGAAGCCAGTAAAGATAGAACCACCAGATAGGGTCGGTCAGAACCTTGGCGAAGACAAATGCCCACGTCTGCCGCAATCCGATAATCCGGCTCCAGGTAGGAGCGTTGCCCAGGTCCGGCGGGTCTTGACGAATAAGCGCCAGTTCCGCGGGCGAAACACCGGTGTGATCTTCAGGCCTGCGATAGTACGTTACCCAAAAAATAAGCCAGATGAGACTGAAAAAACTGGTGGCAACAAAGGCACCGCGCCACCCGTAGTGCAGCGCCACCCAGGGAACCATCAGCGGCGCAATCACCGCTCCAATATTCGACCCTGCATTGAAAATTCCCGTCGCCAGCGCTCTCTCGCGCCTCGGAAACCAATCGGCCACGGTTTTAATCGCTGCGGGAAAGTTGCCGCTCTCACCCAAACCCAAACAGAAACGGGCTATCCCGAACCCAAGCGTGGAAGAGACCAGCGCGTGCGCCGCAGCCGCCACACTCCACCACGAAATTACAATGGCATACCCCTTGCGCGTGCCCAGGTAATCCATCACTCGGCCCATCAAAAACAGCCCGATCGCATAGGCGGCCTGGAACGCTGTGATGATGTACCCGTACTGCGATTCGGTCCAACCGATTGTCTTTTGCAGCTCCGGCGCAAGCAAACTGAAAACCTGACGGTCGATGTAATTGATGGTCGTCGCAAAAAACAATAGAGCGCAAATTCGCCAGCGCGCATTTGTCATGGATTCAGAAAGGGCAGGCAAACCTAACATCATCTCCCATCAGCGTACTTTCAGCAGCTTGGGCTGGCTATAATATCGTGGTGATCTGGAAAACGGCCTTGATGTTTTGTTCTCTACTCTTTGCTGCTGGATGTTCTAGTTCTCCGGAGAGTCCGTCCGCAGAGCGGGCCGCAGCGGGGTCGCAACCGCCCACAAAATCCATCGTCGCGATGAACGATCCGAATGCGAAAGCCTATTTCGTTAAGGACGTGAGCGAGGGTCCAGATTCAGGCGGCTGGCGCTGGACCTATGACCGTCCAGAGCTTCGTTTCTTTGTGAAGAAGACAGAAGGCGTGCATGCTGTCGCTGATTTTTCGATTGCAGGCGACACGTTCAAGACAACCGGCCCGGTCACTGTATCTTTTTTTGTGAACGGTAAGTTGGTCTCAACAGAAAAGTACACCAAGGCGGGAACTTATCATTACGATCATCCGGTACCCGCCGGGTTGATTCAGGCCGACAAAGCCACTAGCTTCGCCATGGAACCCAAGCCGATCTGGGTTGCGCCGGGCGATGGAAAACATCTCGGGCTGATTCTGGTGCGCGCCGGTTTTGTCTCTTAGGTTTAGTCTTCACGCGCTGTGCTAGCCACCATTCCGATCTTGCTCGGATGGCTTTTGACCGTTGGCGCTTGCTATGCCGCCGGCGTAATTGTATTACGTCTGTTTCGGCCTGAACTGTACCGTGAAGAGCAGGAATATTTCCGCTTTGTCATCGGTGCCGCCTGTTTCAGTCTGCTGATTTTTTTACTCACCGCTGCTGGCTTGGCCTACCCCCCGGTTTTCGTCGGCGTCGAAATCGCGATATTGTTATTCGCTTTCTGGCAGTTGGTCAGATACTCCGAAAGAGCGACACCGCTTCCGGATTTTGCATATATCTGGAAGACAGTGTTCTGGGCTCCCGTTACTGTCTTCGGCGTTTATTATTTCATCCACGCGCTCGCTCCGGAAACCAGTCCGGATGGCGCCACTTATCACCTTGGAATTGTCGGCCGCTATCTCAGGCAGCACAGCTTTGGCCACATTACCACACAGATGTACGCCAACCTGTCTGAAGGGATTGAGATGCTCTTCCTTGCGGCCTATTCCGTAGGGAAGCATTCCTCTGCAGCTTTGGTGGAGTTCACTTTCCTTCTGGCCCTGCCTTGGGGAATGTTGAGCTACGGGCGTCGCATTGGATTTCCGAAAGCGGGAGTCTTGGCTGCCTTGCTGGTTTACGCGAGCCCCATTTTCGGTCTGAGTGGCACCGTTGCTTACAATGACGTAGCGGGGGCATGCGTCTTGTTTGCCACTTTTTATCTGCTGCAGATCTGGGCCGAAACGCGCCAGAGCCGCCTCATTCCGCTAATTGGCCTTCTGGCCGGATTCTGTTTCGCAGCCAAGTACACTCTTTTTCTGGCACTCCCGTTTGCGGGTCTGTTTTTATTATGGAAATTCTGGCGCGCGCACCAGCCTTTCGTTCGGCCGTTAGCCATGTATGCCGCGTGCGCCCTGATCATGGTCATCCCGTGGCTGGCGAAAAACTGGATTATCGTGCGTAACCCGCTTTCTCCTTTTGCGAATCGATTGTTCCCGAATCCCTACATAACTCCCCAATTTGAGCAGGAATATTCGGGCATGATGAGGCACCGTGAGGGACTGATGCTCGCGCAAAGGCCGCTTGATCACATTGTGCTCGGGGGACGCACCGGAGGCCTGCTCGGCCCGGTTTTCCTGCTCTCCCCGCTGGCCCTGCTCGCCTTGCGCTTTCGTGCGGGTCGTCACCTTCTGCTCGCCGGTTTCCTGTTCACCCTCCCGGCGTATACCAACGTGGAAACACGATTTCTCATGCCGATGTTGCCGTTTCTGGCGCTTGCTTTATCGCTCGCTCTTGTGGAAACACCAGCCGGCATTCCCATCGTACTTGCCTTTCACTTACTCACCGCGTGGCCATCGTCAGTGCAAGCCTATGCTGCACCATTCGCATGGCGCTTAAATGATTTTCACCCTGCTGAAGCTTTTCGCCTGGTGCCCGAAACTATCACTCTGCGCACGCGAATGCCAGACGTGAGGATTGCGGAACTCCTGGAGCGCGAAACGCCAGCCAACGCCACGATATTCGCATATGGGAATCCGCCAGAAGCGTATACTTCGCGGGAGATTATCGTGAAGTACGAATCGGCCTTGGGAAACCGTCTAGGCGAGGTTCTGTGGGCAGCACTCCTTCCGGATTACCAGCCAAAACAGGAACTCAGCTTCGAGTTTAGCCCGCGCACACTCCAGAAGTTCAGAGTGGTGCAGACTGCAACCCACCCCACATCGGTTTGGAGCGTTTCTGAACTGCGCGTGTGGGATGGAGGGGCTGAGTTTGTGCCTGATGCTTCCTGGAGATTCACGTCCTCGGTTAATCCATGGGATATTGGGCTTGCCTTCGACCGCCACCTCGTGACCCAGTGGTCCACCGTGCAGGCAATTCGCCCCGGAATGTACATCGAAGTGGATTTGGGACAAGAGCGGCAGGTCTCTCGGATCGTTCTCGATTCTGCCCAGCAGGAGTGGTCCGGGAGTCTTTCCTTGGAGGTGCTCCGGGCAGGGAAGTGGCAGGCTCTCTCCACGTCCCCTGGTTCCCGGTTGCTCTCTGAAACTTTCGATCTTCGGCGCGAAGCCATTTCCGAACTGAAGCGGGAAGGCATCACCCATCTGTTAATTTCGGCGAACGATATTGGCAAGCATGATTTCTTTACGAAACAAACTTCCTGGGGAATACAATTCGTGGACGAAGCGCAGGGAAACCGGTTGTACCGATTGCTGTGAAATACTCGGACAGGTTCGGACGCCAGGCTTTGATCGCCCTGGCTGTGCTTGTGTTCCTTTGGGCCGCATACCGCTCGGTGACCGTTGCGCTGACGGTCAGCGAAGCCATCACTTACAACCATTACGCTTCAAAGCCTGTCATAGAAATTTTGACGGCACCTTACAACCAAGCAAACCAGGTCTTACATAGTCTGCTTTGCCGGTTGGTTCTGCAGTTTTTCCGGGTTACGGAGTGGTCGCTTCGTTTGCCGGGCTTACTTGGTCTGCTGTTTTACTTCTGGATTGCAATTCGGCTGTGCCAGGCGGTTTGTAAGACAAGGAGCAGAGCGCTCCTCGCCGCTGCTGTTTTTGTGGCAAACCCGTTTTCTGTGGGTTGGCTTCCTGTCTCGAGCGGATCGTGGATGGGCGCGGGATGTGTACTGTGGGCAATGAAATTCATTTTGCCGAAGCCGGCGGAGCAGGATTCCGAGACTCCCAACGTTTTTATTGCCAGCTTGCTGATGGCAGCTGCAATTGGTTTCAATATATCGTTTTTGTTTGTTGCAGTTGCGATAGTTTTACTCATACTGCACTTTAACTTTTGGGGCCGACGTTGGCTTCCCCTCTGGACGGCGGTTAACCAGCTGGTACTGCCCGGTCTTTTGCTTGTTTTCGCGCTCTGGGCCATTTCTTTCCTCAATCTGGCGGGTCCTGTTCATTTGGATCTCGTCTTCGTTGTTCTTATTCCAGGTCTATGCGCCCTGTCTTTTGCCGTGCAGCGGAACGTCTGGCGAGTCACCGTTCCACTAGCATGTTTTCTCCTTCTGCTGCCCTGGATCCCTGAATTTGACACTTTCGGAACGGTTCCAGATCTGTTCCACCTCGGCCCGGAAGCAGGAATGCCAAGGGTGGCTAGAGCCCTGCGGGATCGTTTGCGGCGCGGCAAGATTCGTTCGATTCAAGTGAAAACTAGCGACCGTTTGGTTGAGCCCATGAATTTTTACCGGCGGCGCTATGCTTTGGGCGCCGTGCAGCCCGTTCGCCGGGAAACCTCAGAAGAAGGCGTGGACTACCTGATCTTGCTTCCGCAGGATCTTGCTTCTCTCGCCGTGAAACCGCGAACGAAACTTTTTGAATACCGGGGAATCGTTCTCCTCGCCGAAGGAAGCCGTTAGCGCGATTCAGCCAGAGTGGTGCATTTCAACCATCAGAATCGTCTACGATAACTGCGCATCGTAAAGAAAATAAACGGGTTAGTCGATGGCTACGCACATGCCTTACCGAGGGCAGGGAAGACGTGGAGAATCTCATGAAACGCCCAATTGGCTTCGTTTCGCAAATTATACTTCTTATTGTTTTGGCTGCAATTCCGGCGCTATCGCAGCCGGTACCGCAATTTAGCTCGTCGGAGGTAGGGCCGGGCGAAGCGGAGGATCAGGGCGTTCTTCCCAATCAAGTGGACCAGGAAGATCGATCTCACGGCGTAGCTCGCGTCAGCTTATTGAACGGCGATGTTTCGGTGCGGCGCGGTGATTCCGGCGATTTTGTGGCTGCCGCAATCAACGCCCCATTGCTTGCACTTGATTCCCTGCAAACAGGCCCAGCATCGCGCGCTGAAATTCAGTTCGACACCGCTAACCGGGTTCGTTTCGGAACGGACACCGAAGCTCGTCTCTCGCAACTGACGGCGGATCACTTTCAGTTGCAGGTAGCACGCGGGACCGTTACATGGGCCGTCTTGACAGATAGCGGTGCCCAGGCGGAGATTGCAACTCCTTCCGTCGCAATCCATCCTGTCAGCCGGGGGAGCTACCGCGTAACCGTGCTCCCTGATGGCACCACCCTGATTACTGTGCGCGCTGGCAGCCTGGAAGTTTTTACGCCTGGCGGAGTCGAGCGCGTGGAAGCCGGGCAGACAATGATGGCTCGTGGCGCGGTCGAAAATCCGGAATTCCAGATTGTCGCTGCTGTCCGCTTCGATGAGTGGGACCAGTTCAATGAACGCCGGGATCGGGAACTACTCAGCTCCCAAAGTTACAACTATGTAAGCCGCGACATCGCGGGCGCGGAAGATCTGGACAATTACGGCCAGTGGAATTCGGACCCTACCTACGGTCAGGTGTGGACCCCGCGCGTAGCTGCCGATTGGGCTCCTTACCGTTTGGGACGTTGGACCAATGAAGATTACTACGGCTGGACCTGGGTGAGTGCCGACCCGTGGGGCTGGGCCCCTTATCATTACGGCAGCTGGTTTCAGGG
>Ga0123337_10005118_pt1 | contig 13040 bp, 8 predicted proteins | sample frozenSSSSmetaG_FD_89792 | JGI IMG/M metagenome (GOLD analysis project Ga0123337, IMG submission 89792) | Glacier valley bacterial and archeal communities from Borup Fiord, Nunavut, Canada, to study Microbial Dark Matter (Phase II) -... | ecosystem: Environmental > Aquatic > Freshwater > Ice >...
CAAGCTCTCGAAATTGGCGACCGCGCGACCGGTGCCACGGTTATGTCTGATCTCTATATGAAAATGAGTTCCCCGTCTCACGCGGTCGATTTACGTGCCCTGTGGAAACAACTTGGAGCCACTCGGATTGGAGAGAGTGTCACGTTGGACCGGCAGGCACCCCTCGCCGGAATTCGCGCGGGCATCCTGGGGCGACGGAACTGATCAGAATCTGAGGTGACCGCACTTGACCGCATTTTGATTGACGGGGCCGCCCCGCACACGCTACAATCGCGGAAATAGTTTCTGACAAAACTGTCAGTTGGCCGATGCAGATTACGTTGTTTCTGCCAAGTGCTATTCTCCAGACTTTCTTAAGTTCTCCTCGTCGAGTGTTTTTGTTTCACGAATTACTTCAGGAGAAACACGTGATTTCACTACGCGCATCGGTCCTCTTTGCAGGTTTGTTACTCCCGGTCCTTTCATTTGGCCAGTCCCAACTGGCAAACGGAGGCCTGGAAATTTCGGTATACGACGCTGCCGGCGCTTCCATAGCGGAGGTGAAAATAGATCTAGTGAACAAGGATACGGGTTTCTCGAGATCTTTGATCACGAACGGAGCGGGGGTCTGCGCGGCTCCACTATTGCCGCTGGGCGCTTACGACATCATGGCTCAAAAACCGGGCTTCGCCTCAATCCGTATGGAAGGGCTGATTCTGCAGGTGGGTGAACAGCGATCGCTGAAGCTCAACATGAAAGTGTCGTCGCTAAATGAAACGGTGACCGTCAACGGCGGAGACGCTGACTTGGTAGAGTCCGAAATTTCGAATTCAACCGCAAGGCTGGACGACCGCGCGGTGCACAATCTTCCAATCTTGGCGCGCAATTTCCAGACTTTCATTTTGTTAACTCCGGGAGCGCTTGTGGTGAACCGGTCGGGAACCGATGCGAACTTTTCCGTGGGTGGACAAAAAGGAATCTATACCGGGTACAGTGTTGATGGCGCGGATTATTCCAGTTCTTTCTATAGCGGACAGAGTGGTGGGGATCGCTCCACATTCACGATCAGCCTGGAGGCCATCAAGGAATTCGTGGTACTAACAAATGGGTTCAATGCGGAATATGGCCATTCAGGCGGTGCGGTGCTAACGGCTGTTACCAAATCCGGCACCAACCAGATTCATGGGAATGGGTTCTGGTATTTTCAGGACCATAAATTTGTTGCTGATAACGCGCTGGGGCAGAAGGCCAGCGGACGCCGTCAGCAGTTTGGGGGAACTCTCGGGGGCCCCATCAAGAGAGACAAGCTGTTCTTTTTTGCTGCGTCCGACAATCAGCGGCGCAATACGCCGATCAACTTAGTTTTCAACGGACTTTCTACTCTGCAAAGCGCCGCCGCCAGTTCAGACCCCGCGCGCCAGTCAGCCGCGCAGGCGTTCCTAGGTCAACAAAAACAAGTATTGGCTGGCGATGATGTTACCTCAGTACTTGGTAAGACAGATTGGCTGATCAATGCTTCCAACACACTTTCCGCCCGCTACAACCGCGCCCGCAACACCGGTGATAACGCCACCTACAGCTTGGTCCTGCAACAAGCCCGATCTGCGGATAGCCTTGGCCTGGAACTGGATTCGTCAGACGCGGCGAATATTCAACTAACCACCGTTCTGTCTTCTCGGGCTCTGAATGAGTTCCGATTTAACTTCACACGGGAAGACCGGCCCAGATTGCCACACGCAAAGCCAAATAGTGCTTTGGTAAACGGCGTTGCCGGCGGTTCCCAAGTGGTGGTGAGTGGTATTGGAACTCTGGGAAATGCAACCTTTTTGCCGGTTGGATCGCTCGAACACAGGCAGCAGTTTACCGATAACTTCACGTACACGGTTGGTCGGCACAGCCTCAAGTTCGGTGCCGATATCAATCTAATCTCCTTCGATAATGTCTACCGCGGCAACTCTCCCGGCGTGTATACTTTCTTCAATTTTGAAAATTTTGTAAACCGCCAGCCCGATCAGTATGCGCAGTTCTTTGGCTCGGGAACGAAAGACACGCATCCGAAATATTTCGGGATTTTTGCAGAAGATTCGTTCCATGTCAAACCGGGCCTTACGGTCAATTATGGGTTGCGATGGGAAGGTCAGGCCAACCCCAGCAATGACCTGCCGAATGCAAATTTTCTGGCAGGAACGAAAAAGATTCCGAATGACCTGCAACAGTGGTCTCCCCGCTTAGGGATCGCTTGGGACCCTAAAAACGACGGCAAAAATGTAATCCGGGCTTATACGGGTTATATCTACGCCCCCACCCCCTCCTTGATTTGGGCCAACGTGCTGCGCCAGAATGGCGATATTTCCAATGGGGTGAACTATCTGGGCACGAACGCCCAAACCATTCCCGCATTCGCGTTCCCCTATAGCGGTCCATACCCCACGGCATTCAACAGTTACCCATTAAGCCTTCCGGTGACAACCGGAACGGTACCGGGCGGCCAGGTGAACCTGGCGGCTGCAGGTTTTCATAACCCTAGAATCTTTCGCACGAATGTCGCTTACGAACGCTTGCTCACGCACGACACGACAATCACCGTGACGTATGACCGCTACTTCACAACTGGTAATGAACGCCGAAGAGATATGAATCTTCCCGCTGGCACGGTACAACCAGTTACCGGACGTACGATTTACGACCGCACGCAGCGGCCTTTCTCGCAATACGGCCAAGTGATTCAGCGTGAAAGCACGGCCAGCTCCCGCTACCACGCGGTTACCCTGGCACTGAACAAACGCTTCAGCCATCGCTTCCAGGGCCAAGTGTTTTATACATACGCTCACAACAATAGCGATGACGATAACGAAAATCAGTGCTGCTCAAACTCCGGTTACGACCAGAAGAATTTCAGGCTGGATTGGAGCCGGTCTGCGCTTGACGTGCGTCACAACATGGTAGCCAATGCAGTGGTCCAGCTTCCCTGGGGAATTGAGGCTAGTCCCATACTGAAGTTGCAATCCGGCCGCCCGTTTGACGCGACCACAGGGACAGACAACCTAGCTGCATATCTGCTTTCCGCCGGTGCGCTCAGCAATTTCCAGATCTATATTCACCAGCCCGGTGCTACGGTGTACGGTGGCGGCAACGGCGATACGACTTCTACCGACCGGCCAATTGTAAACGGCAAGCTCCTGCCGAGGAACTATTTCGAACAGCCAAAATACATTCGTACTGATCTCCGGGTTGCAAAGGCGTTCCACTTCCGCGATCGCATGGAACTCAAGGGTTCGGTGGACATTCTAAACCTGTTTCATAATTCCAATCGGTTTACGACGAATACGGCAATTTCGAACCCGGCTTTCGGTAGCCTGAATAACGTGGACGACCCCTTTTCCATCCAAACAGGTATCCGTTTTACGTTCTAATGGTGAAATCGTCGTTTCTCTTTGCCCTTGGAGCAGCACTTGTATCCGCGGCACCTGCTCCACCTGTCCAGGTAAAAGCGGTTGTGGTCGCCATGTTTGAGATCGGAGAAGATACAGGGGACCGAGCAGGCGAGTTTCAGTTCTGGGTGGAGCGTGAAAAGTTAGATCGTGTTCTACCGTTTGCCGCCGGGTATCACTCGCTGCGAAGCAATGCGGATGGCAGCGTTCTCGGAATTCTCACCGGTCAGGGTGTGACCAATGCCGCAACTTCGATTATGGCGTTGGGTATGGACGGGCGATTCGATCTCTCGAAGGCCTATTGGCTAGTGGCGGGGATTGCAGGTGTCGATCCCGCCGATGCGTCTCTCGGCAGCGCTGCGTGGGCCAACTACGTTGTCGACGGGGATCTGGTGCGTGAGATTGATTCCCGCGAAGCACCAGAGGAATGGCCGTACGCACGGTTCGCGCTGGGTGCTAAGCGCCCAAACGTGCTTGCGGACCGGGTGACGCCGGAAAACTGGCAGCAAATGGTGTTCCGCCTCAATCCTGGCCTTGTGGAATGGGCCTTTGATCTTACAAAAGACATCAAGCTAGAAGATTCGCCGGCCCTATCTGCTTTTCGCCAGTCATATCAATTTTCTCCGAACGCGATCAAACCTCCCTTCGTGCTGAAAGGGGACAGCTTGGGGGCAAGTACGTACTGGCACGGCAAAGTGCTGACGCAGTGGGCAAACGATTGGGTTAAGCTTTGGACGCACGGCGAGGGAAACTTCGTCATGACGAACATGGAAGACAACGCCACGGCACTGGCGCTGCGGCGGCTTTCTCTTGCGCGACGGGTGGATTTTAACCGCGTACTTTTCCTGCGGACGGCAAGCAACTTCTGCATGCAAGCTCCAGGGCAGAGCGCCAGCGCCAGCGCAACTGCCGGTTATGTGGGAACAGCGGCTAGTCTCGAAGCTGCATATCGGGTCGGGAGCCCGGTGCTTCACGAATTGGTGCGTAACTGGTCCAAATGGCAAAACAAAATACCTGGAAATTGATGAAACTAGCCCTGCCATCCGTTCTGCTTTTCGCCACCATAGTCTCCGCGCAACCTTCCGATCGCAATACTCCCTCATTTGCTGCAGGGTTTGAACAAATCAAGAAAACTGCCACGAAGGAGCAACTTTACACTCTGCTTTACGATCTGCCAAAGGGAGGCGATCTCCACAATCACTTTGGATTGTCTAACTTTGCGCAATCCTGGTATGACGCGGCAACGGATCTAAAGCGCACTCATGGCAATGAATTCTACACGCTGACCAGCTTCCGGAATTGTCCGGATGCTACCAGTCCGCTCCTCCGCTTCAAAACGATCCAAAGATCCACTTACTTCAAGCTTTCCGAGTGCGGGAGATCCGAATACGAGCCCCTCGAAAAACTTGCTCCGAACGTGCGGCGGGAATGGCTCAGCGCGATGATTCTGGACCGCGAGGGGGAGGGGAGAGATGAGTTTTTTGAGGTGATAATTAAGCGGCTGGGCGATTTGCTCCGAGATCCTTACCTCGCCATGGATCTGATGTCTTTGAACCTAAAACGCTACGCCGGCCAGGGGTTGCGTTATCTGGAAACGCAGGCAAGCCCAAACTTCCAAGATCAGGACGGTAACCCGATCGCCTCCGAGCGCGCGGTGCAGTTCTTTCGTGACCGGTTAAGTCAACCCGATGTGACGGCAACGGGAATGAACGTGCGCTTTCTTCTCACCATTCTGCGGTTTGCACCTAACGCTGAAGAGAACCTGAGAAAAGCGTACGATTTCGTGGATGGTCACCGCGATCTCTGGGTAGGTATTAATATGGCCGGCAGAGAAGACAACGATAAGGGTTATGCTCTTCGCTTCCTGGACACCTTTCGGGAGATGCGTAGAACTCATAGCGATATCCAACTGTCGATTCACGCCGGTGAGAAAGACTCACCAGGGCACGAGGTTCGCGACACATTGCTTTTGGGAGCAACCCGTATCGGTCACGGAGTGAACCTGATCACTGATCCGGACACTATGCTGCTGATGCGCAATGGCAAAGCCTTGGTGGAAATCAATCTAGTGAGCAACCGGCTTCTGGAGTACACTCCCGATTTAGCCAAGCACCCGTTTCCGGAATACCTGCGAACCGGAATACCTGTCTGCTTGAATACGGATGACCCCGGGGTATGGAACTCCGATATTGTGGACGACTACTATCTTGCCGTGACAAATTACAATCTATCGTGGCAGGAGTTGGTGGTATTGGGACGCAACAGCCTCACTTACTCTTTCGCTCCGCAGGATGTAAAACAGGGAATGCTCGCAAGCTATGAACGGGCTGTGGATATGTTTGAGAAAAAGTATGGCGGACAAGACTGGGCTGCCGTTCTCAAAACCGTGAAGCCATCGACGTCAGGTTACGCCCGGCAAACACTGGGTCTGCACCTGTTACCGGCAGCCACAAATACTCAGCATTGATAAATCCGCTAGAACTAACATCATGCAATCTCATCCAGATAGGCTGAAAGTAACAAGGCGGCAAGCTCTGCAACTGGCCATCGCTTACACCGCGCAAACTGCTGCCTACTCCGCAGCCGGCCCCGGCGAAAACGTGTCCATCGCGATCATCAACCGGGATCGCAAGTGGCTGAACCTGGAGTCCATGGCCACTTTGGAGAAAGCTTTCACTATTGACACTCCCATAGGCAAGAGTCCGCTCATTCGAAAGTTGCGGTACAAAGGCACGCCGTTCTATTACCTGACGCGTTATGGCGACGTGGGAAGCGGCGAAATAGCGGCGACTGACGACGAGCAGTTCCCCGGGCAGCGCAGTGTGCAACTCTGGGTTACTTTAATGACGCTGGGAGTACCCAACGTCCTGCACGGGAACCTGATTGGCGGCATCAACCCGAATCTCAATCTTGATGATCTGGTGATTGTGGACGATTTTATTGACCTCAAGCCCAATCACCCGCAATCCGTTTTGCCGTACTACTTCAAAGGCAAAGAGAGCACGGACTGGAAGCGCTGGGGCACGCGAATGAATCCGGTATTGTGTCCCGACCTGCGGCGCGCGCTCTATGATCAGGCTCTGACTGTTCACCATGCTAAAGTGCACTATGGCGGAACGCTGGCACAAACGCACACAGACCGTTGGGAGACTCCCGCCGAAATACGGATGCTCAAATTAATGGGTGCTGATCTAACGTGTACTCTGGACGGCACTTACATTATTTATGCAAAGCAGGCCGGCATCCACTACGCCACTTTGCAGTATGTAATGAATTATGCCGAGGGAACGCGCCCCAACGATGTACCAATGACGTCCGACATGGGTATGCAGAGGCTTGCGGTCTCCATGCGTAAGACGATGCTCGAGACAGTGGCATCTCTTCAATCCTTCAAACACCAGTGCGAGTGCTTTCGTCTCCAGGAAGACAAGTATCGGGCTATCTTCCCCATGACCAATCCTTAATCTCTTTCAGATCTGAATTACGGAGAAATCGCCCTGGTCCGAAAATTAGAGCACTATTTCGAATTCCAACGCCTGCACACAAACTGGCGTACTGAGTTATTGGCTGGCGTCACAACTTTTATCACGATGGCGTACATCGTGTTCGTGAATCCCTCCATCTTAAAAGATGCGGGAATGCCCGTGGCAGGTGTCTTCGCGGCAACGTGTATGTCTGCGGCGTTCGGGACCATTTTGATGGGGGCTGTGGCCCGTTACCCGATCGCGCTTGCCCCTGGTATGGGGCTGAATGCTTACTTCACTTACACAGTGGTCAAGGGCATGGGTGTGCCGTGGGAAACTGCGCTCGGTGCCGTATTCCTTTCCGGCGTAGCCTTCCTAGTCCTTACTTTGGCGGGCGTCCGGCAATGGGTAATGGCGGCAATCCCCCCGGGGCTTTACTCAGCCGTCAGCGCGGGGATCGGTTTGTTTATCGCATTTATCGGTTTGCATAACGCAGGGATCATCAAGGCCGACCCCGCAACAATGGTGACCATGGGGAACCTCCGGGATCCGAATACATGTCTGGCGGTATTCGGTATTCTTGCCATCGCCACATTACAGGCTTGGAATGTACGGGCGGCGATCCTGGTGGGGATTTTGGCGACCACTGCTCTTGGAGCAGCACTCGGCCTTGTTCATTGGCAGACACAATCGTATCGCTGGATGGACATAACCTCCACCATGTTTCACTTAAACATAAAAGCCGCTTGGGGTTTAGGGCTGCTGGAAATCATATTCGTCTTTCTCTTCGTTGATTTTTTCGATAATATCGGAACACTCATGGCCGTAAGCCGCAAAGCAGGCTTAATCGGCAAAGACAATAAAATCCCCCGCATCACTACGATTCTGCTTACAGACGCCACCGCCACAATTGCCGGGTCGCTGGCAGGTACAACCACGGTAACCAGCTACATCGAATGCGCGGCGGGCGTCGCGGCCGGCGGCCGAACCGGGGTAACTTCGATTGTCACGGGGTTGCTCTTCATTCTTACGTTGTTTATTGCACCGTTGGTGGGAGCGGTGCCCGCCGCAGCCACAGCGCCAGCCTTGGTAGTGGTTGGTGGACTGATGATGTCGTCCCTGATGGAAATTCCCTGGAGCGACGTGTGTATCGCATTTCCTGCTTTTCTGACTTTAATCACCATTCCGCTTACGTTCAGTATTGCCAACGGGCTGGCATGCGGCATTATTTCTTACGTGGTGATGCACGTCACTCGCGGACGTTGGCGGCAGATCCCTTTTGCTGCGTATATTCTGGCATTACTATTGGTTCTACGCTTTGTGTATATCGGCAGTAGAGCTTAAGTATCGGGTTGCGAAGGGCGCTTACGATTGACAGAAAATCCGAACTGCAGGATACTGTGCTTACCCGCGAATCGACAAGCTCGATTCCTCATCGGATCTAAAGTAGCCTGAATCCTCAGGGTGCAAATCCTCCACGTAGAGACCATCAGTCGTTTACTTGTCAGACATTTCATAAATCGCAACGTGGGGGATGATTGATCGCATGCAGTCTGTTTGTACCGCACGTCTCTTCTTCGCACTTAGTTTTGTGTCGGGTTGTTTCAGTTCTTCGGCGAGTGCCCAAGATCCTGATACGGCGACGGCTAAAGAGCAATTTTTCGAGGCGAAGATACGGCCGTTTTTCGCGAAGAACTGCTATTCGTGCCACACCAGCCCACCCAGTGCGGCGCTTCGCGTCGATTCGCGCGAAGCGATTATGAAGGGTGGAAAAGACGGAGTGGTGATTGTGCCTGGCCACCCGGAGCAAAGCCTCCTGATGGAAGTACTAAAGTATGACGGCAAAATTCAGATGCCGCCGAAGGGACCGGTCAGCAATGAGGACTTGGCATCCGTAGAACAATGGATTCGACAAGGAGCCACCTGGCCAAACCGTGCGAATGTGTCACCCACTTCCCGCGTTACCGCCGCGCAGCGAGGGTTTTGGGCATTTCAAGCGGGGACCATGCCGCCTATTCCAGAAACGAACTCACTCTGGGCGGCAAGCAATATTGATCGGTTCATTTTGAAGAAGCTTCAAGAGAAGGGCTTAAAGCCGGTAGCGGACGCGAGCAAACGTACTCTCATCCGCCGCATGACGTACGACTTAACCGGGCTGCCTCCCCTCCCCTCGGAAGTGAACGCGTTCTTGGAGGATAGCTCTTCCGCATCGTACCGGAAGATGGTAGACCGCTTGCTGGCATCTAAGTCCTATGGGGAACGGTGGGGGCGCAAGTGGCTCGATGTAGTTCGCTATGCGGATACCGATGGCGGCAGCGGAGACTTTCCCATTCCACAGGCGTCGAAGTATCGCGACTATGTCATTCAGTCTTTCAACGAGGATAAACCCTTTGACCGTTTCGTTCGTGAACAACTGGCGGGCGATTTGCTGGTGGCAAAATCAGAGCCGGAGCACTGGCAAAACACTATAGCCACAGGCTATCTGGCAAACACGGTCCGGCTGGATGGTATACCTGCCTACACGTCAGACGCGGTCGATAATCTCGGCTCCGCTTTTCTGGGCCTCACCGTGGGGTGCGCGCGTTGCCACGATCACAAGTTTGATCCGATCCCAACTGCGGATTACTACGCCCTGTATGGCTTCCTGGCTAGTACCAGCTTTCCAGATTCCGGCACCGACGGGGCTCGCTATCAACGCGGGATTGTCTACCGGGATCCAAACGTAACCAGCCGGGAGGATTACAAGACGTTTCAAGCTCAATTGAAGCCCATACAGGATGCGACAACCGCCGTCATGGGCCTTCCGGGAACGTATGACGATCTGGTTCCCCAGCTACAGGCGCGCCGGATGCACCTTTTTGAACACATGCCTGATTTCGGAGAATCCGCTTATGCGGTGCGGGAAGGTACGCCGCGGGAAGCACGCATTCACCGGTATGGTGACCCGAAAGACTTGGGCGAAGAAGCGCCGCGAGGCTTCCTGCAAGTGCTGGGCGGGAAGCCGCCGGCCTCGGGCTTTCGGGGAAGCGGGCGGCTTCAACTGGCTGAGTGGATTGCATCGAGAGAAAATCCGCTGACCGCCCGGGTGATTGTCAATCGGGTTTGGCAGGGGCTGTTCGGCCGCGGGATCGTCGCTAGCGCGAATGATTTCGGATTGCATGGGTCTGGGCCCGCCAACCAGGCGTTACTTGATTATTTAGCATCGAGCTTTGTTGAGAGTGGCTGGTCTTTGAAGACTCTTACCCGAGAGATACTCCTCTCCCATACCTACCGGCTGTCGTCCGACACGCAAGCTGCGAACGAGGGAATCGACCCCGACAATCAATTCCTCTGGCGGCATTCGCGGACCCGGATGGACGCGGAAGAGATTCACGATACGCTTCTGGCTGATTCGCAGCTACTGGAAAGAACCCCTGCGCCGCCCCATCCGTTTCCCCCGCAATCCGCCTGGAATTACGAGCAGCAGAACTTGTTCACGCCGAAGCTGCGGGACTACCTTAACGATCGAAGATCGGTTTACACAATGATCCAGCGAACAGTGCGGAGCCCCTACTTCAATCTGTTTGACGGGCCTAATGTTAACGTGAGCACGGATCGGCGCGGCGCAAGCCTCACCCCGTTGCAAGCGCTTTACTTCATGAACGATCCGTTTCCGAAACGGTGTGCTTCAAATCTGGCGGCACAGCTAATCAAAATAAACGGTGATGACAAGAAGCGGATACAGAATGCATTCTTGACGATTTATAGCCGCCCCGCCAGCACTGGCGAAGAGGACCGTGCGCTTACGTTCCTGAGCAGTGCGGCCAAAGCCTATGCTGCGCACGGTGTAACGGCAACAATGCTTCAACAGAAAGCCCTAGAAGATTTTGTTAAGGCGATGTTTGCCAGTAACGAGTTTATGTTCATCGAGTAGCTGGAGAATAGAGCAAATGCAAAATCTGAAAACAGGTGCTACCCGCCGCACAGCCATTCGTTCGCTGGCGAGCGCATCCATGCTCTTGCCCGGAATGCTCCACGAGATGCTGGCAGCTTCCGCCGTGCCTCAAATCAATGGACCGGAAAACCCGCTAGCTCCCCGTGCCCCACTCTTTCCGGCCAAGGCGAAGCGAGTGATTTTTTTATATATGAGCGGCGGCGTGTCGCACGTGGATACCTTCGACCCTAAGCCTCGCCTGACCGCCGATCATCACAAGCTGTTCAGAAAAGATTTTCTGCATGCCAGTCCGTGGTCCGCAAAACGTTATGCCAAGAGCAGTGCGGAAGTCTCGGAGCTTTTCCCCAATGTAGGGGCCATGATGGATGACATCTGTCTGATCCGTTCCATGTACAACGACATACCGAACCATGAGCAGGCCATCATGCAGGTTCATGGCGGCTCCGCGGTACAGGCGCGGCCCAGCATCGGTTCGTGGGTGAGTTATGGTTTAGGTACCGTTTGTCAGAATTTGCCATCCTATGTGGTGCTGGCGCCTGAGATCCCTTACGCCGGCAGCGCGGCTTGGGATTCCAATTTCCTTCCCGCGTTCCATCAAGGCGTGCGTGTGATCCCCGGTCAGGAAGCGATCCCGAACATGACGCGCGACGGCTTCGCGGACATACAGTCCATGGATCTCGGCCTGGTGAATTTTTTCAATAGCCGCCACCTGGAAGAACACGGCGGAGACCGCGCGCTGGCCACACGCATCAAGACTTTTGAAACAGCGTACGGCATGCAAAGGGAAGCTCCCGAAGCATTCGACATCTCGAAAGAGTCAGATGCAACGCTCGCCCTGTACGGCTTGGATCGCGACACTAAAAAAGGCATCGGCTGGATGTGCCTGGTTTCACGGCGGCTTGCGGAACGTGGAGTCCGCTTCGTTGAAGTCATTGATGGCGGCTACGATAAGTACACGAACTGGGACGCGCACCTGAATATCCGAATGCACGAACCCTTAGCGAAAAAAGCCGACAAGCCCATTGCGGGACTGCTTAAAGATCTGAAATCGAGAGGCATGTTGGAAGACACGCTGGTCGTCTGGACTACTGAGTTTGGCCGCAAACCGGGTGATGCCTCACCGGATGAGGAAGGCCGCACTCACTGGTCAACCGCCTATTCTACCTGGGTCGCGGGCGGAGGGTTTCGAGGTGGATTGGTCTATGGTTCAACGGATGAATACGGTTACGCGGTCGCATCGAATCCGGTACACATCCATGACCTGCAGGCCACGCTACTCAATCAGCTTGGTCTGGACCATCACAAGCTAACTTTCCGCCATGCCGGGCGAGACTTCCGCCTTACCGATGTATCCGGGCGGGTTGTCAAAGACCTGATTGCGTGACATAGAAACGGTTGAACTAGATCGCCTAAAAACCACAGGATCGATCTTCCGTGTGAATGCCCGTCTCGTAAAACTTCTTGAAGACCGCGTCACCATCCATTTGCAGAATGCCCCGATAGTTCTTCATATGCCCAGCCGAATGCTAGCCCCTGGGGTACGGTGAGTAGGCCAAACCAGACCGATGAAGCCGCTTCAGATCATTTGCGTTCAGAAGAACTTGTATGGCGTTCATCATCTTGGCGTGGAAACATCCGGGTCATTTCCGTCTCATGTTTCGGAACGATCTCGTGGACCGGAGTGATCCTCGATATACCGGAATCAGCGAGAAGCCGGGGATGCGCCTTGGTCGCGTGATTTTCGCTTACCGAGGCCGACCCGACGTCGACTTAACCCATTTTGCGGATGCTGCCGACATGCTATCGGGGCTGTCGACCTTGCATGGGCTAGCTCACCTGGTACTACAGGCTCCCGCGTCCGTTCGCCTAAACAGCGCCTCCTGTGGGCGTCGCCAGGCTTCACTCCCGCCGGAACCACCTCAAAACTCTCCGCCAGAATGAGGCAAACTATCACTATCCAGGTGGGCCAGTTGTAACGATCGAAGTGGGCCAAGCCGGAGTAGCGAACTCACCAATACGCCTCCTTCCGCACCGAACTCTTCGCCGGCCTGGCCCCGCAGGACAGTGTAGAAGAACTCCTGTCCCAAACCATCGTCGATAGCGAATGGCGCGCCGAACGAGCCAGAACGTTAGAAGCCAACATCTTCGCCCTGGCCCACCAGGAACCACTGCCCGAACACATCGCCAACATCTCAGACCAAGCCCAACGCCAAGCGCTCACCAACGCCCACA
>Ga0123337_10005119_pt1 | contig 13040 bp, 11 predicted proteins | sample frozenSSSSmetaG_FD_89792 | JGI IMG/M metagenome (GOLD analysis project Ga0123337, IMG submission 89792) | Glacier valley bacterial and archeal communities from Borup Fiord, Nunavut, Canada, to study Microbial Dark Matter (Phase II) -... | ecosystem: Environmental > Aquatic > Freshwater > Ice >...
CGCCGCGGCAAGCCAGCGGCACGCATGGTGTGGGGCAACAAGGCCTCGATCCTGGTCGGCGACTTCCTGCTCGGCCAGGCCTTCATGATGATGGTGGAAACCCGCGACGTCGATTCGCTCGGCGTGCTGTCCTCGGCCTCTGCCGTGATGGCCGAAGGCGAAGTGTTCCAGCTGTCCAAGACGGGCGACCTGACCACGACCGCTGCCGACTATGCCGAAGTGATCCGCGCCAAGACGGCCGTGCTGTTCCAGGCGGCCTGCGAAGTGGGCGCGATGGCCGGCGGCGCCGATGCGGCTGGCCGCCATGCGTTGGCCACCTATGGCCTTGAACTGGGCAATGCTTTCCAGCTGGTCGATGATGCGCTCGATTATGGCGGGCAGGCCGGGACGCTGGGCAAGAATACCGGCGACGATCTGCGCGAGGGCAAGATGACCCTGCCGATCATCCTGGCACTGGCCGATGGCACGGCAGCGGAACGCGAGACCATCAGCACCGCCCTGGGCGACCCCGAAGCGACTGCCGAGCAGGTGGAAGCGGTGGTGGCCATCCTCAACCGGCTCGACGCCCTGCCCCGCACGCTGGCCCAGGCGCATGGGCATGCGCGCGCAGCGCAGCAGGCGCTCAAGGCGCTGCCCGCGTCTGATCTGTCCACCCTGCTCAACGATGTCGTCGAATTCAGCGTGCTGCGCGCCTTCTAGGCCCCTGGCACCAGCAGCGGCGCGGCCGCCACCCAGTGCTCGGGGTTCTGCGCCCGCATAAGCTGGGCGGCCTGATGGGCCTGGCCGCTCGAGCCAAACAAGCCAAACACCGTAGCCCCCGACCCCGACATGCGCGCCAGCATACAGCCCTGTGCTGCGGCCAGATGATCGACGATCTCGCCGATCACCGGCACCAGCTTGACCGCGGGGGGTTGCAGGTCATTGCGGGTTTCGGCCAGCCAAAGGCCCAGCTGTACCGGCCGCGTCAGCGGCGACGGCAAAGCGGGGAGCGGGTAATTATCATGCGCGCGCAGCCGGCGGAACACGTCGGCAGTGGGCAGCGGCACCATCGGATTGACCAGCACGATATGGAGGGCCGGGAATTCGGGCAGCACTTCGAGCAGTTCGCCCACCCCGCGGGCCAGCAGCGGCGCCGAGACCAGGCAGGCGGGCACATCGGCGCCGAGACGGGCGGCAAGGTCCGACAGCTCGGACACCGGGATGGGGTGGCTCGATTGCGAGCGCATCAGCCGCAGGGCGGCGGCGGCGTCGGCCGAGCCCCCGCCAATGCCGGCGGCCACGGGCAGGTTCTTGGTGAGGCGCAGCGCCAGACCGGTGGATACGGCCTGGGGCCAGCGGGCGCGAAAGGCAGCGACAGCCCGGGACACCAGGTTGGTCTCGCCTGCTCCCAGCCCGCGGGCGAAGGGGCCGACAATGGTCAGCGAATCGACCTTGTCCGGCACGGCCTCGACCTCGTCGGCCAGGGCGGCAAAGACCACGAGGCTTTCGAGGTCGTGATAGCCATCCTCGCGCCGCCGCGTGACATGCAGCGCCAGATTGATCTTGGCCGGGGCGATATGGATGACGGGCTCGACCACGCGGACGCTATTCGGTCGCGTTGGCAGCCGTCAGGCCATCGGCCAGCTTGGCGGCCACCCGTTCCTTGACGTGGCCTTCTTCGTCCATGGCAGCGGCAATCTTCCACTGAAAGCGGGCCTCGAGCTCGCGGCCAGCGGTCCAGTAGGCGTCGCCCAGATGGTCGTTCAGCTCAGGATCATTGGGCCGCAGCTGCACGGCCTGTTCCAGCGTCGCGACAGCCTCGTCGATACGGCCAAGCTTGTAGAAGGCCCAGCCGAGCGAATCGACGATATAGCCGTCCTGGGGCTGTGCATCGACGGCCTTCTGGATCATCTCGAGCGCCTCGGTCAGGTGCATGTCCTGATCTATCCAGCTATAGCCGAGATAGTTCAGCACGGCCGGCTGGTCGGGGTTGAGCTCGAGCGCCTTGAGGAAATCTGCCTCGGCCTTGGGCCACTGCTTGTCACGCTCATAGGCAATGCCGCGCACATAGTAGAAGCGCCAGTCGGCCGGATGGTCGCCGCCGGTGATGGTCAGAGCCTGGGTATAGGCTTGGGCAGCTTCGGGGAACTGCTCGTCATAACGCAGCATGTCGCCATAGACCGAGGCAGCGTCGAGGTCGTCGGGCTGGGTGGTGACGATATTGCCCAGGCGGCGCAGCGCTTCGGGACGATCGCCCAAGGCATCGAGATTCTGCGCAATGCGCACCACTGCCGTCGGCTTCATGGTGGAGGTGACAGGCACTGCGTCATAGATGCGGTTGGCGGCTTCGTGCTGGCCGGCAGTGTCGAGCAGTTCGCCCAGCGCCAGGGAGATGACGTCGGCATTGGGATCGAGATAGAGCCCCATGCGCAGGAAGACCAGCGACAGGTCGAGGCTACCGTCGCGCGACAGGGCCACGCCGATGCCGTGGAACATTTCGGCGGCGCCGACCTGCACATTGGAGGCAAAGATGCCGGGGCGCTGGCCGGCAGCGATCTGCTCGCGCACCTGCGTGACAAAGGGGTGGGTGAGTCCCTGGTCTTCGAATTCGGCGATGACGTCGGTGGCTTCGTCAAAGCGGCCGGCATTGGCGAGCCCGCGGGCATAGAGCTCGACCACGCGGGCCACATAGGGCTCGGCGGCAAAGGCCTGGCTCGCCAGGTCAATGGCCATCTCGGTCTCGCCGGACACTTCGGCCATCAGCGCCCGATGGAAGACCAGGAAATCGTCGAGCCCGGTCTCGCCCAGTGTATCGAGCATGGCATCGGCATCGGTCTTGCGGTTGGCGCCGACCAGGGCCCAGGCGCGCAGAATGCTGGCGGTGATGCCGGTAAAGCTGTCCTGGCCGATGGCGCCGAGCTGGCTTTCGGCAGAATCATAGCGGCGCTCCTTAAGCGCCTCGGTGGCGATCACCAGTTCGGCCAGCTCATTGGTGGGGTCGAGCTCGAGTAGGTGCTTGGCGGTGGAGGCCGCCCGGCCGATCTGGCCGTCGGCGGCAAAGGCGATGAAGGCGCGCTCGACCAGGATGGTATTCTGCCAGTCGGCCTCGGCGGCCTGGAAGAAATAGCGGGCCGCCTCGTCGGTACGCAGATCCTGCAGCGCCTGCTGGCCGGCCATGTAGGCGCCCGTGGCGCTGGCCCGGAACATGGGCAGCAGATCGAAGCTGGTCCGCGCGTCCGATTGGGCGGTCTGCACGGTCTGTGCCGACTGGCCGGACTGGCTTGCCGTGGTCGCCAGCAGGATGGCGATCAGGGCCGGGCGCGCGAAGCGGTGCAAAAGCGATGTCACGACGTTGAATTCTCCCATGGTCCCAGCGGACCCGTTCTGGCGGCCAAGATTGGCCGTTTTGGGACGCCACCGCAAGGGCGCCCCCGTGAGTGTGATAGGATCGGCGCTACATGCCGCTGTAATTGGGGCCGCTGCCGCCTTCGGGCGGCACCCAGGTGATGTTTTGCGCCGGGTCCTTGATGTCGCAGGTCTTGCAGTGCACGCAGTTGGCGGCATGGATGCGAAACACCGGCACGCCCCCGGCCTCAGCCAGTTCATAGACCCCGGCGGGGCAGTAAAGCGGCGCCGGCTCGCCATATCTGGGCAGGTTGTCGCGGATCGGCACGGCAGGATCGGCCAGCTTGAGATGGACGGGCTGATCCTCGTCATGCGCCAGATTGGCCAGATAGACCGAGGAGGCGCGATCGTAGGTGATCTTGCCGTCCGCCCGGGCATAGGTGAGCGCTGGCAGCTCGCCCTTGGGCTTGAGACCGGCATGATCGGGTCCGCCATGCGACAATGTGCCGAGCAGGGAACGGCCCAGCAGGGCGACGGCCCAGAGCTCGACGCCACTGGCCAGCACGCCCAGCATGGTGCCCAGGCGCGACCAGAGCGGCTTTACATTGCGCACCGCCCGCAATTCCTCGGCAATGCCGGTCTGCATGATGCGCTCGGCGAAGTCGGCGATGACATCGTGCTGGCGGCCCTGCGCGATGGCGGCGGCCACCGCGTCGGCGGCGCCGATGCCCGAGAGGATGGCATTGTGGATGGCCTTGAGGCGCGGGGCGTTCATGAAGCCGGCAGCGCAACCGATAAGGCCGCCGCCGGCAAAGGCCAAAGAGGGGATGGATTGCCAGCCGCCGGCCGTGACGGCGCGGGCGCCATAGCTGATGCGGCTGGCGCCTTCGAGCAAGGGCGCGATGGATTTGTGGGTCTTGAAGCGCTGGAACTCGTCAAAGGGCGACAGCGTGGGGTTGGCATAATCGAGATAGGTGACGAGGCCGACATAGAGCTTGCGGTCTTCGGCGTGATAGACGAAGCCGCCGCCGGACGTGGCATTATCGAGGGGAAAGCCGAGATAGTGATCGACCGTGCCGGGGCGATGCCGCTCGGCGGGGATCTGCCAGACCTCCTTGATGCCCAGGCCATATTTCTGCGGCTGCTGCTCGAGTTGGTAGTCGGCGATGATGGCCTTGGCCAGCGAACCGCGGGCGCCTTCGGCGATGAGGGTATATTTGGCTTCGAGCGCAATGCCTTCGGCAAAGCCGGGCTTGGGATTGCCTTCGGCGTCGCGGCCGAGATCGCCGGTAATGATGCCGCGCACCGGCCCGGCGCCGCCACCCAGCACATCGACCGCCGCCGTCATGGGGAAGATATCGACGCCTAGCTCGGTGGCCTGCTCGCCCAGCCAGCGTACGAGATTGCCCAGGCTGACAATGACCCCGCCCGGGGTCTTGAGCTGGGGCGGCAGCAAGGCATGGGGAAAGGAGAAATCGGCCTTGGCGGTCAGGAAATGGTAGGTATCGGTGGTGACGTCGGGGCCTACCGGGGCGCCCTTGAGGCGCCAGTCGGGGATCAGGGCATCGAGGCCGCGCGGATCCATGACGGCGCCCGAGAGGATGTGACCGCCCAGTTCAGCGGCTTTTTCGACCACGGTGACCGCCAGTTCGGGGTGGCGCTGCTTGAGGCGGATGGCGGCAGCCAGGCCCGACGGACCAGCGCCGACGATCAGCACATCTGTCGAAAGGGTTTCGCGCGAACCGGCTTCGGCCATAAAGGAACTGCCCCTGACTGGTGGACGCGGCTGGCCGCGCCAAACGGGCTGTGACATAACAGAGAACATGACCCAAGATCACCCGCTAAATCACGACGAAATGCTCGCCGTGCTGGATTGGTATCGCGCCGCCGGCGTCGATATCGCCGTGGGTGAAGAGCCGGTCGACCGGTTTGCGCAGCGCGCCCCGGCGCGGGTGGCGCCGGCCATGGTGGCCAATGTCGCGGCCGGCACGGCGGCGGTCGAACGGGCAGCCGAGGCGCCGCTGCTGGGCGGCGACCCGGCAGAGGCGCGCAGCCTGGCTGCATCGGCGCAGACGCTGGAGCAATTGCAGGCCCTGCTGGAGGCCTATGACGGCTGCGGGCTCAAGCTGCGGGCGACGCAGCTCGTCTTTGCCGATGGCAATCCTGAAGCCGACATCATGCTGATCGGCGAGGCGCCGGGCGCCGAGGAGGACCGGCAGGGCAAGCCGTTTGTCGGCAAGTCCGGGCAGTTGCTCGACCGCATGCTGGCGGCCATCGGGCTGGATCGTACCAAGGTCTATATCGCCAATACAGTGCCGTGGCGGCCGCCGGGCAACCGCACGCCGACGCCCGAAGAAATGGCGCTATGCCTGCCCTTCCTGCAGCGGCAGGTGGAGCTGGTGGCGCCCAGGATCGTCATGACGCTGGGCGGGCCGGCGATGCAGACGATTTTCGACACCACCACCGGCATCATCAAGATGCGCGGCAAGTGGGCGTCGCTGAGCATTGGCAGCCATGCGGTCGAGGCGATCCCGACGCTGCATCCGGCCTATCTACTGCGCAATGCCCCGGCCAAGGAGCAGGCCTGGGCCGACATGCTGAGCCTGCGGATGAAGCTCGACGCGCTGGGGCTGGGCGGATAGCGCCAGTTTGCCGTGCAGGTGCCGAAAAAATGGGCTGAGAGGCCGATTTTCCATTGCAGCGGGGCTCGAACGCCACCCTAATGTCACCGTTGCGTGATTTGCAGCCCGTTTCCCTTCCGCAAAGCCGAAAGCGCCATGGCCTCCGTTATCAAGATCTACGCCCTGTTCCTGGGTTCGGCCCTGCTGATGTTCGGCGGCGGCCTGCAGGGACTGCTGCTGTCGGTACGTGGCGCCGAGGAGGGGTTTTCGCTGCTGTCGCTGGGCCTGATCGGCACCGGCTGGTCGGTGGGCTTTGTCGCCGGATCGATCACCGTGCCCATGGTGGTGCGCAAGGCCGGCCATATCCGCGCCTTCTCGGTGATGGCGGCGATCGGCACTATCACCATCCTGCTCAACCTGCTCTGGGTCAACGATGTCAGCTGGATCGTGCTGCGGGCGCTGAGCGGCTTCTGCTTTGCCGGCGCGGCGATGATCGTCGAAAGCTGGCTGAACGAAGTGGCCGAGAACAAGAGCCGGGGCACGATCTTTTCGATCTATGTGACCATCAACATGGCCGCCTCGACACTGGGCCAGGTGGCCATGTCGGTCACCGGCACTGCCGGCTATGTGCCCTTCGTGCTGGGCGCCATCGCCTTTGCCTGTGCCATCCTGCCCACCGCGCTGACCTCGAGCCCGCAGCCGCGGCCGCTGTCCTCGGCCAAGATCGATATCGGCCTGCTCTACCGTACCTCGCCAGTAGCCGCGATTGCGGCGTTTTCCGTTGGCATGGCCAATGGCAGTTTCGGCACGCTGGCGCCGGTTTATGGCTATCAGCGCGGGCTCGACGCCAGCGGCATCGCGCTGCTGTTTGCCATTGCCGCCATTCTGGGCGCGGTGGCGCAGATCCCGTTCGGCCGGCTGTCTGACCGGATCGACCGGCGCATCGTGCTGATCGGGCTCTCCGGCTTTGCCTCGCTGGTCGGGATCCTGACCGTGCTGATCAACCCGGAAGCGGGCTGGGCGATGTATGTGCTGTTTGCCGCCTATGGCTTTGCCGCCAACCCGATCTATGCGGTGGCGGTGGCCCATGCCAATGACTATGCCAAGGATGGCGAATTCGCCAAGATTGCCGGCGGCATGCTGCTGATCCTGGGCATCGGGCTGGCCATCGGGCCAGCCGTGGCCTCGCTGATCATGGGCGCCTGGTCGCCGGTGGGACTGTTCATCGTCACCGCCGCCTTCCATGGCGCGCTGGCGATCACCGCCTATCTGCGCATGCGCATCCGCAAGAGCGTGGATGTGGCGGGCCGGGCGCCGTTCCAGCCGATGGGCAATGACCGCCAGGTGACGCCGGAGAGTTTCGTGCTCGATCCGCGCGCCGACCCGGAAGATTTCGAGATGGATGTAGACGAGGCTCCGGTGCCCGAAGAACTGGCCAGCGTGCATGACGAGGAGAACACCAGTGTTCAAGACCGACCGGTTTGAGGACCGCGCCTTCAAGCCGCTCTCGATCGCTGTCATCGCCGTGTCGGACACCCGCACGCTCGAGACCGATACCGGCGGCGCCCTGCTGAAATCGCTGCTGGAGGCAGATGGGCACAATTGTGCCGCCCGGGTGGTGGTGCGCGACGATATCCAGCTGATCCGCCAGGCGGTGCAGGGCTTTGTCGCCGACCCGAGTGTCGACGTGATCCTGACCACGGGTGGCACCGGCTTTTCCGGTCGCGACGTGACCCCGGAGGCCGTCGAGCCGCTGTTCGACAAGCGGATGGAAGGGTTTTCGGTGCTGTTCCACCAATATTCGGCCACGACCGTGGGCACCAGCTCGCTGCAGTCGCGCGCCACCGGCGGGCTGATCGGCACGACTTTTGTCTTCTGCCTGCCCGGCTCGCGCGGCGCCTGCCGTGACGCCTGGGAGGGCATTCTCAGCCACCAGCTCGACTACCGCCACAAGCCCTGCAATTTCGTCGAACTGATGCCGCGGCTGGCCGAGCGCTAGGCCGCCAACACGTCGGTTCCATCCGCCCCTCCCTGCGATCCTGCCCCAAGGTCAGATCGACACCGCAGGTCGCCCTCGCACAGGTGACTGCCACGCCAAATGTCATCTGCACATAACGTGATGTATATTTTTCTTTACATCGCGTTTGAAATTTTGGATATAATGTTCGAAATGATGGACAAGGCAGGTTGCTATGTCGATGCGCGAGAAAACGTCCTGGATCGCAGTGCTGACGACGCTGGTGATATGGAGCTACTATTTCAGCGTGTTCTGGATCAACGCGCTCAATGGCCGGATCGATGGCGTCGAGTTGCGTACCCTTTTCATCATCTGCATGGGTCTGTCGGTGGTGATCATGCTGAGCCTCACCATCGCTGCGGCCGTGATGGCGCGGCAATCGCTGGACGCGGCGCCTGATGAACGCGAACGTCAGATCGAGGCCAGGGCGGACAGCATCGGCTTCAAGCTGCTCGAAGTGCTGGTGCCGATCGTGCTGATCGGCGGCCTGCTCAAACTCGACGCCATTCGCAGCGCCTTTCCCGCAGATCCCGTCGGGAGCACGGCGATCCTGTTCGCCAACGGTTTCCTCATGACCATGGTCGTCACCGAATTGGTGCGCGAAAGCGTCAAGATCGTCCTGTTCCGGATGGCGGCCTGATGCCCCCTCCCCCGATCAGCAATGCGATCCGGCGACTGCGCTTCGAGCATGGCGAGATGACCCAGCAGGACCTGGCAAACCGGATCGGCATGACACGGCAGACGGTCGCCGCGATCGAGCAGAACAAGTACTCGCCGTCCCTGGAGGCAGCGTTCCGTATTGCCGAGGTCTTCGACGTGGAGATCGGTGCCGTCTTCCAGTGGAAGAAGACCGGTACGCCCTGACGTCAGAACCATTACCAGGATGCGAACCACCCCGGCCCTGCTGGGACGCACGCCCCCTCAGGCTTGAATCTGGAGAGTATCATGCAAGCTGCCGTGCAGACTGCCTATGGCGCACCCGACGTTGTCGTCATCCGCGACATCCCCAAGCCAGTGCCCGGTGAAGATGAGGTGCTGGTGCGCATCGTCGCGACCACGGTGACCTCGGGCGATGCTCGTCTGAGGGCGTTTCGCGTGCCTGCGGCCTTCTGGCTGCCGGCCAGACTTTTCCTCGGTATCCGCAAGCCCAAGCGCGCCATCCTGGGATCCGAGTTCTCTGGCGAGATCGAGGCCATTGGCCGGGACGTGCGCCGGTTCAGGATCGGTGATCGGGTCTTTGGCATGCAGGTCTATGGCGCGCATGCACAATACAAGATCGTGCCGGAAACTGCTGCGCTGACCACGATGCCGGACAATCTCGATTTCAACGAGGCGGCCGCCTTGCCGTTCGGCGCCACGACGGCGCTGTACTTTCTGCAGCGCGCAAAAATCCAGCCCGGAGCACGGGTGCTGGTCTATGGCGCAAGCGGTGCCGTGGGGTGCTTTGGGGTGCAACTGGCCAGGCATCTCGGTGCCCATGTCACGGCGGTAACCAGCACCGGCAATTTGGGCCTGATGCGCGAATTGGGTGCCGACGCCGTCATCGACTACAAGACGACCGATTTCGCCCGGACCGGCGCGCGCTATGATGTGGTCATGGACACGGTCAACCGTGTTTCATTCGCCCAGTTTCGGAAAATCGCTGCCCCGGGGGCGTGCCTGCTGGCTGTCGATGCCGGCGGGGGCATGTTCCTGCGCGCTGGCCTTGCCAGACTTTTGCGAGGGCCCCGGATCATTGTCGGCATGGCAACGGAAACGCTGGCGGACCTCGAGACCATCCGCTCCCTGGCGCAGTCGGGTGCAATTCGGGCCACGATCGACAGCACGCTGCCGCTGGCGCGCATCGCGGAGGCTCACGCTCTGGTGGACAGCGGTCGCAAGCGCGGCGCGGCGGTGATCACCGTAGCGGAGGCAAGGCCGGGCGTGCCCGCATCATGAGAACGCGGCGCCGGGAGGACCCGGCGCCGCCTGAAACGCGCTGATGCTAATGGGCCGCGTGGCCCGGCATGCCGCCGCCTTCGGGCTTGCGCACGAAGAAGGCAGTGACGACGGCAAACAGCGAAATCACCGCTCCGACCAGGAAGGCCAGCTGGATGCCGCCGGCCAGGGCGCTGACCGGTTCGAGGCCTTCGCCGGCCAGGGCCTGGGTGCGAATGGTCATCAGCGCCACGAAGAGCGCGATGCCGGCGGCGCCGGCCACCTGCTGCACCGAGCCCAGGATGGCGCTGCCATGGGAGTACATTTCCTTGCGCACCGAGCCCAGGGCGGCGGTGAACAGCGGGGTGAACACCAGCGCCAGGCCGATGCTGATGATGATATGGCCGACCAGGATGGCCCAGACCGAGGTGTGCTGGTCAACGCGGGTCAGGGCCCAGAGGACCACCGAGACCAAGGCCGTGCCCGGCACCAGCAGCTTGGTCGGGCCGATGCGGTCATAGAGCCGGCCAACCGGCGGCGCCAGCAAGCCCATCAGCAGGCCGCCGGGCAGCAGCAGCAGGCCAGTCTGCAGCGTGTCGAGCCCGAGCACGTTCTGGGTATAGATGGGCAGCAGGATGACGGTGCCGAACAGGGCCATCATGGCGACGGCCATGGTCAGTACGGCAAAGGTGTAGTTGCGCGACAGAAAGGTGCGCAGGTCGAGCAGGGCCTTGTCCTGCCGCGAGAGCACGACTTGGCGCCAGACAAAGACCGCCATGCCGACGAGGCCAACGACGAGCGGCAGCCAGAGCGGAAAGGCTGCGCCGACATGCTCGCCCTCGCCCAGGCTGGACAGGCCATAGACCAGGCCGCCAAAGCCGATGGCAGAGAGCAGCACCGACGCGATATCGAGTGGGGCATAGCGCGGGGTCGTGACGTTCTGCATCCGGCTGCTGCCCACGGCCAGCGCGCCCAGGGCGATGGGCAGCATGAGGATGAACATCCAGCGCCATTCGAGATAGGCCAGGATGAAGCCGCCAATGGTGGGGCCGATAGCGGGCGCCACCGAAATGACGATGGAGATATTGCCCATGGTCTTGCCGCGCGTTTCGGGCGGCACCAGGGTCATCACCGTGGTCATCAGCAGCGGCATCATGATGGCGGTGCCCACGGCCTGGATGATGCGGCCGACAATCAGCAGTTCGATGCCGGGGGCGGCGGCGCAGATCGCGGTGCCCAGGGTAAAGGTCGACATGGCCAGCATGAAGACGGGGCGGGTGTTCATGCGCTGCAGCAGGAAACCGGTAATGGGGATGACGATAGCCATGGTGAGCAGGAAGGCCGTGGTCAGCCACTGCGCAATATTGGGCAGGATGTTCAGATCGGCCATCAGCTGGGGAATGGCCACGCTCATCATCGTCTCGTTAAGAAAGACGACAAAAGTCGAGCCCAGCAGCAGGGCGATCACCAGCCGGTTGCGGGCGGCATTGTCAGTAATGTCCGGCGGCGCGCCGTCCATTATGGTGTCCTGGGTGGTCATGAAAAGCTATCCCTCGAAATATCGGCAGTGTCGCCAGCATGACGGCCGGCAGTGGCTGAAATCGACGCCAGCGTTGTCGATTGCCGTGACAATCGGTGTCAGCAATGAAACGATCCGCGACGCCAGCGCCAGCGGGCGCAGGCGTTATAATGAAACAGTTGTCGCTGCCTGGCCGGTTGCGACACAGCGGGATGGCTTAATCCGGATCCTCGGCAGCGTCCATTCGTCACATCACATAGCTGCCTTGTGCGCTCAAACGAGCGGTAGCCCATACCGGCACCAAAGGTGAACAAACACGGTATTGTTCTTGTTCTGTTCTGCTGGAACTGTTACATCCTGGGACGCGTTGTTCAGTCACGATTCGACTGCTTCACGTTCGGCAGGAGACGTTTGCATGGCCCTTTATCAAGCCCCGTCCTTTGAAGCGCTCGAGCAGCTCAGCCGCAGCCGCGACGCCGACCTGGCGCGGCGCGAACTGCTCGATGTCAGCCGTATCCGCGGCAGGGGCGCGCAGAGCAATCGCAGCGGCCGGTTTGAAAAGCAGACGCGCGAGAGCTTCGATGACGGCTGGGACAATGTCGAGCCGCTCTCGATCTTCGAGACCGTGGAACACAACGAGCGCGCCAAGACCATCATCACCAGCAATGACAGCCCGGACATCGGCTTCGAACGCTCGATCAATGCCTATCGCGGCTGCGAGCATGGTTGTTCCTATTGCTATGCCAGGCCGACGCATGCCTTTCTGGGCCATTCGGCCGGCATCGAGTTCGAGCGCGACATCTATGTCAAAACCAATGCGGTCGAGGCACTGCGGGCGGAACTGGGAGCGAAAAGCTATCGGGTGAAGCCCATTGCCATGGGCACCAATACGGACCCCTATCAGCCGGCCGAGCGCAAGCACAAGCTGACGCGGGGCATTCTCGAAGTGATGCTTGAGACCAAGCACCCGGTGATGATCACCACCAAATCATCGCTGATCATCCGCGATCTCGACCTGCTGACCGAACTGGCCAAGCTGGGCCTGGTCAAGGTGGCGATCTCGATGACCTCGATGGACCACAAGCTCAGCCGGCGCATGGAGCCGCGCGCCTCCTCCCCGGCAAGGCGACTGGAAGCCATTCGCCTGCTCAGCCAGGCGGGCGTCCCGGTGGCGGTGTTTGCCTCGCCGATGATCCCGGCGATCAATGACATGGAACTCGAGCGCATTCTCGATGCGGCGGCGGCGCAGGGCGCCACCAGCGCGCAGATGATCCTGCTGCGGCTGCCGGGCGAAGTGCGCGACGTGTTCCGCGAATGGCTGCTGCGCCACTTCCCCGACCGGGTTCGCCATGTGCTGGCGCTGGTGCGCGATACCCGCGGCGGCAAGGATTACGACAGCCGCTTCGGCACCCGCATGACCGGCGAAGGCCCCTATGCCACGCTGCTGCGGCAGCGTTTCGACAAGGGCCGCGAGCGCTATGGCCTCGACGGCAAGCTGCCTGGGCTGCGCAATGACCTCTTCGTGCCGCCCAAGGTCGAAAGTGCGCAGATGAGCCTGTTCTAGGCCGGCGCGCCAAGCGGAAGGCGCAGCGTGTCGCCGATGATGTCCAGCACGGCCGGATCGTCATAGCCATCGGCGGAG
>Ga0123337_10005122_pt1 | contig 13032 bp, 12 predicted proteins | sample frozenSSSSmetaG_FD_89792 | JGI IMG/M metagenome (GOLD analysis project Ga0123337, IMG submission 89792) | Glacier valley bacterial and archeal communities from Borup Fiord, Nunavut, Canada, to study Microbial Dark Matter (Phase II) -... | ecosystem: Environmental > Aquatic > Freshwater > Ice >...
CCACCTAATACCACTGACTTTGCCATCATGTTTCTACCGTTTGAAAGTATTTATGCAGAGGTAATACGCCGCAGCAGTTTGATAGACCAGTTGCGCACCGATTATAAAATAACCGTTGCCGGTCCAACCACCCTGATGGCTATTTTAAACAGCCTGCAAATGGGCTTTCGCACACTGGCGCTGCAAAAAAGAAGCAGCGAAGTTTGGAAGGTTTTAGGCAATGTAAAAAAGGAATTTGAAAACTTTGGAGGGCTTTTAGAAAAGGCTCAAAAAAATATACAAACCGGACTGGGGCAATTGGATGATGTGGTTGGTACGAGGACAAGGGCTATTAACAGAGAGCTGAGGAACGTAGAGAGTTTGCCGGCGGTAGCGACGGTTGTGGAATTGCCTGAGATTGTGTTGGGCAAGAATGAAGAAATTTAATATTGCTTTTTTGGGTGCTGTTTTATTTGGCCTAAAAGCAATTTAGGTTATTGAAATATTTTTTACAATTGGTCTTCCTTTACTTTTTTCCTTTAGGGAAAAAGTAACAAAAAATAAGACTACCGAAAAAAAGCTGAAAATTTGAATGGCTGTCTAAAATGAAATCAGTTACAGCTTTTATTCAAAGCCCGGCATTTGTAGGACTTACCACCATTTGGCAATTACCAAACATTGGTAACATCGATTTCATTTATTGACGACAGCCATTCAAATTTTTTTACCGCTTTTTTTCTAAGGTCGGTGGGGGCAGGATGATAAATAAGATGGTTTTTTATATGGGACTGATGTGGGTATTTTTTGTTGCCTTTTATTTACTTTTTTCCTTGATGAAAAAAGTAACAAAAAAATCAAGACTGCCGAAAAAAAGCTGAAAATTTGAATGGTAGTCTAAAATGAAATCAGTTACAACTTTTATGCAAAGCCGAGCTTTTGTAGGACTTACCGACATAGAATCATTTACCAAAAATTGGTAACATCGATTTCATTTCTTAACGCCCACCATTCAAATTTTTTAACCGCTTTTTTTCTAAGGTCGGTCGGGTAGTATTATAACGATGTGATTTTTAAATGTAATTGAGAAGTATCTATTTTTTTTTGATAGACTATGGTTACTTTTTTCCTTGATGAAAAAAGTAACAAAAATCAAGACTGCTGAAAAAATCTGATGTTTAGCGGTATTTGAGGGTTATTTTTGGAAAGATTCTTCACCATTCTGCAATCAGCTAAATGAAATTTTATACCGAATGATGTTTTATAAACTTCCTGCGCTTTAATTGATTTTGACAGTAATAATAAAAGCAGCAGGAGATCATGAAGCAATAATAATATTTCTTTATTTGTATATCCATATTTACAAAAATTACAAATGAATTAAAATATCTATTATACCATAAAGCTTTATATTATTTTCCGAAAATGCTAATCTTTTCCCAAACCCCGCATTTCATTAAACCTTAGCATGATATTTCATTCCAATGTGAAATAAATATTTTTAATGATAAAACTTATACTATGAAAAAATTAAGCATTTACTGCATGCTGCTTGCAATTGGCAGCGTAACTTTTATGGGTTGCAGCAGTTCGAAAAATTCAGCAAAGGGCGGCATACTTAGCGGTGCAGCCATAGGTAAAACGGCGGTTAAAACAGTTGCGACAATAGTGGGTGTAATTCTACTTTCCAGGCTGCTTAAATCTGTATTAAATACGGTTGGCGGAAGCTCTGTTTTTGGCAGCGCAGCAAAGAAGCAGGGATTTTTGGCAAACTTTAATGAGGATACCAAACTTAACTCTTTTGCCAACAACGATCTTATGAAGACAGCTTTACAGGTTGTAGTTGCAGAGCAATATAAAATTCCGCTGGCAACGGTTGCAAATAATTTCAACAGCTTTGTAACAGCGGGTGACCTTGCAACTTTTATCGGTAAAAATGCAGATGCAAAAGTGTTGTTGCAGATTAAATAAAAGCAAGACAACAGACGAGTGCAAATGGAATTAATTTGGCATTGAAACAAATATAGACCGTACTTTAAAAGATAACATTACTAAAATATTGTTGCTTTTATATGTATGGTTTTTTTAATTGTAACATTAAATTCTACACTGCTCGGACTTCATCGTTAACAAGTAATTCTTTAACTACCTGCCCGTCATAATGCAATCCCCAACCTTTTTTGTCTGAATATACTTTTATAAAACTTGCCCCAAAATATAACATAAAAGAAGTGTAAAACACAAACAACAATACCAGTACCATGGAGCCAGATGCACCGTAGAGTAAACCTACATTGCCCTTTACCAATAACGCTTTCAAAATAAAGCGCCCGCAAATAAAAAGTATGCCGGTGAGGAGCCCGCCAATAAATGAGGCCTTCCACCTTGGACGGCCATGCGTAAGAAACCTAAACAAAATTACAAACCAGGTAGATACAATGAGGGCTGCAGTTACTTCACTAAATACAATTTTAAAATAAATACTACCGCCACCAAATATCTCTTCTATATAACTGCCGCCAAGGGTCTCTATGCTTCTCAACAACAACTCTGCAAAAAATAAAATACCTACAAACAGAATAACAGCAAATGATTTTAATCTGCTGCCAAGGCCTCCAGCAAAGCTTTCTTTTTCTTTGTCCTGTATACTCCATATCTGCTCAAAAGAATCTCTGATAACTGCAAAAAGAGTGGTGGCAACAAACAACAAAAATATGAAACCCGGTATAACAACATAATTGCTGTGGCTGAAGCCACGGATGCTGCTGATGACCTCTCTTACCTGTTGCGCTCCCTGATCACCAAGGCTTTGGCTAAGGTTTTCTAAAAGTCCTCTGCCTATCATTTTAGGAGCAGTGAGTAAACCAAAGAGTTGAGCTAGAATAAATATTATGGGTGGCAATGCAAATGTGGTAAAAAATGCTGTGGCACCTGCAAGCCTCAGCGGATCATTCCTGCGCAGCAGTTGCAGCGATGGCAACAGGCTACCTGCAAGCATACCTAGTTCTGTTTGTTTTTTGCCGGACTGTATCATTGCAATAAAGATAGTAATGGAAGCTGTTTGAAAGTTCAGCTGATAACAGTAACCAAAGCCGTTATCAGGAAATTAATACTGTTCGGAATTACCGGTCTAATTATGCCTGCAGGCAATTAAATAATGATGGCTTATTTCTGCAAAGTGAAATGCGAAAAATTATTGCCGCCACTTTATATTTGTGTGTTCAATCTTCGGTTTTCTGTAATTGCGTTTACGAGGAATTACTTAATTTCAACTTTATGTCTAACACAAAAAACACCATCATTACCGGTGCAGCCGGCAAGACAATAGCCATTGATATTTTTTATACTGATGCTGAAGCAGACAGGCCCGTAGTAATTTATGCGCATGGGTTTAATGGTTTTAAAGACTGGGGCAATGCAGATTTGATTGCGCAACAATTTGCAGCAGCAGGTTATGTGTTTGTAAAATTCAACTTCTCGCATAACGGCACCACGCCCGAGCACCTGCAGGACTTCGTGGACCTGGAAGCTTTTGGCAATAATAATTATACCAAACAGTTGTATGATGTAAACTGTGTGGTTAACTGGGTATCCGATAAAAATAATATTCACAACAAAGCCATCAACAAAAACAATATTTCTTTAATTGGTCATAGCATGGGCGGTGGTATTGCTACCCTGTATGCTGCCAAAGATGCATGCATAAAAAAACTCATTACCTGGGCCGGTATCAGCGAATGCAAAACTCCTTGGACAAACTGGAGCGAAGAAAAAATACAGGCATGGAAACGCAGCGGTGTGGAATATTATCTTAATGGACGTACCAAACAAAACATGCCGCTCTATTACCAGTTGCATCAAGATTATTTAGACAACGCCTCAGCCTTAAACATTGAAACTGCCATGCGCAGCCTTACCATTCCTGTACTTATTTGCCATGGCAGTTTAGATACGGCTGTGCCAATAGAAAAAGCTTTTGATCTGCGCAGCTGGCAACCGGCATCTACTTTATTTACCGTAGATAGCGATCATGTTTTTGGTCGCACTCATCCCTGGGATTTATCCGAATTGCCAGAGGCTTTACAGGCTGTGGTGAATGAAACCATTCGTTTTATTGAGGTGTAGTCCAGCAAAGGTTTCACGCAAAGAAAAAAAGGAGCGAAGAAACAAAGTGAAATTTTCTTAGTAGCTCTTTTATCTTTCTGTTCTTTACGGAGTAAAATCAAGTTTATCGCAAAGAAAAAAAGGAGTGGAGAAACAAAGTGCAATTTTCTTAGTTGCTCATTTATCTTTCTGTTCTTTGCGGAGTAAAATAAAATTTCTCGCAAAGAAAAAAAGGAGCGAAGAAACAAAGCGGCTCTTTTTACATCTCGATAATTGCAAAAGAAAAAAGTTTTTAGAAATAAAATCATGTTGCATTCTTTTTACATACAATTAAAAAAAGACATTAGCACATGCGGTTGCATTCAGTTACGAAAAAGAAACTGCAGAAACTTTAAAGGAATACACAAAACAAACCAGCTGCAGCAAAACCTATTAATCTGCCGCAGGGCAAATCGATTTATTTAAGACTTGACTGACCAAATAACAATTACAAAATCAGTTACAACGATGTCCTTTTAAAAAAGCTATGTTGACGAAATAAACAAGTGGTAACAGAAGGGTAAAACAGTAAATTGGTACTTTAATAATACCATGTACACAGCACTGCAAAATTTACAACTTTAAATAGTTTTTTAGAAAAATAAGGTTTGATACATGCTTGCAAAAAAACTGTTGCGAAAGTGCGGGCAACCAACTAATATCTATCAAAAAAATTCAACCAAAAAAAACTACATTCGTAGTGTAAAAATCACTTTAAATATGAAGAAAATAATCGTTTCGCTTGTACTTATTTCAAGCTTATTACAGGTCCGTGCCGATGAAGGTATGTGGCTGCCAATGCTGCTGGGGCAGCAGGTTTACAACGATATGGTAAAGCGTGGGCTTAAGCTTACCAAAGAGCAGTTGTACTCCGTAAACAAATCATCTTTAAAAGATGCTATCCTGATTTTTGGCGGTGGCTGCACCGGCGAAATAGTCAGTGACAAAGGCCTCATATTTACCAACCACCATTGTGGTTACGACGCCATTGCCAATGCAAGTTCTGTTGAGCACAATTACCTGCGGGATGGTTTTTACGCCTACAACATGGGGCAGGAAATAAAAAGCAAATTAACGGTGCAGTTTCTTGATAAAATTATAGATGTTACCAAAGAAGTTGAAGATGGGGTGAAGGGGCTTAACTGGACAGACCGCACAAAAAAAATACCTGATGTGTACAAAATAATTACTGATAAAGTAATGGATAAAGACAATGGCATTACCGGTCGTATTTACAGCATGTTTAAAGGCAACCAGTACCTTATGTACACATACAAAACCTACAGAGATATTCGTTTGGTAGGCGCACCACCGGAAAGTGTTGGAAAATTTGGTGGCGATACAGATAACTGGGAATGGCCACGCCACACAGGCGATTTCTCTATTTTTCGTGTATACGGAACTAAGGATGGCAAGCCTGCAGAATTTAGCAGCGAAAACATTCCGCTTAAACCAAAAGCTTTTTTACCGGTTAGCATTAAAGGCATTAAAGATGGTGATTATGCCATGATATATGGCTACCCCGGCGGTACCAACCGTTACGAAACAAGCTATGGCATTAAATTAAAAAATGAAATAGAAAATCCTTCTCTTGTTGGGCTGCGTGATATGCGTTTAAAATACATGCACGAGCAAATGATAAAAGACCCTACGGTAAAATTAAAACTTGCCAGCAACTATGCAAGTGTTGCCAATTACTGGAAGTTTTTTGATGGCGAAACCAAGCAACTTATAAAGTTTAAAACTTACGATCAAAAACAGGGATACGAAAAGAACTTCAGCACATGGGCTACGGGCAAATCTGCGTATTCAAATATTATGACTGATTATGAAGCAAACTATGCTGCATGGACGCCTTATGCAAAACAGCGCCAGTATTTAATAGAAGGTATTTTGGGATCGCCGCTTGCAAGTTATGCATCGTCTTTACAGGGTGTGGAAGCTGCGCTTGTAAAAACAGAAATGACGGGTGCTGATATTACAAAAGCTGTTGCTGCTGCAGATGCAAGCCGCAAAGTTTACATGGAAGCTGCTGACAGAATAAGTGATGAAAAAATTGTAGCTGCTGCTTCTATGGCTTTTTATAATGATATAGATAAAAGCCAGCACCCAATTGGTTTTTACGAAAAAATGAAAGCTACTTATGGCCCGTTGAATGATGAAAACACATATAAAAAGTGGGCAGCCAATCTTTTTGCAACTACGATGATTTTAGACGATGCAAAATGGGCCTCATTTATTGCAAATCCAAATGCTGTTACCCTGCAGGCAGACCCTGCATTTGATTATGCAACAGCTTTTACAAAAAGTTACAATGGCAAATATGCATCGTTGTATACCGTGTTTGTAAATAAAAACAATGAGCTGGGCCGTGCATATTTAAAAGGTATTATGGAAAAAGATCCTGTTGCTGCAGCAAAGATGTACCCTGATGCAAATTTTAGCATGAGGGTGAGTTTTGGTAATGTAAAAAGCTACGCACCAAGAGATGCCGTAAAGTATGATTATGTTACTACAAGCAAAGGTCTGCTGGAAAAATATGTGGCGGGAGATTATGAATTCGATCTTCCTGCAAAGCAGGTAGAGCTGCTGAAGAAAAGAGATTTTGGTCAGTACATTGATAAAAGCAGGAATGATCTTGTTGTTGGTTTTATAACCACCAACGATATCACCGGTGGTAACTCAGGCTCTCCGGTAATTGATGGCAACGGTAATTTAATAGGGCTTGCATTTGATGGTAACTACGAAGCCTTAAGCCATAAAATTGCCTTTGATAAAGACCTTAACCGTACAATTTGTGTTGATGTTAGGTATGTGTTGTGGTGTGTAGATAAACTGGGCGGCGCTAAAAATATTATAGATGAGTTAAAGCTGGTGAGGTAAAAAGCCCCTCCTATCTTACCCTAGAGGGAGGGAAATATTAAAGATCTATTGGGAGATTTGATTGAATTAAAAAACCCCGGCTACAACTAGCCGGGGTTTCTGTTTCAAAATCATTTTTACAGTTTATCATCTCCAAATATCTGCTGTTCTGTTCTTTCCATCACGGGTATTTTTCTTATAAAATCATCGTAACCATCACCCTCGTGGTTACTGTAAACGCCATAGGCATCAAGTGTATATCCTATACTGCCGTCGTTGGCTTCAATAAGGTATAAAATTGAATTATCTGAAGGGTCTGAGTCACCTTCAAAACGGTAGGTTTTTATAATAACCAATTCATCTGGCCGGTATATTTTTGCTTCGGTACCAAAACCTTTTTTGGTCATAATAAATTCTTTGTCTTGTTTTTTTAAACGCAACTTTTCCATTACAGCACTGAGCGTAGTTAAATAGTTAGAATGAATCATACAGTAAATTTTTATTGCTTATTTATTGAATAGAATAAAGAGTGCAGCCAATTTTATACCACTTATTGTGGCATGGTTTTGTTAATAAGCTATTTATTAAATGTTCATTAAAAAATGTTTTATGGCAATCAATATTTTAGAAGAATTAAGAAAGAGTTTAGGATTACCTGAACTTAAAAAAGTTGACCCAAATACACAGGCTGTAAAAATTAATACAGACGAAGAAAAAGAACACAGTTTGATGCAGGCCATTGCTCCTGCTGCTGTTGCGGGGCTGTATGATTGTGTAAGATCTGAAGAAGGTCTTGATTTTTTAACGGGAAATAAATCAACGCCGGATTGGCTGGAATTATTTTTTGGTAAAAATGCACCAGAGGTAAAAGAAAGACTTGCCTTATATTCTGATAACAGCAGCGATGCGGTACAAACACATTTTAATGCTGTGGCTTTAGAAGCCGTAAAAATTTTAAGAGATGCTGCAACGGAAGATAAACGTCGTAATTCTATCAGAGACATAATGGGTACTCAAAGAGATTTTTTTCTTCCTTACTTACCTGCTGAACTTAAAATTGGAATTTTGTTAGAGGATACAACTATGGATGACAGAACCAATAAAATGGAAGGACCCGTATCAACATTAATGCATAAAATAGAAACCATGATTACAGGGCAGGAAAGTGAAACAGATGCTGATCGCAAAAGAGATGAAAAAATGTAATACAGTTGTTGTTATGAACAGGCATAAATAATTTAAAATATTTTAAATAATCTGATTAATAAACAAGCCGAAGAAAGTTTCTTCGGCTTTTTTATTAATTACGTTAAAACTGAAAATATAAGTAAGCGTTTTTTAATTTTTTTTACTGCATAACCGGAGGAGTTGATGAGTTCATAATTTTTGTATTTATTGCAAGCCTCATTACTTCTAAATCCTGTATCCGTTTTTGCCTTCTCTCTATATCTGATTTATATCTAGTAACCTTATTTTCCTGATTATTTAATTTGTTTTTTGCATTCTTGGAATCTTTCGCTTCTCCATAGGCCCTGTTGGCTTTTCTTTTAGCTTTTTTTGCATCGCCCATACTTCCGTTTGTGGCTTTAGATGCCATGTTGCTACTTTCGTTTGCAGCATTAGCAGCATTGTTATTTGCCTGATTTGCTTTTGTTTGATAACCAGGCAAATCATTTTCTGCAATCGTTAATTTAGCATTTAAGTCAGCGAGTTCATTGCTAACCCTTACAAACTCTTTGTTAAGTCTAACAGTATCTTCTGCATTTCTATATTTTTGGGCATAGCTAAACGTAGTTGTTAATTGAAGGGCAAACAAAAAGCACAAAGGAATAATTTTTTTCATAATTTTTTATTTATTGTATAGCAAACAAGATTAGATCCAAATATTAATTTAGGAAATGCTTAATTGGAGGTTAACGAAATTTCTTAGAAATGAGAAAAATGTACTTTCGATTATCAATAAAACCTCGGTATACTTAAAAGGTAATTACAATTTAAAAAAAGATTTGTTGCATACTTTTATCAAATGCAGATTACCCAGCTGTTGACTCTTTCAGGATTTAACTGTTTATTTCTTCGAATCCTTTTATTTTATTGTAAAGTGTTTTTCTGTCAATCTTTAAAATTTCTGCCGCTTTTGTTTTATTAAAGTTTACCTGCTTTAATACATTCATAATAGCTTCATATTCTGCCTTGGAAGCAGCATCTTTAAGATCGTACACTGCCCGTGGCGGAGGTGCTGCATTAGTATGTGCATGCATTTCATCATCGTGCCTGTGTGCAAAAGCAGGTGGTGCCGATGTTGATGAGGAATCTGTATTGGTAATTTCCCAAGGCAGCGTTCTTGCATTTACTTTACCGGACTGGGTAAGTAAAACTGATCTGCGTACCACATTTCTAAATTCTCTTAAATTACCGGGCCATGAGTAATGTATAAACATTTGCATCACATCATCTTCAAACCCTTCTATATCTCTGTTAAGTTCTGATTTTGCTTTCTGCAGAAAAAAATCTGCAAACAATGGAATATCTTTTTTACGGTCACGCAACGGTGGAAGGTTAATAGAAAATTCATTAAAACGATGATATAAATCTTCCCTGAATTTGCCTTTGCGGTAAGCTTCCTGTAAATTTTCGTTAGATGCAACTATTATCCGCACATCAACCGGCATTTCTTTATTGCCACCAACCCTTTTAAATTTCCTTTCCTGTATTACACGCAGCAACGAAGCCTGTATTTCGTATGTAAGATTTGCAACTTCATCTAAAAACAGTGTACCGCCGTTGGCAAGTTCAAAGTGCCCTTCCTTATCAGTTAGTGCACCGGTAAATGCGCCTTTTACATGACCAAAAAGCTCACTGCCTGATAATTCTTTTGACAGTGTACCGCAATCCATGGCAATAAAGGGTTTATCCGCTCTGTCACTTAACCCATGTATTGTTTTTGCAATAACTTCTTTGCCGGTTCCACTTTCGCCATAAAGTATAATGCTGTAGTTGGTTGGTGCTACTATTTCTATTTGTTTATAAAGATCTTTTGTTGCACCCGCTTCTCCCACTAAAAATTCACCGTTAACCATCGGTTTTTTGTTACCGGTTTGTTTATCAGCGGCAATTTTACTGCCCGGTTGATTTGCAAAATTATCCTGCTCAGGCGTGTTAAGCGCTGCACTTAATACATTCAGCACTTCATCGGGTATTAATGGTTTTGTTATATAATCAAATGCCCCCATCTTAATAACATCAACGGCAATTTTTATATCGGAGTAACCGGTTATGATAAGCACAATTGTTTCCGGAGAAATAGCTTTAATTTCTTTCAGTATATCTTTTCCATCTCTATCGCCAAGGCGAAAATCGCATATAACAATATCGAAATTATCTTCCTTAAATTTCATTATTCCTTTTGCTCCTGAGTTGGCAGTTTCTACATCGTACCCATTTCTAACAAGAAACTTACTAAGTACCAAACACATATCAAGATCATCATCAATAATTAAAATCTTTTTTTTCATATTAGATTAATTTAAAAAAACATGCCAACTTATTACAATTCATTTTCGTCTTTTATATCGTCTATTTTAAGGTGCACTTCAGACACCGGTATTTCTTGTACTTTTATCCACTCTGAAAAGTCGCTGGGATAAATTTTACCACCAAAATCGGTAGCATAAACTTTTGTAAATATTGCGCCAAGGTATAGTATGGCCGAAGTGTAATATACCCAAATCATTAATATCATTATAGAGCCTGCTGCGCCATAAATACTTCCAAGTTTACTTCTTCCCAAATAAAAACCTATTCCATATTTGCCGAGTAAAAACAGGCAGGCAGTTATAAAAGCACCAATACTAACATCTTTCCATTTAATTTTAGCATCGGGCAACACTTTAAAAATAGAACCAAACAACACCGTAGTAATTAAAAGTGTAATAGCACTGTCTAAAACAATTAAAAATATATTGCCCATTCCGGGTATTAAAGCAATAATCTTATCACTAATGGCAGCTGCTATTGCATTAAGCACAAGCGACACAATGAGCACAAAACCTAAACTTAAAATAAGTGAGAAAGATACCAGACGATCTATCAATAACTTCCACCACACTTTTTTAGCCTTTATTTTAAGCCCCCAAATTCTGTTAAGCGAATCCTGAATTTCATTAAAAATACCTGTTGCACCAATCGTTAAGACAATAATACCAATGGTTGTTGCAAAAACGTTGTCTTTATTTAAATGAATATTTTGAATAGAAGACTGTATTTGCGTTGCAGCATCTGCACCAACGAGTTTATTTATTTCTTCATATAACTGCACGTTTAAAGATTCTTTGCCAAATAAAAACCCGGATATTGTAAGTAAAATGACGAGTAATGGCGCAATTGATAAAACAGTGTAATAAGCAAGTGATGCACTGTACTTGAGTATATTATCTCCTATAAATTCTACAAAAACCTGCTTTAAAAAAGTGTAAAATGTAATAAATTGTTTCCTCATATTTTTATATCTAGTGTATATCTTTCTATAATTATACCATGTAAAGTTTTCCTCAAAAAATAATAAAATTCCTCAAATCAAGATTTATAACTTCTTGCTTGTACATAATTAAATCAGTTTATAACATTATTATAGTTTTAAAATAAGTTTTTTTTGACAGTATTCCCCTGCTATTTATATTGTATTAGGTATTTTTTTGTATAAATGGTATTAAAAAAAGTATTTTAAGAAAATAATAAATGATTGTTGGCAGTAATATTGAACATTTTGCACACAGAAATGTTGATTTAAATGAAAAATGTTAACTACCTCAATGAAAAGAATTTGAAAGCATTAATTATTGATGACGAAACTGATATTTGTTATTTGCTTAGTAGATTATTAAAACATAAGAATCTTGAAACTGCTTTTGTAAATTCTTTAACTGATGCAGACAAAGCCTTAAAAAACGAGTATCCTGAAATTATTTTTTTAGACAACCATTTGCCAGACGGATTAGGAATAAATTATATACCATATATAAAAAAGAATTACCCCAATTCTAAAATAATAATGATCACAGCACATGATTCTTTAGATGACAGAACCAAAGCGTTGGAAAATGGTGCAGATTATTTTATTGGTAAGCCTTTTACAAGTGATATTATTTATAAAACTGTGGATGAATTGTCCAATTAGGCTCCCAAATTGTGGAAGCATCTCTACAAATATTTTTTTATAATTTTCAATAACAACATTCAATTACGATGTAAATTTTTTGAAATGAACAATTTAACTGCTTCAGCCCTCAGCAAATTTTCGGGGCTTATGTTCTTTTTAAAACGCTCAAAAAATGATTTTGAAATGGTGGCTGATGAAATTGAAAACTATACCTTAAAATCGGCCCTAAACGGGTTATCAGAAGAAAGCAGCTTTTATGCGAGCGAAATTAAAAATTATTTAAACCATTTAGGAATAAACGGTTCTAATATTCCTGTTACTGAATTTTCTTCTAATTATTATAATGGAGATGTTGGTGATACAGATATTGAAAGTTGCCAACAAGGATTAGAGTTACAGTATTTGTGCAGATTTAATGAAAAATCTCTTACCAAAGCTTACAAGGACTTGCTTGATGAATCTTTACCCTGCAAAAGTTTACAGGAAATAATAATTTATCAATTAAATGCGTTAAAAATAAGTTTTTTAAAAATACAAACACTTAATACAGCAAGGTTTGCTATGTATTAAGTGTTATATTTTTTATTTTCAAAATTTAAATTTCTAACCTTCCGGATTAAAAAACTCTAAAAAATTTAACTCCTTTTACAAACATTTATACAAATAGTATAGTGTGTATAAAAGGAGTTTTTAGCATATTACCTTCTTGATCTGCTAATTAAAAATATAACCAAAAATACTACAAGTGCAATACCTATTACACCGGTCCAGATACCTGCTTTAAAAATACCGCCAATTGCTGCACAGCTGCTTAAACCTGTAATAAGTATGATCATAAGGGCCACTGAAGGAAATGATAATTTACGCATGTGTTTTTTTTGAGTGGTTGTGAA
>Ga0123337_10005124_pt1 | contig 13029 bp, 10 predicted proteins | sample frozenSSSSmetaG_FD_89792 | JGI IMG/M metagenome (GOLD analysis project Ga0123337, IMG submission 89792) | Glacier valley bacterial and archeal communities from Borup Fiord, Nunavut, Canada, to study Microbial Dark Matter (Phase II) -... | ecosystem: Environmental > Aquatic > Freshwater > Ice >...
CAGACCCAAATTGGCAAGTCCACACACTTGTACAAACAGATCATTGGTGGAAATCTCCACTCTTGTCTTAATTGAAATTTACCGAACAGCTAATCAGCGTGTGCCGCTACCATGCTGACTGTCGGGGCCACCATAATTTGGTGCGGTATATATCTCTTTTAAATTTTGAGAATTGACTTTGCCGCCGATTAAAATATTACTGTTAGTAGCGCTAAAAGCATTAGCACTTGCAATACTGAACATACCTGTGCAAGCTGGAATTTTTGATATTAGTATGTAAGCACCTATGCAGAATATCATAAACTTTGTGATTCGGAAGTTAGTTTTCATAGCTTTCAGTAAATTTACTAGTTTTTTTAAAAAATGTATTTTTATTTACAATGTATATTTACTGGCTTTTTTGGCAAATAGATTTCAACTTTATTAAACCTTTGCTGTTAGTCTACAAATAATAGTGGTATGTGCTTGTAGATCAACGTTAATCTGCTAGTAATAAACAATCCTTATGCTTAAGTATCATTATTAATATCCTCTTTTTACATCAGTCTAAAGTTAGATATGTTGATAAATTTGTGTAAGTATTGTGCCTAAGTCACTATTTATTACTACTATTTTATAATCTTTTAAAGCTCGTAAGTAAAAACACTATATTTAGTGAATAATTAGGCTGAGAAAAATATCAAATAATACTTATTTTCTTATCTAGTTAAGATTTAATTACAGTAAAGATACATAAGATAAAGCAACGAAATTGCGAGATTACAAGGATTTTACAAACTATGTAACTATAAAATAAGTAATACCAATTTGAAAAATGATTGCGACAGATGGAAACCTGAAATGCTTATCCAATGGATGTTTCACAATCTAAAATCTAAAATTTAAAATGGTATAAGTTGGCATAATCAAACCAAACTATGTAAAGAAAGATAAACTAGGCTAAAACCCTCTTGCCTCCTGCCTTATCCCAATGACAAATTTTTACGCCGACCTACTTACTGTAATCAGCTTAGTAAGTACAAGTGTATTTTTCCCAAGTAAAAATACTTATTAACCTAAGTAAGTAGGCGAGAATAAATCAAAGTCAGGAATTATGCAAACAATAGCCGAAAAGAATGATTTTCTTCTTACGGGCAATACCCTGCGGTCAGCTAAAGCTACATGAATTGCCCCTACAGGGTGTAGTTTTGTGTAAGTCCTAAAAGTATGTAAAGTCAGTTTAAACTGACTTTAACGTTTTCTCAGTCGTCTAAAGACGACTTTCGATATTAGACTCAGAATTCATTCTGAGGCGGGCTACATGAGAATGAAATAGCCCTAGTCTTGGATGCGTTGCAAGTCCACATTTCTAATTTGAAGGTAAAAATATTGGCTAAAGTGAAAACAATCTGGAGGCTTGACTCTCGTCTAATTAAGCAAACTCGTAGCGATTTTTACCGAGGTGCTTGGCACGGTACATTGCTGCATCTGCTTGTTCCATCAAAGTTTCACTGTCTTGACTGTTGTCTGGGTAGATACTAATGCCAATACTGGCAGAGACTTGGATTGTATCGCCGTCCAAAAGAATTGGCTTGTTAATGCTGCTTAAAATTTTTTCGGCGACTTTAGCAGCTATTTGAGCATTAGGAATTGCCCGTAAAATCACAGTAAATTCATCGCCACCCAAACGAGAAACTGTATCACTAGCGCGTAAAGAGTTGCTGAGTCTTCCAGCGATAGTGATTAGCAAGCGATCGCCCATCTCGTGCCCTAGAGTATCATTAATCTGCTTAAAGCCATCTAGATCAATAAACAGCAGCCCCAGCAACAAGTTGTAGTGTTGCGCCCAATGTAACGACTCGTAAAGTTGTTCGGCAAAAAATTTGCGATTGGATAAACCTGTCAAGGAATCGTGATATGCTAAATAATGCAAGTGGTCTTGTTTAAGTTTTAATTCATTGTTAGAGCGGAATAGTTCATCAGCACTACGCTTGAGATGTTGCTCATTGAGCTTGCGCTGAGTAATATCTCGAATGACCCCAACTAAAAACAAATTGCCAGCTGCGTCTTTGTGGAGCGATCGCTTAGTGGCAATTTGATGAGTTTGACCATCGGCATTTGTAAATTCTTCTTCGTGTTCCTGGGGTTGTTGAGTCCGAAAAACCAGTTCATCCTGTTGTCGAAACACATCAGATTCATGTTTAGGAAAAAAGTCATAGTCTGACTTTTGAATTAATAACTCATTCGGATAACCAATAAATTCACAATACGCCTGATTTAAAACAATCCATTGGTGTTGTTGATTTTTCACAAAAATTGGATCAGGAATCGTATCGATTACATGATGCAAAAATTCTTTGGAACGTTTCGACTCTTGCTGGCTATGGGCAATATGACTGGTGATTAAAATAGCTGAACTGCCAAAGCTAACCAGTGAGGGAATGAGCGGTATCCACCAACCAGATAATAAGGCAAGGTACGCACTCAGAGTTAATACAAAACAAGAAACTAGGATACTGAGCAGGCTTATAATTGCATATCGTATCCGCCATGTCGTCACGGCTCCCAGATAAGACCAGATAAAAATCCACAAGTATTCCACTAAGTCAGGCCAGATTTTGAGTAATGGTCGTCCTTGTAGAGCAGCAGAGATTAACTCACTAATAAAATAAGCTTGCAGTTGAATACCAGGTACAGGCTTTGCCATACCCATTAGACTGCTGGAGTAAGGAATGAATACAAAATCTTGGAGACTGGGTGCAGTGGAACCAATGAGTATAATCCGATCTTTGATTAAGTTTTCTTTGACTTTATCAGCCAGTACATCTTTCATCGATACCTGGCTAAAATGACAAAATTCTCCAGATGAACTTTGACATTTGGGTTTGGGGAAATTGGTCACAATTTGGTAGCCTCCAGCATCAGCTCCCACATAAGCACCATCATTAGCCTCAAAACGAGTAAATGCTGCCTTACCTAATTGCAAATACTCAGGGTTACTTTTTGCTTTGGTGGGAGTAATACCTTCTGACTTTAAATACAATAAACTCAATTTCAGGGCAAAACTTTCATGTACCTGATTATCAACGTGCCAATACAACAAACTGCGACGTACCTTACCATCAAGATCATATAGCACGTTGTTAAAGCCCACTTGATCCTGATTCAGTTCCGGTGGAGGCGAAACATTAAAGTTTTTATTTTTGTCCTTTGCTAGGAGTTCAATACCAATCAAGTTGGGCATTGATTTATAAGTATTAAGCAGTTGTTGATTCCCAGGCTCTACTGGCAAATCTCTGTAGATATCTAAGCCAATAGCACGGGGTTTGTGGACGTTTAATTTTTGCAACAACTGGGCAATGTTCGTATCTGGAATCGGCCATGAACCGACTGCGTTTATAGAGGTTTCATCAATCGCTACAATCGTAATGCGTTGTTCTGGCGGTTCATCTGGACGTAAACGAAAAAATTGATCCAAAGCTGCCAATTCCAAAGATTGCAATAATCCGGTGAAGTGCAAAAGCACGACACAGACTGCCACCAGCGTTGCAGTCATGAATTCTCTGTGTCTTCGACTAAGCGATTGCAGTCTCAAGATTAACTTCACAAAACGCTTGCCTAGCTGCTGATTCATTCTCTATTTCCTATAGCTATTAACTATCGGGCTAAAATAGCTCAAGCCGGAGCTAAATAGAGTTTCTAAGAGTTCTTTCAACTCGGCAAGGTTCTTCCAGGCGTCGTGGTATTTGTGATCTATTATCATATACATATAGAGGACAATTATATTTAATTAATTTCCTGACTCTTGAGGTATTTGCAGATAAAAACTGTAGAAAAATTGGTAATTGCATATTTTCCAATACCTATTATCTATTGCAAAAAACAAAAAAGCCAACTGGAAACAGACTTTGCTGTATTCATCCAGTTGACTGTGGGTAGCTCGGTATAGGCTGACCAATTCATTGGAAACCGACGCTGAGGCTGACTTAAGTCAATTACTTGAAATACTTGAAGTTCCGAGAGCCTGTGTAACCAGAAATTTTCGATAGTTCCTCTAAGCTTTGGACTCCGCTATAGCTTTTACCATTGATGATCCAAGTGGGGAAGCCTTCAATTTTTGCGGCTTTACACAGTTCTGGTTGAGCTTTGAGTCCATCGGCAGCGCACTCTACCTTAATATCATTGTTGATTATTTCCTCAGCTTCTTTACCAAAAAGCAGCTTTTGTTCATGGCAGTGAGGACACCAATAAGCAGTATATTCCTTTGCCCCTACCTTCGCCATCTGGCGTGCTAAGGCTATTTCTGCCTCACCAGAAGTAGTAGTAACTTCCCAACCGAACGCTGGGTTAGGGTTTTCCTTGGGAGTAAAGGAAATGTTTACGGGTTGTCCAGGAGTTCCAGATGTTACATCTGATTTATTCACGCCAGCATAGACGCCTAAAGTGCCAATCAGCGTCACCATCCCGACAATAATGGCAGTAAAAAAGATTTGTCCAATATCCTCCCAAGTTCGACCGATAATCGTCAGTACCAAAAGACTGAGGGAGAACAAAGCTGAACCGATACAGTAAGGACAAATAGCTCTAATTTGAGATGCTAGCACGTACATTAAGTAGCCGCTAAAGACAGACATAGCGATCGCACCGCCCAGCAGCAGCAACCACGTCCAATTTTCCAATTGTTTGCGGCGATTGTTGTCCCCTGAGTTGAATACCAACGGAGCTAAAGCAAATATCACCATACTGGTGTATGCCAAAAACCCAAACAAAGCTAATGGCTGACCAAAAACTGTTGCCCAAGGGCTGGAAAGGACATCATTACAGCCCTTGACACCAGCCTGTGCCACACAAGCTGCATTGCCTCCTGTTAACTTTTCTATAGTCAGATAAGCTGTTGTCAGGGCACCACATCCAGCGATCGCGGCAATCAATGGACGTGACCATTTATGAATCCAAGGAGTAGAACGGCGGCGAATCATAAATATTTATTAGGGAATTGGGAATTGGGCATTGGGCATTGAGTATTGGCCATTGAGTATTAGGTATTAGGTATTGGTTATTTCTTCCCATGCCCCATGCCCCATTTAAGAATGTAACTTCACTTGTTCTGCTGATTTGCTTTCACCTTTGGAGTTCCAATTGCGACGTGCGGCTTCCACAAATTGACTAACGCGAATTGGGTCAATTGGTTGCTCTATGCGTCCGTGACGTTTCAGGGAACTGGAAACTATTACACCATCTGCTGCCTGCATCAATGTATCAATATTTTCCCAATTAGCCCCACTACCGATGAAGACTGGTGTGCCATTTGCTGCACCACAAGCTAGTTCTAAATCTTCTAAGTTAGGAGGGCTACCAGTAGCCCAACCAGACAAAATAACTCCGTCTGCTAAACCCCTTTCAATGGTGTCTTTGACGGCGACTGTAAGATTTGGAAAACTCAAAGGACGGGCGTGCTTCACTAACACATCGGCGAGGATTTTAACATCGCAGCCTAACTCCCGTCGATAGCGGAGTAATTGATGGGCTTCTCCCTCAATTAATCCCTGATCGGTTGCCATTACCCCTGTGAGAACGTTGACGCGGATAAATTGCGCTTGTACACAGCTAGCGATCGCCATTGCACTTTTAGCATCATTTCGCAAAACATTTAAGCCTATAGGCAAAGTCACCAAATTCTGTATCCTCTGCACCACAATGGTCATAGCACTCACAACCACTGGATCGACTTGGTTTTTAGTAAAGGGCGCGTCGAAAAAATTCTCTACAATCAGACCATCAACCCCTCCACTTGCCAGGGCTGCGGCTTCTTGTTCGGCACGGTCAATCACCGCTTTTAGGCTACCTCCCCAACGGGGTGAGGTAGGTAGTGGCAGCAGGTGAACCACACCAATAATTGGTGAGCGAGTTTTAAATATCTGATATAAGTCCACGTCTTTAATCCGCCTCGCGGAGTCCAGAGTCCAGAATTTTTTGACTATTGAACGCCAGTTCAACGTCACTTCCCTGAATGTCGGAAACCTCCAAACGGGGGTGGCTCTTCAACGGGGGAAACCCCGCACGTGACTGGCTCCTCTTGACCCTTGACTCTTGACTTTTCATTAAATAGTCAAATGTGTTTTGTGATAGTCGGTTTACTAGCTTCTTCCTCAGATGGAAATTGGCGTGAAACCTCCCATAAGATATGTTAAGATAAAACTTGGCTACAAGAGGAGTTTGCCACTCACTAGACGCAAGGCAGCTTTCCGTGGTTTAGGCGTCAGGCCCGCGCACAGTCGTAGGACTTGCCAATCGCCAGGGTAGCATTACTGCTTTATAGGCGTAGTCGCTTTCGTCGATTTCCCTGAGGGTAGCGACTTCTCACAACAAGCCCTTTGGGCGGCTTCCCGATGGGTAGGTTAACAACGCATACGCTGCGGTAATGTAAAATACCAATAGGCGAAGTGTTAAAAAACATTACAAGTGTCAAATGTACCCAAAGACACTTCAATTTACCCTGGGGAACAGATTGATAAAAATATCATAACATGGCCTCTATTTTTATTATTGATAGGGTCATAACTCCACTGACAGTTGGTGACAGTGGGAATTTGCCACTGTACTGTTTTCATGAGGATGCTGATAGCAAAAAAGCAAAGTTAGCGCCGGAATTTTTGACTACAAGAAAAAAAATGAAGATATTTTTAAAATATGGGTGACAAGCCAACAATTGCGATTTCTCACCTGGGCTGTGAGAAAAATCGAATTGATACAGAACATATGCTGGGAATGCTCGTAGAAGCAGGCTACGGTGTAGATACAAACGAAGAGTTAGCAGATTACGTTATTGTTAATACATGTAGTTTTATTGAAGCAGCTAGGCAAGAATCTGTCAGAACTTTGGTAGAACTGGCAGAGGCAAACAAAAAAATCGTAATCACTGGCTGTATGGCGCAACACTTCCAAGAACAACTTTTGGAGGAGTTGCCCGAAGCAGTAGCCGTTGTGGGCACTGGCGATTATCACAAAATTGTAAATGTAATTGAGCGTGTAGAACAAGGTGAGCGGGTCAAAGAGGTTAGTATTGAACCAACCTACATTGCCGACGAAACTACACCGCGCTATCGCACGACAACCGAGGGCGTAGCTTACCTGCGGGTTGCGGAAGGATGTGATTATCGTTGTGCATTTTGTATAATTCCTCATCTTCGAGGGAACCAGCGATCGCGTACTATTGAATCTATAGTCGCCGAAGCGGAGCAGTTAGTTAGTCAAGGGGTAAAGGAAATTATTCTAATTTCCCAAATCACCACTAATTACGGTCTAGATATTTACGGTCAGCCAAAATTAGCCGAATTACTTCGCGCTTTGGGGAAAGTAGATATACCGTGGATCAGAATGCATTACGCTTATCCCACGGGACTGACCCCAGATGTCATAGCGGCGATTCAAGAAACACCCAACGTCTTGCCTTATCTCGATTTGCCCTTGCAGCATTCTCATCCAGAGATCCTCCGCACTATGAATCGTCCCTGGCAAGGACGTGTAAATGATGGGATTATAGATCGCATCAAAACGGCGCTACCAACAGCCGTATTGCGGACAACATTTATTGTTGGTTTCCCAGGAGAAACAAGCGAGCATTTTGAACATCTACTAGAGTTTGTTCAACGGCATGAATTCGATCATGTTGGTGTCTTCACCTTTTCCTCTGAGGAAGGAACTCCAGCTTACAAGTTACCAAATCAGTTGCCCCAATTGGTGATGGACGAGCGCCGATACCAACTTATGGAAATCCAGCAACCGATTTCCCAAAAGAAAAATCAACAGGAAGTAGGCAAAATCGTTGATGTCCTGATTGAGCAAGAAAATCCTGAAAGTGATGAATTAATCGGTCGTTCAGGTAGATTTTCCCCAGAGGTTGATGGTCTGGTGTATGCCAAAGGCCAGGCAAAGTTAGGAAGCATCGTGCCAATAGCCATTCACCACGCTGATACATACGACCTCTATGGTCAAGTAGTCAATAACTAAATTGTCCTTTGTCCAAAGTCCAATTGTTAAATGACCCTTACAGATTGACCCTTATCCTGAGATCAACGCTGCAATGGCAGTTTTCATGAGGGTTTACCTGAAACCCTGGTGGACTCGTTGACATAGCCTCTCCAATAGTTGAGGCTGCACCACCGCCCTTGGCTCACTAATAGCCAATGACTAATGACTAATGACTAATCCCAAAATCCTTACAAAAAATTTAGGAGAATTAATGACTCTTTCATTCCAAGAATTAGGCATTTCCCAAGAACGTGTCGAACAACTAGAAAAAATCGGTTTTACTGAACCGACTAACATTCAAGTGCAAGCAATTCCTCAGTTGCTTGCTGGTCGTGATGTGGTTGGTCAATCTCAAACTGGAACAGGTAAAACGGCAGCATTTTCACTGCCAATCATAGAGCGGCTGGATATTAATCAAAAAGCCGTGCAAGCCATAGTTTTAACACCAACTCGTGAATTAGCAATGCAAGTTCACGATGCGATCGCTCAGTTCATCGGTGATGAAGGATTGCGGGTGTTAGCAATCTACGGTGGTCAATCAATTGACCGCCAAATGTTACAACTCAGACGTGGCGTTCACATGGTAGTGGGTACCCCAGGACGGGTGATAGATTTGCTCGATCGCGGCTGTTTAAAGCTCGATCAAGTGAAGTGGTTTGTGTTAGATGAAGCTGATGAAATGTTGAGCATGGGCTTTATTGATGATGTGGTGAAAATCCTCTCTCAAGCGCCTGTAGATCGCCAAACAGCTTTATTCTCAGCCACAATGCCACCATCGATTCGGATGTTGGTGAATAAGTTTTTGCGATCGCCTGCAACTGTCACCGTTGAGCAGCCAAAAGCCTCTCCCAACAAGATTAATCAGGTAGCTTACTTGATCCCCCGCCACTGGACAAAAGCCAAAGCTTTACAGCCAATTCTGGAAATGGAAGATCCAGAAACAGCTTTAATCTTTGTTCGCACCAGACGCACAGCCGCAGAACTCACCAGTCAGTTACAATCTGCTGGTCATAGTGTCGATGAATACCACGGAGACTTGTCCCAACAAGCGCGGGAACGCTTATTACTCAGATTCCGTAACCGTCAAGTCCGTTGGGTGGTAGCAACTGATATTGCTGCACGAGGGTTAGATGTCGATCAACTCTCCCATGTGATCAACTACGACTTACCCGATAGTGCAGAAACCTACGTCCATCGGATTGGTCGTACTGGTCGTGCTGGTAAAGAAGGAACAGCAATTTCTTTAGTACAGCCATTTGAGCGCCGCAAGCAGCAAGCATTTGAACGTCATAACCGTCAAACTTGGCAAGTACTGACGATTCCCACACGCGCCCAGATTGAAGCAAAACACATTCTGAAATTGCAAGAACTAGTGCGAGAAGCTTTGACAGGTGAGCGTTTGGCTTCATTCTTGCCGATTGTTAGCGAACTAATTGAAGAATACGATGCTCAGGCGATCGCCGCAGCAGCACTACAAATCGCTTACGATCAAACTCGTCCCGCTTGGTTGAACTCAGACGTGGAAATTCCCCAAGAGGAAAGCTCCGCTCCTAAACCAAGAGTGGGCAAACGTCGTGAATCTTCTAGCGATCGCCCTCGTTCTGCGTGGAAATCAGATAGCAGTAATGGAGATGAAGAAAGACATGCTTCTCCTAAGCCCAAACTGCGAACAAGTAGTCGTGAGTCTTCTGCATCCCCTAGTAAAAAGCTAGGTTCACCTACAGCTAGAGAATCAGCTTCTTAGTAAACAGTTAATCGGTTTTGGATTTTAGACTTTCCTGCGGAACGCTACGCGAACGGCGTGACACTTCGACTTCGCTCAGTGCAAAGACGCTCAGTCGAACGCTTTTTTCTTCAATCCAAAATCCAAATCTCAAATTGGCAGAGTTGAGAGTTAAGAGTCAAGAGTTAATATTTTGACTTTAGACTCTTGACTTTTTGGCTTTTTAGGTAACTTTTTCTACTAGTTTGTAGGAAGATAAATTAAAGATGCATTCTTCGTGGTCTTATGTTCACTATTCCCGACTTAGAGCAACTACAAGCAGAGCATCCAGAATGGCAGATGGAGCTAGTAGACGGAAATATACTTCTTATGGGGCCATCAGATTATGAGTCAGAGGAAATAGGCATAGAGTTTGCGCGGCAATTGGCTAATTGGGTGCGCCCACAGAAGCTAGGACGGGTAACTGGTTCTAGCGCTGGTTTTATTTTGCCTACATTAGAAACTGAAAACGGCAAAGAAGCTGATAACGAAAAACGAAATCTCCGCGCTCCCGATGTATCTTTTGTTCGTGCTGATAGACTTAAAACAAGCAAGCGCGACTTTGTGGAACTGGTGCCTGATTTGATGGTTGAGATAAAATCTAAGTCAGACCGGATCAAACCACTGGTAGAAAAGATTCAGCTATTCTTAGAACTCGGATGTACAGTTGGTATCCTGATTGATCCTGACAAATTGACGCTTACAGTTTATCGACTCAACCAAGAACCAATAGTTTTGCAAGACAACGACAAACTGACACTACCAGACTTACTACCAAGTTGGGAACTAGTAGTGTCAGAAATTTGGCCGCCTGTGTTTGAGTAGTTAAAAAATACTACAGCCAAGGACGACTAACTTGTTCTAATTCTCCAATTTCATCGTCGCTCAATCTCCAGCCCAAAGCACCAGCATTCTGCCGTACCTGTTCGGCTGTCTTCACCCCAGCAATGGGAATAACGTTACCCTGAGCAATTAACCAGTTAAGAGCAACTTGAGCAGGAGTGCGATCGTATTTTTCCCCGAAGTTGTGTAGTAAAGATATGACTGGGGCAATTTTTTGCAGACCTTCTTTCTTAAATCGTGAGTCTATTTTCCTCGCACCAGTCGGGGTTTGGGCACCATCAATACTGTACTTGCCAGTGAGTAATCCTTGTGCTAGAGGACTATAAGCCAAGATAGTCACACCCAAATCACGGGCAGTTGTGATAATACCTTGACTTTCAATTTGGCGACTGAGTAAAGAATAGCGTACTTGGTTCACAGCCAAAGGCACTCCACGGGCTGCCAATATTTGATGCACGTCTCGCATTTGCTCTGCTGAGTAATTACTCACACCGACTGCGGCAATTCTGCCCCGCTTCACTTCATCCGCTAGGGCATTCATTAAAGTTTTTTGACTTAAAAAGAAGGCAAAAGGCCAATGCACTTGGTACAGGGCAATTCGCTCTAATTGTAAGCGTTTGAGGCTGTTTGTTAAAGCATCAGAGACGGATTGGGCTGTAAATCGCCACGGTAGAGGGCCAAATTTTGTAGCGATTTGTACAGGTTGTTGTGTCTGTTGCAGAAATTGCCCCAAAAATTTCTCGCTCTTTCCCGTTCCGTAGACTTCCGCAGTATCAAAGAAGGTAACACCAGCTTCTAAGGCTGCTGTAAAGGCTTCTTGTAACTGTTCTGGGCCGTAGCGATCGCCATAATTCCAAAATAGTTTATCACCCCAAGCCCAAGTACCGATACACAAAGGTGTAACTGCTGGGCCATTTTGCCCCAATGTGATGGTTTCCACGGTTGCAAAATTTAATTTATATTTCTTTACTTTTATAGTCTATCGAAATGGTTGATGCAATATCTTCCTAGTGCGTAGGCGTAGCCAGTCATAGACATCGCTACTACTTGGACATACACTCTGATCTCACTTCCATTCCTCTCTCCTTTTAGGAGAGAGGCTTTGAATCTTACTCTTGGGGGTTAGATATCTATTGGACTCAACTGAGAAACGCTATATGATAGTTGAGTGTATTTACTTATATTTAGGAATTAGATGATTTTTCCTGCTTGGCTTTTTTGATTAATTCCATGTAGATATTAATCTCACTAATTTCTATATCATGCTCAACTCTGGTTACTTTCCATTTCTCTTTTTTTAGGTAAACTTCCTCTCCTACTCTGGGAGTAAATTGAAGATCATAGAACTTTTTTAGAAAATCTTTTTGATTTTCTTCCCATAATATTACTTTGACTGGTTCTTTACTCATTGCTTATGCCTTTTTGGTTACTAGATAAAGGTAAGTAGTTTGATGACATACATACGGCAAGTTTATCTTAAAAATTCAATGGAATAGCGTAGTTAAAACCACATTTTTCACATTGATCTTTTTATGTGGCTTGATTGCGTCCGATAAAATTACAACGCAATACCATAACTTTAGTAAATATTACTATTAAGTTTACTTTAAAAATTAGGCGGACTGCATCCAAAAGAGACGCTTCATCCTTGTATCAAATAATCTTCATTAACTGAAGCGTCTGTAGGAGCATTTTCTACGATTCCTGCCAGCGATAGTAGCCTTGAACCATTTTTGGGGCGTAACTTTTCCGCCAGTGCGGCTTGTACAACACTTGATGGATTTTGCTCTGGGTGATCTTTTAAGTATTGGTCAAGTTGTGTCCACAATTCATCAGGAATATAGAGTGTCCGTTTCATTTTATTAGCCTCTGGAGGTACAACACTAGTTGTACTCTCATTTTACTTGCTGGAGTGCGATGTCTGACGACAAGGCTAGCGCGATCGCTATTTTTTAGAGTTGCTGCTCAATGTTGCGATCGGTCTTTGTTCAAGCTTTTTGACTTTTATAGTGCGATCGGCTCCGATGAAGTTATGAGCATCTTAATCTGTTACATTTGGCGCGATCGCTCCTTTGCAAAAAACGGTTGATCTATGCAACCAGGGAGAACACAAGATTACCAGAAAGTAATTCAAATGCTGACAAGGCTCAAATGAACTTCACTAGTTATTTTGCCCAAATCTGACAACAGTTATTAAATGTCGATTCTATGTACTTGACTGTGCGGCGATCTGGACAGCTTCTATATCAACATTGAGGTGTTGAGCAATCTGCTCCACACTCATCCCTGTTTTTAGTAACAGAGGCACGGTAAGTTTCAACATTTCAGCTTCCCGTTCTTCTCGACCTTCTTCTCGACCCTCGGCTTTCGCTTCCTGATAAACCCTTGTTTGCTCCAAAGTCAATCCCAGCATA
>Ga0123337_10005125_pt1 | contig 13022 bp, 15 predicted proteins | sample frozenSSSSmetaG_FD_89792 | JGI IMG/M metagenome (GOLD analysis project Ga0123337, IMG submission 89792) | Glacier valley bacterial and archeal communities from Borup Fiord, Nunavut, Canada, to study Microbial Dark Matter (Phase II) -... | ecosystem: Environmental > Aquatic > Freshwater > Ice >...
CTGCCGACGATGCGGACGACAGCGACATCGCCGGAGACCGCGCATGACCGACGCGCTCCTCGATTCGCTCGCAGACGATCTCGCCCCCGTGCGCCCGCGCAGCAGCGCGCGCGATCTGGGCGTGCTGCTGTTGCTGGCAGGGATCGAAGCCGCGCTGCTCTTCGCGCTCGGCCTTGCGCGCCCCGGCCTCGGCTATGCGATGCCTGCGATGCTCGGCTGGAAGCTCGCCGCCCCCGCCGTGCTCGCGTTGGCTGCAAGCGCGACCGCGCTGCGCGCGCTCGATCCCGCGCGGCGAACCGTGGGCACCGCTGCGCTCGGCGGCCTCGCGCTCGCCGCGCTTATCGTTGGCGTTTTCCTTGCGCAGGGCACCCAGATGGGCACGCTGGATCCCGCCAGCGGCGTCGGCTGCGCGCTCACCGCTGCAGCCCTCGCGCTCCCCCCCGCGCTGGCGCTCGGCCTGCTGCTGCGGCGCGGCGCGCCCGCGCACCCCTGCCGCACCGGCCTCGCTGCCGCGATCGCGGGCGGCGCATGGGGCGCGGCACTGCTCGGCCTGCACTGCCCCAACGATGGCGCGATGCACGCGCTGGTGTGGCACACGCTTGCCGTCGCCATCCCCGCGCTCGCCGCCGCCCTCCCGCTCGCCCGCGCGGCACGCTGGTAGGGCTCAGCCCGCCAGCACGCGCGCCAACAGCCGGTCCAGCCCCGACGCCGCCTCGGGTTCCTCCAGGCTCGGCGCATGGCCCACACCCGGCACCGTCACCGCGTCCACGCCGGGCACCCGCGCCGCCATCTCCGCCTGCGTCGCGTCCGTGAACAGGTCCGAACATTCGCCCCGCACCGAAAGCACCGGCACGCCCGCCAGTGCAGCGAACAGCGGCCACAGCGCCGCTGCCGTTTCGCCCGGATCGGCGGAGAAGCCGTCCGCCACATGCGGATCGTAATCCGCCATGATCCCCCCCGCCCCCTCGCGGAACCGCCGCCGCGCGTGCAGCGCCCAATGCGCCGCGCCATAGGCGGGGAACGTCGGCCCGTCGTTCGCCGCGAGCGCGCCCGCCGCCGCGTCCCAGTCCGCAAACGGCCCCACGCGCCCCAGATACCCCCCGATCCGCTCCAGCCCCGCCTGTTCGATTGCCGGGCCGATATCGTTCAGGCACGCCGCCACCACGCGCCCCGGCCGCGCCGCCGCGCTCAGCATCGTCAGCAGCGCGCCCATCGAGGTGCCCACATACACCGCGTGCGCCACCCCCGCGTGCGCCGCGAGCGCATCCATGTCCTTCAGATACACCGGCAATGCATACGTCGCCGGGTCCGCCCACCCGCTCAGCCCGCGCCCGCGCATATCGGGCACCAGCACGCGCCACCCCGCGCTCGCCAGCCGCGCCGCCACCCCGTCGAAATCGCGCGCGTTACGCGTCAGCCCGTGCAGGCACAGCACCGGCGGCCGGTCGGCGGCACCCGCATAATCGCGGTAATGCAGCCTTGTGCCATCCTCGGCGGCGTAAAATCGATCTTCGAACATCGCCGCCATTTGCACCCGCCCCCTCGCCCCGTCCATTGGCAAACCCATGATGCCCACCCCCGCGCGCGCGATCGAGCAACTCGGCCCCGATTTCTACGATCCCGTCACCCCCGCACGCTTTCCCGAGCACCGCCTGCGCCTGCGCAACGACCGTGCCGCCGCCGAGATCGGCCTCGAAACCCTGAGCGACGACGCGTGGATCGCGCACATGGCGCGCTTCGAACCGTTCGAAGGCAGCCTCCCCCAGCCGCTCGCGCTGCGCTACCACGGCCACCAGTTCCGCCACTACAACCCCGATCTCGGCGACGGGCGCGGCTTCCTCTACGCGCAGTTCGTCGCCACCGATGGTCGTCTGCTCGATCTGGGCACCAAGGGCTCAGGCCAAACGCCGTGGAGCCGCGCCGGAGACGGTCGCCTCACGCTCAAAGGCGCCGTGCGCGAGGCACTCGCGACCGCCATGCTCGAGGCACACCGCGTCCCCACCTCGCGCACGCTTTCGATCGTCGAAACCGGAGAGGCGCTGCACCGTGGGGACGAACCCAGCCCCACCCGCTCGGCGGTCCTCGTGCGCCTCAGCCACGGCCACATCCGCATCGGCACCTTCCAGCGCCTCGCCTATCTGGACGAGACCGAAAACCTCGCAAAACTGGTCGCCTATGTGCGCCATCGGCTTCACGGCGCAGACGATGCCGATCCCGCGCGGCTGCTCGCTCACACCGTCGCTGCCTGCGCGCGCACCACCGCGCGCCTGATGGCGGCGGGGTTCGTCCACGGCGTCCTCAACTCGGACAATATCAACGTCACCGGGGAGAGTTTCGATTACGGCCCGTGGCGCTTCCTGCCCACGTGGGACGCCGCGTTTACCGCCGCCTATTTCGATCACGCGGGCCTCTACGCCTATGCGCGCCAGCCCGAGGCGATCCAGTGGAACCTCCTCCAGCTCGCCAAATCGCTCCGCCCGCTCGCAGAAGCGGAGGCGCTGCTCCCCGCGCTCCAGTCCTTCCCCGCCGCCTACGAGGCCGAACTGCGCACCGCGATGCTTGCGCGCCTCGGCGTCGAACCGCGCACCGCGCCCGAAGACACCGCCCTCCTGCGCGCGCTCGAAACCGCGCTCACCACCACGCAGGCCCCGCTCGATCGCTTCTGGTTCGCCTGGCGCGGCGGCACGCCCCGCATACCAGGCTACGAAGGTCCGCAGTGGGCCGATCTACGCGCAGCGCTCGCCGCCTACGCCCCGGTCCCGAACGCGCTCGCTCACGCATACTGGTCCGATCCCGCGCCGCAGACGATGCTGATCGAAGATGTCGAATCAATCTGGGCGGCCATCGCACAGCACGACGACTGGCAGCCCTTCCACGCCAAACTCGCTGCCGTGCACCGCATGGGGGAAGCTCGCGCCGATCGCGCACGATGATCGGAAGGGTGCGCCCGTTCAGGACATCGCATCCCGTGCCTGCGTCCAGTCGAAGCGGCGGCGCAACCAGCGCCACGCCACCGCAATCGCGATTCCGGCAAGAGCGAACGGCGCGAGGGTAACCAGGACGGTCAGGACGAGCGCGGCGCCTTCCGAAAGATTCTCGGCGGCGCGCGCCCATGCGAGCGCGAACGGGCGGCCGCGTTCGGTCGGGATCGGCAGGTCGCTCTCGTAGCGGACCGAAATGCGGCTGGTCGCGACGCGGGCGCTGAGAGCGCGCGCTCCGGCGGCGAGATTGGCTTCGCCCGCGCGTGCGGCGTCGGTCTGCGATGCAGCGTCGAGCCAAGCGGCGGTGCCGTGCGCGGCGGCAAGCGCTGATTGCGCATCGGTGCGCCGCGCGCGGGCGACGGCGATACCGTCCGCCGTGCCTGCGATCGCGCCATCGAGCACTTCGCCCTGCACGCTGGAGCGGATCATATTGCCTTTCGCGTCGGCGACGATGCGCGCGAAACTGCGTGACAGCGGCCGCGCGGCTTCCGACGCGACGAGCACGTCGAGCGTTCCCTCCCCGAACGCGCCATCACGGCCTTCGAGCGTGGAGCCGAGCACGATGCACGCGGCGGGGCCGAGCCGCTCGCACGCATCCTCATGCGCGGCTTGCACTTGGCCGAGCGCGCTGCCGGGAAGACGGAAGTTCTGCGCGAACACATAGGCGACGGCCTGCGCAATGCGTGCGCCCACGGCGGCGGCGGGGGCGCTTTGGGCACTTTCTGTGGTGGCGGCGGTGGTCGATTCCCCCGTGTCCATCTTCTTGCCGCAGCCCGCGAGCAAGGCCAGTGCTGCCAGTCCAACGATCCGGATACGCATTGCCGATTTCTCCCTTGGTGCGGTCTGCGTGCCACATCACGGTCAGCGATAGTTCATAAATTTCGGTAGGCTGATTGTAATCTTGCGCTATGGATGGCTGGCCCCTGTCACGGATGATTGTCCTTCGCGCCCTCGCCGTGTATCTGGTCAGGGTGACCAGTATAGGAAATGCTATGCCCGCGAACATCGGCCAATGGCGGTTGCAAGATGCCAAGGCGCGCTTCAGCGAGGTGGTGCGGCGCGCGCGGGCCGAGGGACCGCAGCGAGTGACGTTGCACGGGCGGGACGCGGTGGTGGTGATCGACGCGGCGGCTTTCGACCGTGCGCGCGAGACGGCGACCGGCCAACGGCTGATCGACGCGCTCGCCGCCTCGCCGCTGGGCGACATCGAGTTCGAGCGCGTCGCGGACGCCGGGCCGGTGCGGACGGTCGAGCTTTGAGCGGCTTCCTGCTCGATACCAACATCCTCTCCGAGTTGCGCCGCCCCTCTCCCGATGCCCGCGTGCGCGCCTTCGTGGCCGCGCAGGCGGAGCACCGGCTGTTCGTGTCCGACGTCACCTTCGCCGAAATCCGCTTCGGGATAGAACTCGCGACGGATCCCGAACGCCGTGCGATGCTGCTGGCGTGGCTGAACGTAACGCTAAGGCCGCTGTTCGCGGGCCGGACGCTGGCGGTGACCGAGGGCGTCATCCTGCGCTGGCGACTTATGCTCGAAGACGGGCGCAAGCGCGGTCATACCTTCGGTCAGCCCGACCTGTTCATTGCTGCGATCGCAGCAGAGGGGGGACTTATCGTCATGACGCGTGACGCGGCGCATTTTGAGGCGGCGGGCGTTCCTGTGTTCAACCCGTGGACGGGCCGGTATGTGAACGCCGCAGGCGTTGCGCGCGCAATCGAGGGTGCGGCTTTCGAAATGGTGTGAGCACGGCCGCGTCGGCGCGCGTCGCTAGGCCAGAAACCCCGGATCAAGCCGCTCCATGCGGCGGCGGATCAGCGGCCACACCAGGCTGTTCGCGGTCATCTCGCCATAGCGCAGGCCGATTTCGTGGACCTGCTCGACCGCGCCGGGCGGCGGAACCGCGAGGTTGTCGCGGCCGGCCGAGAGTGCGGCGACCTGCATCGCGCACGCGCGTTCGAGGAAATACAGCCGCGTGAACGCCTCGCCGATCGAGCGGCCGACCGCGAGCGTACCATGGTTGCGCAGGATCATGTGATTCTTGGAACCCATGTGCGCGACAAGCCGCTCGCGCTCGGTCAGATCGACCGCGATCCCCTCGTAATCGTGATACGCCAGATCGCCGACCACGCTGCCCGCCGCCTGGCTTGCGGGGAGCAGGCCGAAGCCCATCATCGAGACCGCTGTGCCCGCGATGGTGTGGACGTGCATCACGCAGTTTACGTCCGCGCGTCCCATCTGGAGCGCAGAGTGGATCGTGAAGCCTGCCGGGTTGGTGGGCATGCCGTTATCGATGAGGCTTTTGCCGTTTTCATCGATGGTGAGCAGCGAGGAGGCGGTGATTTCTTCGAAGCCCAGATGATAGGGGTTGAGCAGGAAGGCGAAGCGATCGCCCGGCACGCGCGCGGACAAGTGGGTGAAAGAAAGATCGTCCCAGCCCTGCGCGGCGACCGCGCGATAGGCGCAGGCGAGATCCTGGCGCAGCGCCCATTCCTGCGGCGAGACCTGATCCTGCACGCTGCGGATTTTGAGGACGGTGGCCATGCGCGGAGGCTCCTTGGGGGATTGAAGACGCTATACCGCGCGCGCGCCTATACCGCTACGGGCGCTGCAATCCCGGGATGCGGATCGTAACCTTCGATGGCGAAATCCTCGAAGACGTAATCATCGATGTCCGGGCGAGCGGCCGCGATGCACAGGTGCGGGAACGCGCGGGGTTCTCGCGCACTCTGCGTGGCGACAAGATGGCCGTGGTTTTCATACACGTGCGTATCGCCGCCCATCCACGTGAGCGTGCCGGGCGCGAGGCCGGTGTGGCGCGCGAGGAGGTGGATCAGCACGGCGGCCTCGAACAGGTTGAAGGGCAGGCCCAGCCCGATATCGCAACTGCGCTGGAAGAGCAGGCCGTGGAGACGGCCGCCCTCCACAAAATATTGGTAGGTCATATGGCACGGCGGCAGCGCCATGCGCGGCAGATCGGCAACGTTCCAGCCGGTGAAGAGCAGGCGGCGCGAGCCGGGATCGGTGCGCAGCCCGGTCAGTAGCGCGGCGATCTGGTCGATGGGTTGGCCGTCCGGCCCGGTCCAGCGCCGCCACTGCTTGCCATAGACCGGGCCGAGATCGCCCCAGCGCGCGGCAAACGCTTCGTCCCCAAGGATACGCGCCTCGAAAGCGTCGCGCGTCAGCGTCTCGCCGGTGGCGCGCGCGTGCGCGGCCATGGGCCAATCGGTCCACAGGTGGACACCTTGCTCCACGAGCGGGCGGATATTGGTCTCGCCCGAAAGGAACCACAGCAGTTCGCGCAGCGCCGCCTTCCACGCAATGCGCTTGGTCGTCAGCAGCGGCACCGTGCCGTCCGCCAGATCGAAGCGCAGCGTTTCGCCGAACAGCGCGCGCGTGCCAACCCCGGTGCGATCGGTGCGCGGGGCACCGGTTTCCCACGCGCGAACGAGCAGATCGAGATATTGGCTTTCCGGATGCGGCATGATCCCGGTCTTACCCTCCGGCGAGGCTTGCGATCAAACCCGCGCTTCACAGCGGGTCCGCGCAGTCGTAATCCTTCGTGCAGGGCGTGAGGCGGCGGAAAGCCGGACAGCTATGATCGCGGATGACCGGGCAAACGCGGACGCGGGCGATTTCGCTCGCGTGACGACGTTTGTCGCGGCGCTGAAGGCGGCGGACACGCTCGATACGATCGAGATCATACTCGGCGAAGCGACGCAGGCCTATGCGTTCGATCATTTCGCGCTTGTCCAGCGCCTGTCGCGGCGCAGCGCGATCGCGCCGGTCCGGCTCACCGACTATCCCGTCGAATGGATCGAGCATCTGCTGAAGGAAGAACGCTTCACCGACGATCCCGTGCTGATCGCAAGCGAACTGACGGTGGCACCCTTCACCTGGGCCGAGCTGCCCGCGCTGCTGCCGCTTACGCGCCGTCACACGGGCTACATGCAGGCGGCGCGCGCGCGCGGCCTCGGGCAGGGCTATACCGTGCCGATCCACGTGCCTGGCGAGGCGGCAGGGCTGTGCAGCTTCGTGACCGGGCACAACCGGCCCTTGCCCGCGCGATCCTTGCCCGCGATGCAATATCTTGCGTGCTTCGCCTTCGAAAGCGCGCGGCGGCTCGCACCCCGGCCCAGCCTCGATACCGGGCCGGCCAGACTGACCCCGCGCCAGCTCGACTGTGTCGTGCTTGCGGCTAGGGGCAAGAGCAATTGGGTGGTAGGCGAGATCCTGGGGATCAGTCCGCAGACCGTGCACAAATATCTCGAAAGCGCCAAGCAGCGCTATGGCGTATCCTCGCGCACCGAACTGGTTGTGAGGGCATTGTTCGATGGACAGTTAACTTTCAAAGACATCGTCAACTAGTATTTACCACTACTTACAGAATACCTTCGAAATCGGAGCATTTACCCCCATTCAGGGGTATAGCTTTTGCGGTTATTACTTCCCAGAACGCAGATATCGCGGGAAGGGGAATCGCAATGCTCTCGATAGTTCGGAATGTCAGCGTAAGCGACAATATTTCCAAAGGGTCCGGACTCATACCGGATATGTGGCGTGATCGAAAAACAGTTTTTGTCGATACCTTGGGCTGGGATGTACCGGTAGTGGGCGGCGCGTTCGAGATCGATCAGTTCGACGATGAACATGCGGTTTATCTGGTAGTCTCGGATCAGGCGCGCCGACGGCATCTTGCGTCCTTGCGGCTGCTGCCGAGTGTGCGGCCGCACATACTGGGCGACATCTTCCCTGGTCTGTGCGCGGGCCCGGTCCCGCGCGGACCATCGGTATGGGAGATCACCCGGCTATGCATCTCTCCCGCGATCGGTGCCGTGCGCCAGGCAATGCTGGTGCGGCGCGAACTGGCGCTGGGCCTGCTCGAATATGCACTGGCGCACGGGATCGCGCAGTATACGCAGGTGCATCTGGGGAGCCATTTGCCGCAACTGCTCGCTGTCGGGTGGGACTGCACGCCTCTGGGCTTCCCGGCAAAGCATGATGGGCAAACGCTGATGGCAAGCCGCATCGCGGTGAGCGCGTCGGCGCTCGAACATGTCCGCACAACGCGCGGGGTGAGGCACGCGGTGTCCGCCGGGGCGGGGGTGGGGGAGCGAGCCGCGATGGCCGCCTGAACGCGGCCGCAGGTGCATCACCGCGCAGCCGACCGACCGACTGGCGATCCCCGCGCCCTATCCCATCAATCCCGCCGCGCGCATGCTCGTATGCCCTGCATGGCCCACGATCACATGATCGTGGACCGCAATCTCCATCAGCTTCGCCGCGGCGACGATCTGGTTGGTCAGTGCGATATCCGCGCGCGACGGGGTCGAATCGCCACTCGGATGATTGTGCACCAGGATCAGCCCCGCCGCGCCCAGTTCCAGCGCGCGGCGGATCACCTCGCGCACATGCACCACCGCCTCGTTGATCGTGCCGTCGCTCAGCACCTCATCGCGGATCAGGATGTTTTTGCTGTTCAGATACAGCACGCGCACCTGCTCGTTGATCCCGTGCGCCTGCGCGGCGTGCAGATAATCGAGCAAAGGCTGCCATCCGCCGATGATGGGCCGTGCCACGATCGCCGCGCGCAACGATCGCACCGCCGCCGCCTGCACGAACTTGAGCGCCGCCGCGGCGCCGTCGCCCAGCCCCGCCACGCGCACCAGCGCGGCGGGCTCGGCCGCGATTACCGCTGCAAAACCCCCGAATTCCGCAAGCAGGGCTTTCGCCAGCGGCTTGGTATCGATGCGCGGCAGCGCCAGCCCCAGCACATATTCGAGCAGCTCGTGATCGAGGAACGCGTCCGCGCCTCCCTCCAGCAACCGCTGGCGCAACCGCGCGCGGTGCCCCGCATTGGCGTCCCCCGCGCTCAGACGCGTCCGCCCGCCAGCCGCGCGACGATCATGTCGAGCTGATCGAGGCTGCTGTAACGCACCTCGATCCGCCCACCCTGCCCTTGCGACGCGATCGCCACCTTCATGCCCAGCGCCGCCGAAAGCTGCCGCTCGAGCGCAAGCTCGTCCACATCGCGCGCCACCATCTGCGGCCGGACCCGCTGCATCAGGCTCCCGCCCGAATTGTCGCGCGCCGCACGCGCCTCCGTCTCGCGCACCGACAGGCCCTTCACCAGCACCTCGCGCATCAGCGCCTCGGGATCGTAGGTCGCCAGCAGCGCGCGCGCATGGCCCATCGTAAGCAGCCCGTCGATCACCGCCGTGCGCACGCTCTCGGGCAGTTCGAGCAGCCGCAGGAGATTGGCCACATGGCTGCGCGATTTGCCCACGATCTGCCCCACAGCGTCTTGCGTGTGGCCATGCTGGTCGATCAGCCGCTTGTAGCTCGCAGCCTCCTCGATCGGGTTCAGGTCGGCACGCTGAACATTCTCGACGATGCCCACCTGCAGCGCGCAATCCGCATCCATCTCGCGGATCATCGCGGGGATATCGGGCATGCGCGCCATCTGGCACGCACGCCACCGCCGCTCGCCCGCCACGATCTCATATTTACCCGGCCCCAGCGGCCGGATCAGGATCGGCTGCAACACGCCGCGCGCCTGGATCGATTCGGCAAGCTGCGCCAGCGCCTCGGGATCGAAGTGGCGGCGCGGCTGCATCGGATTGGCCGAAATCTGCTCGATCGGCACGAACTGCGCCGCCGACAGATCGGGTGCCTTGATATCGTCGAGCAGCGCGGACAAGCCCCGCCCCAGCCCCGCCTTGCGCTGCACCGCCATCAGGCTGCCGCCTTCTGGCTCACCGGGAATCGCGCCATCATCTCTCGCGCCAGCTCCACATACGCCTCCGATCCCGCTGCGCGCGGATCGTACATCAGTGCGGGCAGGCCGTGGCTCGGCGCTTCGGACAGACGCACGTTTCGCGGGATCACCGTGTTGAACACAGTATCGCCGAAGTGATCGCGCACATCGTTCGCCACCATTTCGCACAACCGATTGCGTTTGTCGAACATCGTCAACACTATACCCATAAGTTGCAGGCGGGGATTGGCCGAAGATCGCACCCGCTCCAAAGTCTTCACCAATTGACTGAGGCCCTCCAGCGCAAAAAACTCCGCCTGCAATGGCACGAACAGTCCGTCCGCCGCAGCCATCGCATTCACGGTAAGCAGCCCGAGCGAGGGCGGACAGTCGATCAGCACGATGTCATAGTCATGAGCCTCGGCCAGCGCAGAACGAAGCCGGAACGGCCGGTCCTCGAAGCCGATCAGATCGATTTCCGCGCCCGATAAATCCACCGTTGCGGGCACCAGCCACACACCGTCGGCCACCGTCTTCACTGCTGCCTCGGCAATCGTCGCATTGCCCAGCAGCACGTCATAGGCAGAAACCGCGCGCGCATGGCGGCTCACCCCCAGCCCGGTCGAGGCATTGCCCTGCGGATCCAGATCGATCGCCAGCACGCGCCACCCCGCCGCGCCCAGCGCAGCCGCCAAGTTTACCGCCGTGGTCGTCTTACCGACGACGCCCTTCTGATTGGCGATCGCGAGCCGCATCGTTCCCCTTCCGCCTGACCCCGCTGGCCACCACGATCCTTGCGTCGGCCGCCGTCCGGCTCGGCACGAGGGCGTGATCGAATACGAACGCCTGCCCGGCGTCTGCAATCTCCTCGCCCGCGCGCGCACCCTTGGGCAGCACCCAGCGCGTATCTTGTGCGGCGAAGCGCAGCCCCCAGTCAAACAGCTTCGGCAGCGGCGCGAACGCCCGCGCGGTAATCGTTCGCGCGGGGAACGCCGCCATCGTTTCCACCCGGTCCCCGTGCAGCCGCACCCGGTCCGCGATCCCCAGAAGTGCTGCGGTTTCCTCCAAAAACCGCGCCTTCTTGCCAGTCGCCTCCACCAGATCGACCTCGGCTCCCAGCAGCGCCAGCACCAGCCCCGGAAACCCCGCCCCCGCTCCCAGATCGAGCCAGCGGGCGCCGGGAACCCCCAACGCAAGCAATTGCGCCGAGTCGCTGAAATGCCGGCGCCACACATCCGCCAGCGTCGCCGCGCTCACCAAATTCATCCGCGCCTGTCCCTCGGCCAGCGCCGCCGCATAGGCGTCGAACCGCGCCAGCGTGGCCACATCGATCGCATAGTCCGTCGCAAACGCCGCCCTCGCGCCGCCTTCCCGGTCGATCATGCGGCGCGCCGCACATGCGCGAGCAAATTGGTCAGCGCGCCCGGCGTCATGCCCTGCAACCGACCCGCCGCGCCCAGCGATGCGGGCCGCGCCGCCGCGAGCGCCGCGCGCGCCTCGTTTGAGAGGCCGCCCACCGCCGCGAAATCCAGATCGGCAGGCAGCGCCAGCGCCTCGTCCCGCCGGAACGCCGCCACATCGCCCGCCTGCCGCGCCAGATAGGGCGCATAGCGTGCGTCCGTCGTGAGCTCCTCCGCCAGCGCTGCGGGAACCGCGCCCAGCGCGGGCCAGATCGCCGCCGCACGGTCCCAGTCGAAATCGGGGAAGCGCAGCCAGTCGAACGCGCTGCGCACCTCGCCATCCTGGCCCACGCCCAGCCCCGCGCGCGCCACGACCGTGGGCGATGCGGTCAGCCGATCCAGCAGCGCCATCGCCGCCTCACGCGTCGCCACGCGCGCGCTAAACGCTGCGCGCCGGGTCGCGCCCACGCAGCCCCACGCCTCGCCCTTCGCCGTCAGCCGCAAATCCGCATTGTCCGCACGCAACGCCAGCCGATATTCGGCACGCGAGGTGAACATCCGGTACGGCTCGGTCACGCCGCGCGTCACCAGATCGTCGATCATCACCGCAGTGTAAGCCTCCGCCCGGTCGAGCATTGCCGGCCCCAGCCCGCCCGCCGCCCGCGCGGCGTTCAGCCCCGCGATCAGCCCCTGCGCGGCCGCTTCCTCATAGCCCGTCGTCCCGTTAATCTGTCCCGCCAGCCACAGCCCCTCCACGTCCGCCACCGCCAGCGACGGTGTGAGCTGGCGCGGATCGGCGAACGCATAGTCCACGGCATAGCCCGGCCGCACGATTCGCGCGCGCTCCAGCCCCGGGATGCTGGCGACGATCGTCGCCTGCACCTTCACGGGCAAGGCGGTCGAGATGCCGTTGGGGTAGATTGTCGGATCGTCCAGCCCCTCGGGCTCGAGGAAGATCTGGTGTCCGTCGCGCTCGCCGAAGCGCACGACCTTGTCCTCGATTGAGGGGCAATAGCGCGGCCCGCTCGATTCGATCTGGCCGTTATGCATGGGCGATTGGCTTAAGCTGGCCCGGATGATCGCGTGCGTGACAGGCGTGGTGCGCGTGATGCCGCAGCTCAGTTGCGGCAGCGCGGGCGCGCGGCTCAGCGCGGAGAACAGCGCGGGCGCATCGTCGCCGGGCTGCATCTGCAGCGCACCCCAGTCGATCGTCCGCCCGTCGAGGCGCGGCGGCGTCCCCGTCTTCATCCGGCCCATGCGGATGCCAAGCGCGGCAAGTGCAGGGATCAGGCCGTTACTCGGCGGCTCTCCGATGCGTCCGCCGGGCGTCTGGCTGGCGCCCATATGCAGCATCCCGCCGAGGAACGTGCCCGTCGTCACCACGGTGGCAGCCGCGCCGAGCACACGTCCGTCCGCCAGCCGCACGCCGGTGACGCACGCCCGTGCCCCCGGGCGGACTTCGAGCGCGTCAACCATTCCCTCAACGATCGTGATCGGCATCGCGTCCAGCATGGATGCGACTGCGGCTGCATAGGCCTTGCGGTCCGCCTGCGCGCGCGGCCCCTGCACCGCCGGGCCCTTGCGCCGGTTGAGCAGCCGGAACTGGATCCCCGCTGCGTCGGCCGCCCGCGCCATCAGGCCATCGAGCGCATCGATCTCGCGCACCAGATGCCCCTTGCCCAGCCCACCGATCGCAGGATTGCACGACATCACCCCGATATCGGCGCGCGAGCGGGTGACGAGCGCGGTGCGTGCGCCGGTGCGCGCGGCAGCCGCTGCCGCTTCGCAGCCCGCATGGCCGCCGCCCACCACGATCACGTCGAACGTCATGGTGCGCATCTAGCGCCGGGCAGGGCCTGTCGCCAGTGTTCCACGTGGAACACTATGTC
>Ga0123337_10005126_pt1 | contig 13021 bp, 7 predicted proteins | sample frozenSSSSmetaG_FD_89792 | JGI IMG/M metagenome (GOLD analysis project Ga0123337, IMG submission 89792) | Glacier valley bacterial and archeal communities from Borup Fiord, Nunavut, Canada, to study Microbial Dark Matter (Phase II) -... | ecosystem: Environmental > Aquatic > Freshwater > Ice >...
ATTAAGGAGTCTGCATAATAATATTCATTGATGTAAAATATATCAAATGGAACATGAATGATGGTATCCAGTCGGTTGTTTTTAAACACCGCCAAATAGTTCAATCCAACCACCCACGCTTCCCTATTGCTGACGGCTTTAATGCCAACGACCGAACCATTTACTTTTTGTAAGGTATCAAAAGACTGAAAATAATTGTTGCCGCCAATGATAAATGTATTGTTGTACTGAACAATGTAGGTAGTACCATCGGCGCAGGTGCTGTTGATAGCATAATTATAGCCGGGGTAGCCATCTTTTTCAGTAAGCATATAAGTATTGGCTACTCCTGCCGGAAAAGGCTGCTGTGCAAACAAGCTGATGTTTGTAATTAATAAAAGTAGTATCCGTATTATCCTCACCTCTCAAAGATAAGGATATGCCATTGTTGGAGGTAGCGGTTTCGTGTTGGTTTTTGGGGGTTTGGTGCAGGCTAAACACATTAAATAAATTTCAGCAGTTACCTTAGAAATTCAATTATTGAGTTTGATAATTCCTTACTATAACCAGCCGGACAAAATCACGCTATCGTTTTTAACCGCACGTGGATCAATTTATGTGCAGTCACAGCAAATTGTTTGGATACAGGCCATGAGCAACTATTGCAAAATATTTTTTGCAGACGGCAGCACGTTGGTAGTAGCAAAAGTATTGGCCTGGTTTCAAGAACACCTGGGCGACGATTTTCGGCGCATCCACCGTAGCCACCTTGTAAACCGACATCATATTACTTCATTAAAAATAAACCAGTACCCCAAGGTGGTATTAAGCACCGGAAAAGTATTGGTAATTGCAAAAAGAAAAAAAGAGGTAGTGAGGGTGTTGATGGCGGGGTGATGGGGATGAATAAACTTTTCTAAAATACAAACATGAGATTAAATCTAACAATTGCATTATTGCTATTGGCATTTACAATAAATGCACAAGTACCAACAAATGGCCTGGTGGCTTATTATCCTTTTGATGGAAATGCGAATGATGAATCGAATAATGGGCATAATGGCACACAGGTAAATACAGTGCTAACTACCGACCGTTTTGGAGCAACAGAAAAAGCAATACTTTTTAATGGCACAGATGCCTATATTAATCTTGGAAGCAATTTTGACTTTCATGGAAATTTTTCGATAAGTTTTTACGCAAAAACACTTTCGAATACAGGTTCAAATCCATCTTTACTAACGCAGGGCATTCAAGATTTTAATAAAGGTTTACATTTAATGCTCGGGGATAGTTATTTCCGCTTTGATTTTTGGGGTATAAATCCTTTAGATTGTAATTCGAACTTTCCTCTAGTAAACCAATGGGCATTTTGGACTTTTACTTATGATGCTGCAACAAATATGAGGAAGATACACTTAAATGGAAATCTCATTTGTTCCGACAATCCTTCTTCCGATTGTTTAAGTGTTGGTGATGTACTTTTAGGAAGAGTTACTCTTGATAATCCACTTAACGTGCATTATCATGGCGTAATGGATGAAGTGAGAATTTATAACAGAGCATTAACTGATCAGGAAGTAATCCAGTTATTCCAGGCTGGAGAGCCACCTGCTGATATAACTACCGGCCTTATCGCACATTACCCTTTTGATGGAAATGCAAATGATGTAAGTAGGAATGGAAACCATGGTACACCCAATGGAGTTAGCTTAACAACAGACAGAATTGGTAATTCTGGTAAGGCCTACAGTTTCGATGGGGCTACCAATACAATTGAAATTAGTAAGAATAGTAACGTTACTGGCAGCAATCCTCGATCTGTTTCAGCTTGGGTAAAATTAGATCCGTCTGCCACTGCTGATAATACTATTTACAAAGGTGGTACCAATGGGGATGGGAACGATTTTACTTTTTTAGTTAGGATTGTTTCGGACAATCAAATTCAATTGTATATCAGACGGTTTATTAATGATGTTTGGTCAGAAAATATTACGATAATTCCAGGGGAATGGTTTTATGCTACTGCCACATTTGATGGTACAACAACCTCTGGTATAAAATTCTATTTCAACGGAAAATTAAAGACAACAGTCAATGGGGGCGCTTCAACTTTCAATACTACATTAACAAATCCAACCATTGGAGACCATATTTCTCAGCAAGGTTTTCATAGTTATTTCAAGGGGGATATTGATGAAGTTAGGATTTACAATAGGAAACTTTCTGGTTCTGAGATTGGTGATTTATTTAGGTCTGGAATACCATTATCTGTCTCAACCAAGCCATCTCTTTATTTGCAAAGTAGTTCGGCTTCGGCGTTAGAACCTCTTCTGCTTACCGGACAAAATTTTACGCCTAATGGAAAAGCTAAAATCAAAGTTAGTGTTGCTAATACTTCTATAGAGGAGGAAATTAATGTAAACGGTTCTGGTGGGTTCAATTATACTTTTAATGTTTCTGATCAAACACCTTCTGGGATTGCTTCGATTTATGCATTTGATGTGGAGTCAAGCATGAGCAGCAGTAATTCAAATTTTCAAATTTCGAGTATTTCTGGTTTTCCTGAGAATAAATTGGAATTTTTAAATCCAACACAGGGCCAGGTATTGCCCTTAAATAAGCCTTTTTTAATACAGTGGGGTGATGTAATTCAAAATTATCCTGGAACAACTTTCTTGGGTAATAGCGGAAACAGATTATACAACTACAAAGTGGAATATAGCCTTAATGGAGGAAATTGGGAGTTGGTTAATTTTAAAGTAGGTAGTGATTTTATTCTAAGGAATGTTACCCCAGGCGTCTCATTTACTCCAACAGTAATGGGTTCTTATAGGTTTAAAGTGACTGACCAAGATTATACACAGCATGAATTAATTTCAGAAAGTGTTGATGTAAGACAAAACATAAGTGCGTTCGTTTCTGCTGATTTGCTTTGGGATTTTAGTACACCCAATCCTGGTGTTACCCTAAAAGGAGTAGCTGCTGATGGAGTTGGACGCCTTTACGTAAAGGTTTCAAAACTAAATGTATATAGTACAGAAAAAATTGTATCAGTGGAATTATCACTTTCAGATGGAAGAAATGACAAAAGTCAGTATTTAGGAAAATTGATGAAAGCCCGAAAAACGAATAAGTATGACCATGAAGCAAATTTAGCCACAGAAACATTTGTAAAAAGTACGGATGTTGGGAAGACTGACTATTACTTCTGGTATGTAGCACCCGATGATTTTTTTGACAATACTTTAGGAAAGGAAATTACCAACCGAAAAGTTGACTTGACGGTAACAGTAACACTAGATAATGGGAGTGTAGATAACAGCTTAGTTATTCCAATAGAAATAGTGCGACCTCCGCTAATGTTGGTTCATGGACTTAGTGGTAGTGAACACACATGGGATAATTTTAAGTTTTCTATAAATAATTTACAATTTGGCATTAACAACGCTGGCATGTTCAAAGTTCGTCGTGCTATAAAAATGCATCCTCATAATGACTTTAAGTCGAATGCTTTAGAATTGCTTAGTGAATTTGAAACACCATATGTGAAAATGGAGGACAAATTTCACAGAATTATTTTGAGCATGCGGAAGCTGGGTTATGCAGTAAATCAGGTTGATTATGTTTGCCATAGCATGGGTGGGAATGTGCTGAGAACAGCAGAAGATGAATACAAGGAAATGTTTTATCGTACAGGTAGTTATGCAAATCAAACTTATAAAAATTATGCAAAAGGTTGGGTGCATAAGGTAATTACCATTAATACTCCACATGAGGGTTCACCATGGGGAGATATTCTGACTGATGTAGCTGCTCCTCTAATAAATAAAAACCTTGATATTCAAAGTAGAATTTTTGGATGGGCAGGGCAGAAAGCCAATCCAGAGTTAAAAATTTGGAGTTTTATCAATTTTAATAAATATGGTATGTTAGTCGCCTCAGACGCTGTTAAAGAGTTCAGGCTAATCGACGGACACAGACATGGTGCTACAGATTTGCCCATGCACCTAATTGGTGGTGAAATTGGTTTGGGTAGTGTTGTATTTAATGGATTAGTGTCACTCTCGTATTTTGGAACTAATAAATTTAATTCGTTTTTTGAAGAAGTTTTAAATTTAAGACTAAAATCTGTCAATAATAAGGATATACGTAAAGAGCTTTTTAAAATAAAGAATATAACTGATGATTATGAGCGTTTTCTGAAGTACTTGCAGATTGAAGCAAATAATATTGTTCCAAATTCAATATCCAACGCTAATGCGGTATTTGATGGTGATGTAGTTGTTGCATTAAATAGCCAATTAGCAGGTTCTACAACGGCTTCAAATAGAACAATATTCAGAGGTGATTGGGATTATATGCACGTTAACGTCACCGACCCACTCATTGTGGGCAACAAAGTATTTGATTTGTTGAATAGTTCTGTTAAGAGTGAATTATGGAAGAGTGGTATTCCTGGTTTAAACCCAAGAGCAGGCAAAGAAGAAAAGGCATTTGTTTCAAAATTGAGTTCTGTGATACCATTGTCCGATTCATCTAATCTGTATGACACAACCCGTATTAAACTTAAGGTTACCAACCTATTTACAAATTCCTTTGTAGACAGTGTACTCGAGGTAAAAGTTAGGATTAGAGACACTGTGAATCTGGCGTTTGTTGAGATTTCGATGGCTGGTATTCGGCAGACAATTTTTTCAAATAATGATACGGCAACTTTCTATTTCCCTGTAGGGAGTGATTGCTTTGGGCAACAGGAACTTTGGGTTAGCGCTTATTATTTGAGTGATAGTAATTCTTATTCAATTTACGATAGTATAAAAATTAACATAAAAGCAAATGGTAGTCCAATTGGTTTAATTGTTGATCCGAAAATTCTAAACCTGGCTCTTGGTGAAGAGGTATCAATTACAGGGCGTTTAGTATTCCCCACTAGTTTAGTTAACATTCCGCTTTCGGATTCAACTATTCAAGTAGAGGTGGGCAATTCGAATGTTGCAATTTTTCAAAAAGCAACAAATAATTTTAAAACAATTGGTTATGGAAGTACAACAATTAAGGTTAAGCATATTTCAGGATCAGATACAATCTATCTAAACGTTCCATACGACTCTACAATTTATTACCCAAGTGCAAGTAGTTGCATCAATACAACAGTTAAAAGTGGTTTTTGGAGTGATCCAAATGTGTGGTCACGAGGTGTGGTACCAGGCTTGTGTGATTCAGTTGTAATAAAGTCACATGATTCTATAGTTCTTGATACAAATACACAGATTAGATCTTTGATAATTCAAGATTCATCGGCTCTAACTGTTTCATCTTCTAATGCGGAACTTATTGTAGATAATATGCAAGGTGGCACGAGTAAACTACTAGTTTTCGGTAATTTAACTGTAGATACTGGTGTAATATCGGTTATGGGTCGTGTTGTCTTAGAAAATGGAAGTCAGTTTTCATTTCGGAATGGGTTGTTACAAATCGATGGGAATACGGGTATAATGGCAAATTCAATTCAAGATGGATATCATTTATTTGAAGTAATGAATGGTATAAAATCTTTTTCATTTTCTGGTGGCTCACTTCAAATTATTGATCCTCCCTTTGGTGCAAACAGTCAGGCCATTAGTTGCCGTTATAATTTTGGTGATTCAAGCACCCTTAAACTAGGTGATGGCATTAGTACAACTACAAGCAATAACCCTTACGGATTTGGAGGCAACTTAGTGCCATTCCAAATTGGTAAATTTATTATGGATACAAAAATATTAACAGGTAACAGGCACTTTGTAAATTTAAATCCGCTGTCCATTAAATCACCCGTTAATATAAATTCTGGTAACCTTATACAAAATGCTAAGTTAACAATCAGGCAATAGAAAAATGATGTAACTACCAACATTTACCCCCCATTTTTAGAAAATAAAACTACTGATATTGCCCTCAATTTGTACAAATGTCTGTGGCTTTTTTAATACTCCCACAATGGTCCCACTCACAGCCTTTGTTGGTATCCATTTATACCCATTCATACTTTTCAAATCCCGAAAACGCCTTTATTAGGCTTATTAAGACCAACAAAGGCTCTTGAGGGATAGCAGGCAGTTTTTAAAGCATCCCAATACCGGCCGAATTGCCCCCTTTCTTGTATATCTTCTTTTGGACTTCTTCGCATCAAGACCGTCATTTGACGCTCTTGATACGAAGGAGAGACGAAGAAGGTACGAATGATTCCTATTCAGAATACGCAAAGGTTGCGCAAATGCAGGCAACTACCGGAAATTGCTAATCAATTGTCTGCGAACAAAAAACACTAAAAAACTAACGCCCATTAGTTTTGAAACCTTATTTTTACAACCTAAATAAAAAACCAGTCGTATGCAGTTTCAACTTTCTGAAGAACATTTAATGATTCAAAAAGCAGCCCGGGATTTTGCAATTTCGGAATGTTTACCCGGTGTAATAGAAAGAGATGAGTTACAAAAATTTCCCCGTGAACAAATTGAAAAACTGGCCGACCTGGGTTTTATGGGCATGATGGTAAAACCAGAATATGGTGGCAGTGGTATGGATACCGTTAGTTATGTGTTGGCGATGGAAGAGATTAGCAAGGTAGATGCCAGTGTGAGTGTATGCATGAGCGTTAACAATAGCCTGGTTTGTTATGGCCTGCAGGAATATGGCAATGAAGAACAGAAACAAAAATACCTTGTGCCGCTGGCACAGGGTAAAAAAGATGGCGAACTACATATAGGTGCTTTTTTATTGAGCGAGCCGGAAGCCGGTAGCGATGCCACTTCGCAGCAAACTACTGCGGAAGACAAGGGCGAGTATTATTTATTGAATGGCACCAAAAACTGGATCACCAATGGCAGCAGCGCCAGTGTGTACCTGGTGATTGCACAAACAGATGTGAGCAAAGGAAGCAGGGGCATCAATGCATTTATTGTGGAGAAAAACTGGCCGGGTGTTGTGGTAGGCGCCAAAGAAAACAAACTGGGAATTCGTGGTAGTGATACACATACAATCCTATTCAATGATGTAAAAGTGCCGAAAGAAAATCGCATTGGTGAAGATGGTTTTGGTTTTAAGTTTGCGATGAAAACACTGGCTGGTGGGCGCATTGGCATTGCATCGCAGGCATTGGGTATTGCAAGCGGTGCCTATGAAAGATCATTGGCTTACAGCAAACAACGCAAGGCATTTGGCAAAGAAATTATGCATCACCAGATCATTCAATTTAAACTGGCAGATATGGCAACCAAAATTGAATGTGCCCGTTTACTCTGCCTGAAAGCTGCCTGGGAAAAAGATGAGCACTTAGACTACACAGTTAGTGGCAGTATGGCAAAAGTATTTGCGTCAGAAACGGCGATGTGGACTGCTACGGAAGCAGTGCAAATACACGGTGGATATGGTTTTGTAAAAGAATACCATGTAGAACGCATGATGAGGGATGCGAAGATTACACAGATATATGAAGGAACAAGTGAGGTGCAACGGATTGTGATTAGCAGGAGCATACTGAAATAATTTGCTAATGTGGTAATTTGCTAATGATTCGATGTTGTGTAACAGGTGCAAATAACAATACTGTAATTAAATTTAGTGCAAATGGCGAAAGTTGTTTGCACTTTCTTATTAATTGATGGCAGAGGTTTAATTTCGCAACAATAAAACAAACAAATGGCGATCAATACAGAAAAATACAAAACGCTTCTTACAGAACTGGAGGAAAAAGCAACGCTGGTAGCTGTTTCCAAAACAAAGCCCATTGCCGATTTACAGGAATTGTACGATTTAGGACAACGTGATTTTGGAGAAAATTACGTGCAGGAATTGGTGGATAAAGAAGCTGCATTGCCAAAGGATATTCGCTGGCATTTTATTGGACACCTGCAAAGCAATAAGGTAAAATACATTGCACCGTTCGTGCATTTAATTCATGGCGTGGATAGCTGGTCGTTATTAAAAGAAATTAATAAACAAGGATTAAAAAACAACCGGGTAATCGATTGTCTTTTGCAGGTGCATATTGCAAAAGAAGAAACAAAATTTGGGTTTGATGAACAGGAATTAGAACAGCTTCACGAATTACAGGAAATAAAAAATGTGCGGATTGTTGGTATGATGGGGATGGCTTCTTTTAGTGATGATAAGGCTTTGGTGCGAAATGAGTTTACTTATCTAAAATCGTTGTATGATAAAATGGGTGGCTTATCTGTTTTAAGTATGGGAATGAGCGGCGACTATTCTATCGCATTGGAAGAAGGTAGCAATATGGTTCGCATCGGCAGCTTGTTATTTGGTGAAAGAAATTACAACAAATGATTTCAACTGAAATAATCATCCTATGTATTGCAGCATTTGTTGCAGGTTTTATTGATGCCATTGTGGGTGGTGGCGGATTGATTCAAACACCTGCCACATTAATCACACTACCGCAATACCCGGTGGCTACATTATTGGGAACAACGAAAATCCCTTCATTTCTCGGCACTTCAATGGCAGCATATCAATATGCACGAATCGTGCAATTGCGCTGGAAATTATTAGCCCTAATGTGCAGCATTGCACTGGTTGCAGCGTATGCAGGATCAAAAGTCGTATCGATGGTTAGCAATAGTTTTATGAAGCCGGTGATATTTGGAATGCTAATCATTGTTGCGCTGTACACGTATTTAAAAAAGGATTTTGGTACGGCTTCAGTAAAAAATCATTCCCGCAAAAACGAATTGCTTTTTGCGGGATTATTTGCATTACTGATTGGATTTTATGACGGTTTTATTGGGCCCGGAGCAGGAAGCTTTTTAGTGCTATTTTTTATTTCAATTTTAGGATTTGATTTTCTTCGTGCAAGTGCTCACGCTAAATTTGTGAACCTGGCAACCAATATGGGCTCAATTATTTTCTTTGGCGGAAACGGGCATATTCTATTTCAATTTGCGATCCCAATGGCAGTGTGCAATTTCCTCGGATCTATTTTGGGAGCAAGACTGGCCATATTAAAAGGTAATAAATTTATCAGGATATTTTTCCTGATAGTAATAACCGCAACGATTATTCGTTTTGGATACGACATATTATTTAAACCCTCCCTATGAAAAAAGTCATCATAATTGGAGCCACCTCCGGCATCGGCAAAGCACTGGCGAAATTGTATGCTCAAAACAACTGGCTAGTAGGGATCTCCGGCAGAAGGAAACCCTTATTGGATACTTTACAGCAGGAGTTTCCGGATAATATTGTTACTGAATGTTTTGACGTTACCGAAAATGACAATATTGAATGCATCAAAAACTTAACCCAGCAACTCGGTGGGTTAGACCTGCTAATTTACAACAGCGGCTATGGTGAACCTTCAGAATACCTGGATTTAGAGATTGATAAGAATACCACTGATATCAATGTCAATGGCTTTCTTGAAATCGTGAATTTTACCTTTAACTATTTTGTATTGGAAGAGAAAGGCCAAATTGCAGCCACCTCTTCAATTGCTGGTACCCGTGGAAATAGTTTTGCACCTGCTTATAGTGCCAGCAAGGCGTACATGAGCGTCTATATGGAAGGACTTTATTTAAAAGCAAAACGACTTAAACTGCCGATTGTCATCACCGACATTCAGCCGGGTTTTGTTCAAACTAAAATGGCAAAATCAGAAAAACAATTCTGGGTTTCATCTCCCGAAAAAGCAGCATTTCAGATTTATACTGCTATTAAAAATAAAAAACGCAGGGCCTATGTTACGAAAAGATGGTGGCTTATAGCAAAGCTCATGCGCCTGATGCCAATGTACCTCTATAAAAAAATTGGCTAACCCACCCACAGCCGTTAGCTCCTGCTGTAGCAATTTTTTGTTAAAGGTTTAACAACGGTCATGTATTTTGGCATGGTATTACATCTTTTGATTTTAAACAAATAACTTTGAGATGACTTATAAGGTAACTATGCAAGCATCATTTGAAGCGGAAAAAAATAAAAAAGCATTTGCATACACGTTTATTATTTGTGGTGTACTGTTAGTGTTGGCCTTTATAATAACATGGCCGATACTTCAAATGCCACCACCGATTGCACAAGATTTACTGGAAATAAACCTGGGGAATAATGAGGAAGGCTGGGGCGAAGAACAGCCACTTATAAAGGGCGAAATGTCGCCTACACAGGAAGCTACCGTGCAACCTCAATCTAGCTCCACAGCAAATGACGAACCCGCAAAAGATATTCAGCCGGATGATAATGCAGAAGAAGATGCAGCTCCCATTGCAAAGCCAGAAAAGCCAACACCCAAAACGAATAAGATTGCAAAAGAGCCAACAACCAAACCGGTAAAAGCAGTTAATCCTGCACCAGTAGTAGCGCCACCTGCACCAAAACCACAAAAGCCTAAATTGACTTATAATGGTCCGGGTAATGGAACCGGCAATGGCGCAACGGAAGACAATGGGTACCGTTCACAAGGCAATAAACCGGGTGGCACAGGTGATGCAGGTGATCCAACAGGAAAGCCGGATAGTTATGGTAATACGCCTGGTGGCAAAGCCGGAGGACCAAGAGTAATAGGAAACAGAAAAATCATAAAATATTATTCTTTCACAGGAGACATGGACAAGGCTACCGTTTACGCTACGGTTAAAGTTTCTCCTTCCGGCACCGGCACTTTTATAGGATTTGGAAAAAACTCTACCACCCGGGCCCAGGCTTACGCCAATGCAATCATTCAATACCTGAAGAATGTACAGTTCGATAAGTCGAATGATGAAAGTACTGTAACGGTTCAGTTTAACTTTAATGTCCAGTGAGACGGTTTGGGGTTGAAGGTTGAGGGGTAAAGGCAGTTCTTGCTACTTACACATATCAATTGATGATTTTATTTGAAGGTCAAATTATAGCGTCGTTCTGGGGCAATCATATTTAGTTCAATACAGGCATTATTCTTTTTGAAATTCACTCAATGCCATGAGCCATTAACCTATCAACTATGCTCCATGAACTATCAACATGAAACGATCAACAATAAACCCTAAACCTTGTTCAGGCACAAACCATCAACCATCAACCTTTAACCTTCTCCTATCTTTGCAGTGATGAATTACCAGCAAACGATTGAATATTTATACGCACAACTGCCCATGTTTAGCCGCATAGGCGCTGCCGCTTACAGGGAAGACCTGCACAACACCATTGAATTGTGCAACGCCTTGGATAATCCGCAAACAAAATTTAAATCCATTCACATTGCTGGTACCAACGGCAAGGGAAGCACCAGTCATATGCTCGCCGCCATTTTACAGCAGGCTGGTTACAAAACAGGACTATATACATCTCCACATTTAAAGGATTTCAGGGAACGGATTAAGATAAATGGGAAAATGATCGATGAAGATTTTGTAGTTGAATTTGTGAATTGCACTAAAATACTATCGGAGTCAATTCAACCCTCCTTTTTTGAACTTACCGTTGCGATGGCATTTGAATATTTCCACCATCAACAGGTTGATATCGCAGTAATAGAAACAGGGCTCGGCGGCAGACTGGACAGCACGAATATAATTACACCTATATTATCCATTATCACCAATATCGGTTACGATCACATGAATATATTAGGCAATACGCTTGAAAAAATAGCTGCTGAAAAAGCGGGTATCATCAAGCACGGTATTCCGGTAGTGATTGGTGAATACATCCCTGAAACAAAACATATCTTCCAACATAAAGCAACGGAATGTAACGCCGATATTCATTTTGCCCAGGATGAATATGCAGTTTCGAATATTATCACATCTGCCCAACAATTACTTTGTGAAGTAAAGAATATTGATCAACAGGAAACAGAAAGTTTTTCATTAGACCTAAACGGATTATACCAGACAAAAAACCTCCGAACAATCCTATGCGCAGAAGCAATTCTAATAAAGCAGGGATTCTTAATCAACAATGAGGTGAAGAAATTTGCTCTTGCCAATGTAAAAAAGCTAACCGGACTTCAGGGAAGATGGGATGTTATCTCTGAAAATCCAATGGTAGTGCTGGATGTTGCACATAATGAAGATGGTGTACGGCAGGTACTTTCACAAACGACAGAATACCTAAAAAAGTCAGCCAATAGTGATTTGAAAAATAAACTCCATTTTGTAATTGGGATGGTGAAAGATAAAGAGGTTTCAAAAGTACTGTCACTGTTACCAAAAAATGCAACTTACTATTTCACCAATGCCCATATACCAAGGGCGCTGTTAGCAAATGAACTACAAATAACAGCGGCTGAATTTGGATTAAGGGGAAACTGTTTTAATGATGTAAATGAAGCTATACTTTCTGCAAAACAACATGCCAATCAGAAGGACATGATTGTAGTGTGCGGCAGTGTATTTTTGGTAGGTGAAGTAGAACAAACCACTGTTAACGAATCTTAGTAAATCAGATAAGCAATACACAAGATTAAGGCTGCAACAATTAACGATTGCAAAATACAGCTGCTCACTCAAACACGTTTTAGAGAAAGAAACAGGTTTACTAAGATCTATCAATATCAAGTCCTTCTGTCTTATCCTGTCAATTACATTCCCTCCCTGACATAAAAGGCCGTTACAAACAATCGTAAACGTTAAATCAAATGAATTTGGCAGCTACTCACTCTCTTCGCCGCGGCGGATAGACATAGGGACAGCTGAATAAAATTTAGAAGGCATAAAAAAAGCCTCTACAACTTAATGTGAAGGCTAATATAAATGAATATGGCAGTTACCTACTCTCCCGGTTGGAATACCAGTATCCGCCGCGGCGGACCATAAGGGGCTTATCCGCCGCGGCGGATCGGTATGAGATGAGGTGAACAAAATATTGAGTCAAAAAATAACGAACATAAATTAGCCTTTACAAACAACTGTAAAGGCTAATTTAAATAAATATGGCAGCTACCTAGTCGACCCTCAAAAAGTCAATTTTAATTTTTGGGGTATAAAAATCCAATAAGCATTTATAAGAATTTTATAAATAAGTAACCAACAATGAATTGCCTCTGTGCGCCAGAGGTTAATTC
>Ga0123337_10005127_pt1 | contig 13020 bp, 12 predicted proteins | sample frozenSSSSmetaG_FD_89792 | JGI IMG/M metagenome (GOLD analysis project Ga0123337, IMG submission 89792) | Glacier valley bacterial and archeal communities from Borup Fiord, Nunavut, Canada, to study Microbial Dark Matter (Phase II) -... | ecosystem: Environmental > Aquatic > Freshwater > Ice >...
AAGGTGTTGGCAACCATTATTGCGCTTTCGTGTACGAATATGACGTAGAACTAGCAATCAAGGTAGTATATATAATAGCGGTTACTGCAAAAACCTCCCCCGGCAACACGCAAAGTGAGCCGATTTTAAGCCCCGGACTACCACGGGACTACCAAAAGGAGCCTGCCGTCATTGGCAGGCTCCTTTCATTTGGCTCTGTAATGCCTAATCAGTGGAGCGAGAGACCGGACTCGAACCGGCAACCACCTGCTTGGGAAGCAGGTGCGCTACCATTGCGCCACTCTCGCACCTGCCTAATGTAGCAGCTTTCGGAATAGTTGTCAAGTAAACGGGACGCAGACACATGGCGGTTGCAACGTCGGCAGCGTGCGGAACTTCGCCCCTCGCTACCACTTTCTTTGTGGGGCGCTGGAGCGACGAAGCCGCTCCAGCGCTCCACAAGCGTCTATTTCTCGCGGGACTGCGGCCCCCAAACCGCCACGCAACATGACGTTGCAACCGCCCTAGACGCAGACGAACGCAGACGAACGCTGATAACTGATCAGTTATCCGCGTTCGTCTGCGTCCTATTTTCGGAATGCTGAACTCAGGCGGGGCGATCCAATACGCCACCCTGCTTGTTCAGAAACCCTAATCGTCGCGCTCGCGGCGGCGCGGGCGGTCGCCGCCGCCATCGCGGCGCGGCGGGCCATCGCGGCGCGGGCCACCGGGGCCACCAGGGCCACCACCATCGCGCAGGCCACGACCGGCACCGGCGGCGCGGCGATCCTCAGGCGATTCGCCGGTCAGGATAGCGCGGCGCGAAAGGCTGACCTTGCCAGTGCCCGGCTCGACGCCGATCACCATGACGGTTAGCTCATCGCCCATCTTCACGAGGTCTTCGACATTCTCGACCCGCTGAGTGTCCAGCTCCGAAACGTGAACCATGCCATCCTTGCCCGGCAGCAGGTTGACGAACGCGCCGAAGGGCATGATTCGCACCACTTTGCCGGTGAAGGTTTCGCCGACCTTGATCTCGCGCGTCAGCGCCTCGATCATGGCGACCGCCGCCTTGGCCGCATCGCCATCGGCGGTCGACACAAACACGCGGCCATCATCCTCGACATCGATTGACGCGCCAGTGGATTCTGTGATGCCGCGAATGTTCTTGCCGCCCGGCCCAATCAGCGCGCCGATCTTCTCGGGGTTGATCTGCATGGTGATGATGCGTGGCGCGAACAAGGAAAGCTCCTGACGCGCAGTCGGCATCACTTCTGCCATCTTATCGAGAATGAACAGCCGACCCTCACGCGCCTGGGCGAAGGCCGCGCGCATAATATCGTAGGTAATTCCGGTGGTCTTGATGTCCATCTGCATGCCGGTGATACCTTCGCTGGTACCCGCGACCTTGAAATCCATGTCGCCGAGGTGATCCTCGATGCCCTGAATATCGGTCAGCACCCGCCACTTGTCGTCCTTGGTGATCAGGCCCATCGCCACGCCCGCTACTGGCCGCTTGATCGGCACGCCAGCATCCATCAGCGAAAGGCTGGAACCGCAGACCGAAGCCATCGACGACGACCCGTTCGACGAGAGCGTTTCGGAGACCAGCCGCATGGTGTACGGGAACTCATCCTTGGTCGGCAGCACCGCCAGCAGCGAGCGCTCGGCCAGCGCGCCGTGGCCGATATCGCGGCGGCGCGGCGAGCCAACCCGCTTGGCCTCGCCAGTCGAGTAGGGCGGGAAATTGTAGTGGTGCATGTAGCGCTTGGTCGTCTCGATGCCGAGATCATCAAGCCGCTGCTCATCGCCCGGCGAGCCGAGCGTGGTAATTGTCAGCACCTGAGTTTGCCCACGCGTGAACAGGCCGGTGCCGTGGACGCGCGGCAGGATGCCGACATCGACGGTGATCGGGCGAATATCCTTCGGCCCACGGCCATCGACGCGCTGGCCGCTTGTCAGGATCATCCGGCGAACTTCTTCGTACAGCAGGTTCTCGAAAACTTGGCCAACCGCCTTGCTGCGAGCGGCCAGCTCCTCCTCTGGCTCATCGGCGGTGAAGTGCGCTAGCACCTCGGCCTTGAGCGCCTGGGTCTGATCGTCGCGCTTGGTCTTATTCGAATCGGTGGTCGCCTCGCGCAGCCGGTTGCTCATATAGCCAGCGACCGACTCCTCAAGCGACGTGTCGGCGGGCGGCGGGGTGAACGCCTTCTTGGGCTTGCCAGCCAGCGCAACCAGCGCCAATTGCAAATCACACAGCTGCTTGCAGACCGTGTGGCCCGCGATGACTGCATCCAGCAACTGCTCTTCGGTCAGTTCCTCCGCGCCGGCCTCAACCATCAGCACGGCTTCTTTGGTGCCAGCCACCACCAAATCGAGCCGACTGTTCGCCATATCGGCCATCTCAGGGTTGACCACCAGCGCACCGTCGATAAAGCCAACCTGCACGCCACCGACCGGCCCGAGGAACGGGATGTCGGAGATCGACAGGGCCGCCGACGCGCCGATGATTGACATCGGGCCGGGATCGTTGACCATATCAATCGCGAGCGTGGTGATGATCACCTGAACCTCGTTGCGGTAGCCCTCCGGGAAGAGCGGACGCAGCGGGCGGTCGGTGAGCCGTGCGGTCAAAATCGCCGTGGTGGTTGGCCGACCTTCGCGCTTGAAAAAGCTGCCGGGGATCTTGCCGGCCGCGTACATGCGCTCCTCGTAATCGACCGTCAGCGGGAAGAAATCGATGCCCTCGCGTGGCTTCGCGCCGACCACGGTCGCGAGCAGCACAGTGTCGCCGTAGGTCAGCAGCACTGCGCCGCCAGCCTGCTCTGCCAATCGGCCGGTCTCAAGCGTCAGCGTTCGCCCAGCGATCTGAGTGCTGACGGAATGAACCTGCCTGCCATGAAACTCCCTTGTGGATGAATGGATCTGACTATCAGACATAACCTCTCCTGATGAGCCGCAACCGCGACTCAGCGCGGGGCGTTAGGTACTGGAGGCTGCCGCCCACGGTCGGGGAAGTGAAAATTGAAATTGAAAATGGACAACCGTGTTGCAATGTAATGAGCTGGTTCGCCAAGGTAGCATCTAAGTCCTTCATTCTCAATTCTCAATTTTCATTGCGCACCGTGGGTTTCAATCTCCAATCCCTAACAGCCCCAAACAATAAAATGGTTTACAACAGACATAAGCCCAGGGGGAATTGCTCCCTGGGCTTACGCGGAACTCCCCATGTTGCGCCTGCGCGATAGATCGCGAATGTGTACTGAAAGCGAGCCTGCTAAGCAATCGTCATTCCCAAACGCTTTACCGGCGCGAGTTAAGCGTGTCACGCAGACCGAGCCGCTCGATCAGCGCGCGATAGCGCTCACGATCCTTGCTGCTGACATACGCCAACAGGCGTCGCCGCCGACCGACCAGCTTCAACAAGCCGCGTCGTGAGCCGTGATCGTGGGCATGGATCTTCAGGTGTTCGATCAGCTGATTGATCCGCTCGGTCAATAGTGCTACCTGGACATCGGGCGAGCCGGTATCGGTGCCGTGTACCTGATAGCCGGTGATAATGTCGGTCTTGTCTTCTTTATCCAGCGCCACAGGTGTCTCCTTACTAATCGCGAGCGGGCTTGGCGCAGTCCGCCGTTCGGGTGTTGTAAACCAGTGGGCATTATAACATAACATTGCGAAAGGCGCACGCGGCGGGCTAAGTTTTGAGTTTTGAGTTATTTCGATGGCACCGGCGATTTTCATTGCATCTTCGTTGTTACTGCGGCGGAACTTAAAACTCAAAACTTGTCAGAACCCCACCTTCACAATCGTCCGCCCAGTGCGATCCTGGAAAAAGCCGACGCCATCCTGGATCAGGCCGACATAGAAGCTCATTTTGGTCTCGGGCTGAAGGATGCGAATGCGGCCAATCACGGTGGCCTCCTCGCCGGGCATCAGCAGATCTTCCTGGTTTGGAATGTGCCACTGCGCGGGCGGACGCGGCGTGATCGCCCAGCGGAACGGGTAGCGCTTGGCCGCGCCGCCGCTGTTGGCGTCCCAATCCATGCCCACGCGCCAGAAGCCGCCCGGCTTGACCACATATTGCCCGCCAGCGACCGATGAGAACACATCATCGGTGCTGTACTCGTAGCCGGCGGGCGGGCCGTAGGTGCGAATCGGCACCAGGCCAGTGTTCTTGACCCGCAGCGTCACCGTGATCGTTTCGCCCTTCATCACCGCCTCGGGCGCGATGCTGCTGTAGGAAATCTTGACTTCCGGCTGACCGCCACCATTGATAGCGATCTGGCCGGGCTGCTCGACCAGGTTGCCGAAGCGATCTTGCGCGCGCACGGTATAGGTGTAAACGCCGTCGGGCAGCAGCGCGTTGTCAACCGTTTTGCCGTTCCAAACGTGCTTCTGAAGAATCGGCCCTTCTTCATCGCCAGCCACAAACGGGTAGCTGGTCGTGCCATCCGGCCCGGTAAACGTGATATCGACCGTCGCGGAGACCGGCAGCTGGTACGTGATCTCGGCCACGTCATCAATCCCGTCGGCGTTCGGCGAGATCGTGGCTGGTGCGACGATCAGGTTCTCGATTGTCGGCGGCGGCGAGTCGCTGCCACCGATCACGATCTGGCCTTTGCTCTCGGCCTGCGTGCCATCCGCGCCGGTCGCCTGCACAACATAGGTGTAGCTGCCGCTCGGCAACGCCCGACGCTTCAACACCGCGTCGCTGGTGAGCGCGGTGCCATCGAATCGCAGCACATACGGATCGGGTGAGGGTAGGCGCTGCTCACCCTCGCGCAGGCTGTAACGCGTGCCGTCGGCGGCTTGCAAATACACCGCGATCTTGGCCTGTTCGCCAATCGTATAGCTGATATCGATATGCTCGCCCTTGCCGCTCGGTCGTAGCTCTGCCGTCGCTGGGCCAACATTCGAGAGCAGCTGGCTGGTGCCGCAAGCGGCCAGGGTTCCCGCTAGTAGAACGAGGCATATGAATGTTCGAAATATTCGCATAGTTTAATCTTTACAAGACACGCAGCCGGTCGAGACAAGGAGACACGAGACAAGGATCTCATAGCTCCCTGTCGCCCCTTCTCCCTGTCACCTCGTCACCTCGTCACGACCGGCTCCGCGCCATCCACTGGGCGCTCCTCGCCGTAGCGTCGGCCGAAGATCGCCAGCGCGATTGCGCCAAGTGTCACGCCAAACCAGAGCGTGCAAAAGCGGATGATAATCGTTGCGGTAGTGGCTGGGCCGCTCGCCATGGGGATCAGCAGCACCAGCAAGCCGGTGCTGGATGCCTCGGAGACGCCCAGACCGCCGGGGAGAAATGAGATTAGCCCGAACAATGTCGAGGCGGCAAAAACGAAGGTGGCCTGCTGAAGCAGCAGGAACGATTCCGGCACGCCCAGACCGCGCAGCACATAGTAGAACGCCACACACTCGCCAAACCACGACAGCAGACTAATCAGCGTCGAAGGCAGCAGGATACGCAATGAGAGCAAGCGCTGGCTGCTATCGTAGGCGGTCAGTAGGCGCGGCACGATCTTCTGCCCATACGGCAGCTTGCGCATACGCTCGGCGATCCACAGCACTAGCGCGCGCGATTGCAATACCAGCAGGCCCGCCACTGCCAACACTAGCAGCGCAAAAAAGGCTGGCCGCGCCGGCGCGTACAGTGTCAGCCCAAAGCCCATCAGCAGCAGCATCGCCAGCCCATCGGTCACGCGCTCGGCCAGCACAATCGGCGCCGATGCGCTGATCGGCGTACCGTTGATGCGCTTGAGCAGATACGACTTGAGCACCTCGCCGACCTTGCCAGGCGTGACGGCCATGACCATGCCGCTGGTAAACAGCAGCCCGCTATCGCCATAGCCAACGTTCTGGCCCATATCCATGCGGCGCAGGTAATAATCCCACTTAGCCCAGCGCAGCACGTAATTGAGCAGCGTGAAGCCCAACACCGCTGGCAGCATAGCCCAATTAAAGGTACTGAAGCTCTGACCGACCTGCCCAATATCGCTGAGCAAGCCGAGGACAACCACGACCGCCAGACCGAGCAGAACTGAGACGATGATTTTGTTACGAAGTTGTGCGAGCAAATCTCACCAGGAGCCAGAAGTCAGGAGTCAGCAATCAGAATACCACCCGATTCGCGCAAGCTGTGCTTTCAGTGCGTTTCGATGTGCTTCTGAATCCTGACTTCTGGCTCTTGGCTACTCTCCACAGTGTTGCACCAATTCCACCAGCACGCCCTGCATGCTCTTGGGATGCACAAATGCCACCAGATTATTATGTAAACCGACTTGCGGCGTCTCGTCGATCAACTGCGCGCCACGGGCCTTCAGCAGCGCCAGCGCGGCCGTAATATCATCCACCCGATAGGCGATATGATGCATACCAGGGCCACGCTCACGCAGATGCTTGGCGAATGATGCCGCATCAGATGTCGGCGCGATTAGCTCCAGCAGCACGCCGCCGACATGCGCCGCCGCCACATCCATAAACCGCCCGGGCAGCGTCAGCCGCTCCCAATCGGTCACGCCGAACATGGCGCTGTAGAAGGCGATCGACTCGTCGATATCACGCACTGCGAAGCCGATATGATCAATTGATTCCAACATACCGAATGCTCCCGCGCAGACAAAACGACGCCTCATGTGTAACGCGCCGCGCGCAGTGTACCATTCGCGCCTGTATGCGTCAATAATCTGTTGCCCGCACCCCGACCCACCCAGGTGCTTCCGTTGCGACGAGCGCTCTATCAGGATGCCCGTGTCGATGTGCCGGTATCGGGGCGTATAGCATACGCCTGCAATGATAACACTACCTAGCAGCGTGGGCGATCAGCAGGATACGCCCCTACGATTGCGATGCACAACAGTGCGGTCATTGTGAATTCAATGCTACCACCGATGTCATGATATACGCGCACCTACGTCCAATTCCGCTGCGTGGAGCGGGCGAAAATGAAGAAACGATCATCCCAAAGCGCAAGAATTGTGGTACAATCCATGCGTTAGAATCCGCGCTGGAGCGTGCGAGGAGGAACTACTATGCGTGACGATATTACGAACAGCGCGATCGATGATTACCTACTTGACCTCATGCCTGCGCGCTCCGAAATCTTCCGCGAGCTGGAAAAGCGCGCCCATGATCGCGGCCTACCGCTAGTCGGCCCAGTGCAAGGCCAGTTCCTGTATCTGCTGGCGAAAAGCATCAATGCCCACGAGGCGCTTGAGATCGGCACCGTCACTGGCTACGCGGCCATGTGGCTGATGCGCGCCGTAGCGCCCGTCGGCGGTCGGCTCACCGCGATCGAGCGCGACTCGGAGCGCTTCAAGCTCGCCAAGGATTATCTAACGCGCGCTGGCTACGCCGACCAGTTGGTCATCCATCAGGGCGAGTGGTTCAGCGTGCTGGAAAGCATCGATGGCCCGTTCGATCTAATCTTTCTCGACATTCTACGCAACCTGTCCGATGAACACGATGCGATCAAAGCGCTCGATCTGTGCGTGTCGCGGCTACGCCCCGGCGGTCTGCTAATCGGCGATAATGTGCTGTGCAGCGGGCTGGTGGTCGAAGATGACGCCGCGCCGACCGTACGCGGCATCCAAGAGTTCAACCGCGCGATCATGCAGCACCCGCAGCTCGATTCATCGATCATCCCGCTGCGCGATGGCGTCGCGATTTGCCGAAAAAAAGACTAGCCGATTTACAATTGCAGTTTTAATCTGCAATCTGCGATCGAAAGTATGCCCGCACGTACCGATGCACAGCAACGTGTCGCCGAGCTGACCGCGCTCAATCTGCTGGCACGCCTCGAGCTGCCACCGGCGCTGACCTACCTCAGCCCGGCCTAGTCAGGCGAGTGCAACTGCCAGGAACCGCGCATGGCGGGCAAGCTCAACAAAGCCGTGAATATGCTGCGTTGCAGCCAGCGCAGGCACGCGGCGGGCGATAAACGCTCGCTGGCGCAGCACGCCTCAGTGCCGATCCGCAGCGACACCGCCATTCTTGGCATTCTGAACGTCGCCAGATCTGCATATGGCCGCTTCAGTGGGCGTTATTGCTAGTGCAGTGGCTGTAGCCCCGCGCGACCCGTAGACAACAGAACATTGAGAACGTCTCGAACCACATCATTCTCAATTCGCCCAACGGGCACCCGATTCTCAATTCCGCAATGACATCCACATGAAACCAAGATCGCTCATCTACGCCATTCCGCTGCTCTTTCTCGCAGTCTTCTTCGTCTATCCGCTGGCGGCGATCCTGCGGCTGGGCTTCGCTGGCGACCCAGCGCTCGGGTCGGGCGGCGCGGGATTGTGGGCGCTGCTCGCCGACTCGTATTACCTCGATCTGCTGTGGTTCAGCACTTGGCAGGCGCTGCTTTCGACCGCACTGACGTTGGCGCTGGGGCTACCAGCGGCGTATGTGTTCGCGCGCTACGATTTCGCTGGCAAAGCGCTGCTGCGTGCGATTGCGACTGTGCCGTTCGTGATGCCGACAGTGGTAGTGGCGGCGGCATTCAAGGCGCTGCTTGGCCCGCGCGATCTGCTGAATAGCGTGCTACAAGCGTGGCTCAATCTGGCTGAGCCGCCGATTCGGCTCGACCAAACGCTGGCGCTGATTCTGCTGGCACACATTTTCTACAACTACAGCGTGGTGCTGCGGATTGTTGGCGGCTTCTGGAGCACGCTGGATACGCGCCTAGAGCAGGCCGCCGCCGTGCTGGGCGCTGGGCGCTGGCGTGTGTTTCGTGAGATCACGCTGCCGCTGCTGCTGCCCGCGATTGGCGCGGCGGCGCTGCTGATTTTTATTTTCACCTTCGCCAGCTTCGGCGTGATTCGCATTCTGGGCGGCCCGCGCTTCGCGACGCTCGAAGTTGAGATCTATCGCCAGACCACGCAGTTGCTACGGCTGGATATTGCAGCCGCACTGTCGCTGATTCAGATCGCCACCACGCTGCTGATGACGCTGGCCTACACGCGATTACAAGCGCGCGCCACCGTCCCGCTCGAACTGCGCGCGCGCGCGACCACCGCCCAACCGCCGCGTGGCTGGCGCGCGCACCTGATCGTCGGCGTAAACCTGGCCATACTGCTGCTGCTGCTGGGTGCGCCGCTGCTGGCGCTGGCGCTGCGCTCGGTCACATCCTTCGCCTCGGGTACAGTCAAGCTGACGCTGGAATATTATCGGCTGCTAGGCACGAATCCAACCGGATCATTCTTCTACGTGCCGCCGCTGCGCGCGCTGGGCAACACCCTAATCTTCGCGCTGGCCGCCACCGTGCTAGCGCTGCTGGTGGGCGTACCGGCGGCGTACTTGCTAGCCCGGCAACCGAAGAAGCAGCGCAAATGGCGATCAGCTGTACGGCGGCGAGGCATTTTCAATTCTCAATTCTCAATTCTCAATTCCATCCTCGACCCGCTATTCATGCTGCCGCTAGGCACCAGCGCGGCAACCTTGGGGCTAGGCTATATCGTGGCGCTCGGCCGGCCGCCGCTGAACCTGCTGACATCGCCATTGCTGATCCCAATCGCGCACGCGCTGCTGGCCTTTCCGTTCGTGATACGTAGTTTGCTGCCTGCGCTACGCGGACTCGATCCACGGCTGCGCGAGGCGGCGCGCACGCTCGGCGCGGGGCCGATGCGGGTACTGCGCGAAATCGATCTGCCGCTGCTGTTCCCGGCGCTGCTGGTCGGCGCAGTCTTCGCCTTCACCGTCTCGATTGGCGAATTCGGCGCGGCGCTGCTGCTGTACCGGCCAGAATATCCGACCGTGCCGGTGGTGATTGATCGCTTTCTCGGCCTACCCGGCCAGCAGAACTACGGCCAGGCGCTCGCGCTCAGCACCATCCTGATGCTGATTACCGGCCTGAGCTTCGTGCTGCTCGAACAGGTGCGCTTTCGCGATATCGGGGAATTCTAAGGCACAACTCCCTGATGCTTGATACGTGATGCTTGAGTTCAACCTTTATTTCACGTATCAAGCATCAAGCATCACATCTTCATCTGGTCTACTTCCGCTCCTCTTTCGCCGTGTAATCGCGCTCAGGCGCGCCGATATACACTTGGCGCGGGCGGGCGATCTTCTGCTCGGGGTCGTTCAGCAGCTCGGCCCACTGCGCCAGCCAGCCGACAGTGCGCGGGATCGCGAACAGCACCGGGAACATCTGCGTTGGCAGCTTCATGGCCTGGTAGATAATCCCCGAGTAGAAATCGACATTCGGGTACAGCTTACGCGAGATAAAATATTCATCTTCCAGCGCGATACGCTCCAGCTCGACTGCGATATCAACCAGCGGGTTGCGACCAGTAACCTCGAAGACCTCGTAGGCCAGCTGCTTGACGATCTTGCCACGCGGGTCGAAATTCTTGTACACCCGATGGCCGAAGCCCATCAGCTTGGCCTCGCCGCGCTTGACGCTAGCTATAAAGTCTGGAATTTTCGCGATGCTACCGATCTTCGCCAGCATATGCACCACCGCTTCGTTCGCGCCGCCGTGCAGTGGGCCGTACAAAGCCGCCGCCGCGCCCGCCAGCGCCACATACGGGTCGGCGTGGGCTGAGCCGATTGCGCGCATGGTGTTGGTGCTGCAATTCTGCTCGTGGTCGGCGTGCAGGATGAACAGCACATCCAGCGCGCGCTCCAGCACCGGGTCGGGCTTGTACTTCTGCTCGGTCATCTTGAAGATCATATTCAAGAAGTTGCCAGCATAGCTCAGCTCGTTATCGGGGTAATTATACGGCAAGCCCATGATGTGCCGGTACGAGTACGCCGCCATCGTCGGCACTTTGGCGATCAGGCGCTTGATCTGAAGCAACCGCACATCGGTATCAAACACCTGGCTCGACGCAGGGTAGAAGCTTGACAGCGCCGCGACCGAGCTGATAAACATGCCCATCGGGTGCGCATCGTGGCGGAAGGCATCGACCAAATCCTTGATGTTTTCATGCACCATCGTGTGGGTCGTAATTTCGTGCTGCCAAGCCGCCAGCTGCGCGGTTGTCGGCAGTTCGCCGAACAACACCAAATAGGCGGTTTCAAGGAAGGTGCTGCGCTCGGCCAGTTGCTCGATTGGGTAGCCGCGATACCGCAGCTCGCCCTTGTCGCCATCGAGATACGTGATCGCGCTCTTGGTCGAAGCGGTGTTTGTAAACGCGGGATCGTAGCTCATGAGGCCGTAATCATGTGGATCGAGCTTGAACTGGCGCAGATCGCTGGCCTTGATCGCCCCATCACTAATGGGAATCTCGTACGATATGCCAGTTCGATTATCGGTGATCGTCAGTGTATCCGTCGACATCGGCGGTCCTTTCTCCTCATTATCAAGCGCGCGCCAGCCACATCGGCGTGGTGACGTAGAGCGAATATTCTGCCGAGCTATTATACGACCTTTTGTGATGCATGACACGCCATAAGCACGCGCGCGCGGGGCGAAAGCCGCCGCGCGCCCACGCACGCGTGCTAACCTCGTGAAGCTCTTATTCATAGAGCACCTGCCGTACCAAGGAATTGCACTGCCGCGCGTGCTATAATCCGATACAGCGAATGCTAGGGTGTGTGGCATCACGCCCACGCAACAGAACGCCCACCCACCGAGTTCGTCCGCGTCCAATCTGTATATAGCAGGAGTTCCAATGGCAGCGCTTCCCCCCAATCCGCAGCGGGTGCTAGCCGTGATGGCGCACCCCGACGATATCGAGTTCATGGCCGGCGGCACCGTGGCGCGCTGGGCACGCGCGGGCGCCGAGATGCACTACTGCCTGCTCACCGATGGCAACAGCGGCAGCCGCGACCCAAACGCCACACCCGCCGCGCTGGCCGAGCTTCGCCGCGCCGAGCAGCGTGCGGCCGGCCTGCTCTTTGATGTCGCGAGCTACACCTTTCTCGGACACCCCGACGGTCGGCTGGTCGCCAGTGTCGAGCTGCGAATGGAGATCGCGCGCGTGATTCGGCAAGTGCGCCCCGACGCGGTGCTGACCTGCGACCCGCGCTTTTTGTACAGCCCGTGGTACATCAACCACCCTGATCATCGCGCCGCCGCCGAGGCAACCCTGGCCGCAATTATGCCGATCGCCAACACGCGCCTAGCCGCGCTGGAGCTGCTGGAAGAAGGGCTGGAGCCACACGATGTTGGCGCAGTCTACCTAGCGATCCCCGACCGCGCGACGCTGTGGATGCCGCTGGAGCCAGCCGATATGGAAGACAAGATCGCCGCAATGTGCGCGCACAAAAGCCAGATCGGCGAGTGGGATGCGTCGAAGATGATTCGCAAATTCGCACAGCAATCCGCCACCGAGGCGCGCGCCAACGGCCTGGAATGCGAGCTGGCCGAGTCGTTCGTGTATATCGGGCTGAATCGCGAGCCGGAAAGTGTAGTAACCGAATGATCAGCTGGCAGCCCAATCTGCCCGCCGCGCTCGATCATGCGCGCCAGGAGCGCCGCTTTGTACTGGCCGATTTTTCGAAGGAGCACTGAGCCGGATGCATTGCATTGGATGCCGTGACGTATCCTGAGCCAGCCGTGCAGAGCTTCATCGCCGAATACTTCATCGCGGTCAAGCTCATGCTCAACAACCCCGCCGACCAGCCGCACTTCCGCGCCCAGCGCGTGATCTGGACGCCGACGATCACGATTCTCGATTATCGTGCGATTGGGCACTACCAATCGCCGGGCTATCTGCCGCCGACGCTGTTCCTAGCGATGCTGCGAATCGGCCTAGCGCGCGCGCAGATCGCCTGGGCGCGCTACGACGAGGCCGCCGCGCAGCTCGCCGCTGTCGCGGATGACCCTGCGAGCGCGCTGGCACCCGAGGCGCTGTACTGGCTTGGGATCGCATGGTATCTGAAGGAACGCCGCCGCGTGCCGTTGCTGCGCGCCTGGAACCGGCTGCGCGAAGAGCACCCAGCCAGCATCTGGGCTGCGCGCGTGCCGCCGAATCAGGAGGATGAGCCGGAGTGGTAGTGCGCCAGTAGCGTATGGATGCAGAAACGCACCTAGATAGCGAATAGCTGTTTCTTTTTGCCGAAATTGCACGCGGACAAACACCA
>Ga0123337_10005128_pt1 | contig 13020 bp, 14 predicted proteins | sample frozenSSSSmetaG_FD_89792 | JGI IMG/M metagenome (GOLD analysis project Ga0123337, IMG submission 89792) | Glacier valley bacterial and archeal communities from Borup Fiord, Nunavut, Canada, to study Microbial Dark Matter (Phase II) -... | ecosystem: Environmental > Aquatic > Freshwater > Ice >...
CGCAGCGCATCGATGCGTTGAGCGGCGACTACGAAGACCGCTTCATGCTGCACTACAACATGCCTCCGTTCGCCACCGGCGAAACCGGCCGTGTCGGCAGCCCGAAACGCCGCGAAATCGGCCACGGCCGTCTGGCCAAGCGTGCGCTGATCGCCGTACTGCCTTCAAAAGAAGAGTTTCCGTACACGATGCGCGTGGTATCGGAAATTACAGAATCCAACGGCTCCTCGTCGATGGCGTCGGTCTGCGGTGGCTGCCTGTCGCTGATGGACGCCGGCGTTCCCATGAAAGCGCACGTGGCCGGTATCGCAATGGGCCTGATCAAGGAAGACAACCGCTTTGCCGTGCTGACCGACATCCTGGGCGATGAAGATCACCTGGGCGACATGGACTTCAAGGTCGCCGGCACCACCTTCGGCATCACCGCGCTGCAGATGGACATCAAGATCCAGGGCATCACCAAGGAAATCATGCAGGTCGCGCTGGCGCAGGCCAAGGAAGCCCGCATGCACATCCTGGGCAAGATGCAGGAAGCCATGGGCGAAGCCAAGACCGAAGTGTCTGATTTCGCACCGCGCCTGTATGTCATGAAGATCAACCCCGAGAAAATCCGCGACGTGATCGGCAAGGGCGGCGCTGTCATCCGCGCGCTGACCGAGGAAACCGGCACGCAGATCAACATTGAGGAAGACGGCACCATCACCATCGCCTCGAACGACAGCGCCAAGGCCGACGAAGCCAAGCGCCGCATCGCCGAGATCACCGCCGAAGTCGAAATCGGCAAGGTCTATGAAGGCGCGATCACCAAGATCCTCGATTTCGGTGCGCTGGTCAATTTGATGCCTGGCAAGGACGGTCTGCTGCACATCAGCCAGATCGCCCACGAGCGCGTCGAGAAGGTCACCGACTACCTCCAGGAAGGCCAGATCATCAAGGTCAAGGTCCTGGAAACCGACGAAAAAGGCCGCGTCAAGCTGTCGATGAAAGCGCTGCTGGACCGACCCGTTCATCAGGGTTAATCGGTATTTGCTATTGATTTTGTAGCTACTAGCGCATATGCAGTATGCGCTAGTAGCACAAATGACCGAGAAAAATCATGAGAGTCATTGAAATCACCTCTTTTGGCGCGCCTGAGGTTCTGCAACTGGGCGCGCGTCCTGATCCTGAACCTGCTGCCGGCGAAGTGCTGATTCGCATCGCTGCTTCCGGCGTGAACCGGCCTGACGTGCTGCAACGCACCGGCAATTACCCGGTGCCGCCCGGCGCGTCCGACATTCCGGGGCTGGAAGTTGCCGGCGAAATCATCGCGGGCGACACGCAGGCGATGGCTGCGGCCGGTTTCAAGATCGGCGACCGGGTTTGTGCCCTGGTGGCGGGTGGCGGTTATGCCGAGTTGTGCGTGGCACCCGTTGGGCAATGCCTGCCGGTGCCTGAGGGCTTGAGCGATGTGCAAGCCGCGTCGCTGCCAGAGACCTTCTTTACCGTCTGGAGCAACGTCTTTGAGCGGGCGCGCCTGCAAAAAGGTGAAAGCCTGCTGATTCAGGGCGGCTCCAGCGGCATCGGTGTCACAGCCATCCAGATCGCCAAGGCGCTTGGCGCCACGGTGCTGGTCACCGCCGGCAGCGACGAAAAATGCGCGGCCTGCGTGGCATTGGGCGCTGACCATGCGATCAACTACAAGACCAGCGATTTTGCCGAAGAAGCCAGGAAGCTCACGAGGGGGCAGGGCGTCAATGTCATCCTCGACATGGTGGGCGGCAGTTATGTTGCGCGTGAAGTCGAGTGCCTGGCCGAAGACGGCCGGCTCGTCATCATTGCCGTGCAGGGCGGCATCAAGGCCGAATTCAATGCCGGCCTGGTGTTGCGCAGGCGGCTGACCATTACCGGCTCCACCTTGCGCCCGCGTTCGCTGGAATTCAAGACGGCCATTGCCATGGCGCTGAAGGAAAAGGTCTGGCCTCTAATCGCCAGCGGCGCGATCAAGCCCGTGATCCACAGCACCTTTGCAGCAGCCGATGCTTCCAAGGCGCATACGCTGATGGAGTCGAATCAGCACATCGGCAAAATTGTTTTAACCTGGTAACAGGCGACCAAATCAAAGAGCAATATGAAAAAGCTGATTGCAGGAAACTGGAAAATGAACGGCAGCCTGGCTGCCAATGAGGAATTGCTGACGGCGCTTGCTGCCGGGCTGGCCCAAGGCCTGTCCTGCGAGGTTGCCATTTGCGTGCCTAGCCCCTACTTCGCACAGGTTCAGGCCTTGAAATCGAAGCACCCCGCCTTGTCGGTTGTTGACGTGGGCGCGCAGGATGTTTCTGCATATGCTTCGGGCGCATACACAGGCGAAGTCAGTGCGGGCATGCTCAAGGATATGGGCTGCCGCTATGCCATCGTGGGCCATTCCGAGCGTCGCCAGTACCATGCCGAATCGGATGCGCTGGTCGCTGACAAGGCCAGGGCTGCGCTGGCAGCGGGCATCACGCCTATCGTCTGCGTTGGCGAAACGCTGGCTGAACGCGAATCCGGCCGTACTGAAGAAGTGGTCAAGCGCCAGTTGGCGGCCGTGATTCATACCAACGGACACTGCATCAGTGAAATCGTGGTGGCCTATGAGCCGGTCTGGGCCATAGGCACTGGCAAGACGGCTTCGCCAGAAGAGGCGCAGTCCGTGCATGCGGTGCTGAGGGCGCAGCTCAAGGCGGCAACCGACCAGTCGACCCGAGTCAAGATCCTGTATGGCGGCAGCATGAACGCGGCCAACGCAGCGACCTTGCTGGCTCAGCCTGACATTGACGGCGGGCTGATAGGCGGCGCCTCGCTCAAGGCCCCGGATTTCTTGAAGATTATTGCTGCAGCCCAGATCTGACGGGCTCAGTACGATATTAAATTAGGAGTAAGTATGAATGTTATGTTGACTGTTGTCCTCGCCGTGCAGATGTTGTCGGCGCTGGGCATGATTGGCCTGATCCTGGTACAGCACGGCAAGGGCGCCGACATGGGTGCTGCGTTTGGCAGCGGCGGCTCGGGCAGCCTGTTTGGGGCCAGCGGAAGCGCCAACTTCTTGTCACGCACTACCGGAGTTCTGGCCGCCCTGTTTTTTGCGTGTACCTTGATGTTGGCCTATTTTGGCAATGCGCAGCCTCGCACCAGCTCCAGCGTACTGGAAGGCGTCGCAGTCACTGCGCCGGCAATTCCTGCTTCGGGCGCCGCACAGATTCCTGGTAACGCCGCGCCTGCTTCGACCCCTGCCGCAGTTCCTGTGCCGCCCGCGCTGCCTGCTTCGGGTGCAGCCCAAATCCCCACGAAATAAGGTGATAAAGCTGGCGCTTCAAGCAAAAAGCGCCAGAATTTCAGGGTAAACTCTAAGTCTGTCTGGAAAGCAAAAAACTGAAAAGTTTCCTCAAGCCATCCAGGTAAATTAAGTATCGCGGACGTGGTGAAATTGGTAGACACGCTATCTTGAGGGGGTAGTGGCGAAAGCTGTGCGAGTTCGAGTCTCGCCGTCCGCACCAGAATGACAAGCATCGGCAGCAGCGCTTCAAGCGCTGCTTTCGGCTCAAACGGTAAGTCCGCGCAATCCGTGCAGCAACCCTGTGCGGCTAGTTGTGCGAGCGGCTTTTCAAAAGTTGAATCCACGATGAACCTCGATCAATACCTTCCTGTCCTCTTGTTTATTTTGGTAGGGGTAGGTGTAGGCATATTGCCGATGGTCCTGGGTCGTTTGCTGGGTCCCGTGCGACCCGATAGCGAAAAAAATTCCCCTTATGAGTGCGGCTTCGAGGCTTTCGAAGATGCCCGCATGAAGTTTGATGTGCGCTATTACCTGGTTGCCATCCTTTTTATTCTTTTTGACCTTGAAATTGCGTTCCTTTTTCCATGGGCTGTATCGCTCAAGGAAATCGGTGCGCTCGGGTTCTGGTCGGTCATGGTTTTCCTGGGCATCCTGGTCGTAGGCTTTGTCTACGAATGGAAAAAAGGTGCGTTGGACTGGGAGTAAGAAATCCTCTAGGGTTTTTGCCACAAAAGGGTACGGTATGTCGCTTGAAGGTGTTTTCAAAGAAGGCTTTGTGACCACGAGTTATGACTCAGTGGTTAACTGGGCCAAGACGGGTTCTCTTTGGCCCATGACCTTTGGTCTGGCCTGCTGCGCCGTGGAAATGATGCATGCCGGCGCTGCACGTTATGACATCGACCGGTTTGGCATGTTGTTTCGGCCCAGCCCGCGTCAATCCGATTTAATGATCGTCGCCGGTACGCTTTGCAACAAGATGGGGCCGGCTTTGCGCAAGGTTTACGACCAGATGGCCGAGCCGCGCTGGGTGATTTCAATGGGATCGTGCGCCAATGGGGGCGGCTACTACCATTACAGCTATTCAGTGGTTCGGGGCTGCGACCGCATTGTGCCGGTCGATGTATATGTGCCCGGATGTCCGCCTACTGCCGAGGCCTTGTTGTACGGAATCATCCAGTTGCAGCAAAAAATTCGCCGCACCAACACGATCGCGAGGGCTTGAGATGGTGTTGTCTTCCCCTCCTGTTTCCGTGTCGCAGCTTGCTGAAACCATTGCGTCGGTGCTCGGTAGCAAAGCCAGAAGTGTAAAGATTGCCCTTGGCGAGGTCACTGTGCTGGTAAGCGCTGCCGACTATCTGGCGGCCGCAAGCTTGCTGCGTGATGCCGCCGGCTGCAGATTTGAGCAATTGATCGACCTCTGCGGACTTGACTACTCCGAGTACAAGAACGGTCAGTACGATGGGCTGCGTTACTGCGTCGCGGTGCACTTGCTGTCGGTCAGTCTGAATCAGCGCGTTCGGCTCAAGGTGTTTTGTCCTGATGACGATTTCCCCGTCGTTGACTCGGTCAATGGTGTCTGGAGTGCTGCAAACTGGTTCGAGCGTGAAGCTTTTGACTTGTACGGTATCGTCTTTGAAGGTCACAACGATCTGCGCCGCATCCTGACCGACTATGGTTTTATCGGCCACCCCTTTCGCAAGGATTTTCCGACAACCGGTCACGTCGAAATGCGTTACGACGCCGAGCAAAAACGTGTTATTTATCAGCCCGTCACCATCGAACCCCGTGAGATTGTCCCCCGCGTGATTCGCGAAGACAACTACGGTGGTCTTCAATAAGCGGTTTTTGCAAAAGATACGACATGGCTGAAATCAAAAACTACACGCTTAATTTTGGACCGCAGCATCCGGCTGCGCACGGCGTTCTGCGCCTGGTGTTGGAGCTCGATGGCGAAGTGATACAGCGCGCCGACCCGCATATCGGCTTGCTGCACCGCGCCACTGAAAAGCTGGCCGAAAGCAAGACCTATATCCAGTCGCTGCCCTATATGGACCGGCTCGACTATGTCTCGATGATGGCCAACGAGCATGCCTACTGCCTGGCGATTGAGAAGCTTCTTGGTGTCGATGTGCCGATCCGTGCGCAATATATCCGTGTGATGTTCTCGGAAATCACCCGGCTGCTGAACCACCTGATGTGGCTAGGCGCACACGGCCTGGACTGCGGTGCGATGAACATGCTAATCTACTGCTTTCGCGAACGCGAAGTGCTGTTTGACATGTACGAGGCCGTATCGGGTGCCCGCATGCATGCCGCTTACTTTCGTCCGGGTGGTGTTTATCGCGACCTGCCGGAAAGCATGTCGCAGTACAAGGTCAACAAGATCAGGAATGCCAAGGCGATTGATGCCCTGAATGAAAACCGCCAGGGATCGTTGCTCGATTTCATTGACGACTTCGTGGCCAAGTTCCCCAAGCTGGTGGATGAGTACGAAACCCTGCTGACCGACAACCGTATCTGGAAACAGCGTACGGTCGGCGTCGGCGTGGTGTCGCCGGAACGCGCTCTCAACCTTGGGTTTACTGGGCCAATGCTCAGAGGCTCGGGGTTTGCGTGGGATTTGCGCAAGCAGCAGCCCTATGAAGTCTATGAAAAAATGGATTTCGACATTCCGGTGGGTAAAACCGGTGACTGCTATGACCGCTATCTGGTACGCGTCGCCGAGATGCGCCAGTCCAATCGCATCATCAAGCAATGCATCGACTGGCTGCGGGTCAACCCGGGTCCCGTGATCACCAGCAACCATAAGGTTGCTCCCCCCGATCGCGAATCCATGAAGTCCAACATGGAAGAGTTGATTCACCATTTCAAGCTCTTCACTGAAGGTTTCCATGTGCCAGAGGGCGAGGCTTATGCCGCCGTCGAGCACCCCAAGGGTGAATTCGGCATTTACATCGTCAGTGACGGTGCGAACAAGCCCTATCGCCTGAAGATCCGCCCGCCTGGCTTCCCGCATCTGGCCGCCATGGATGAAATGGCGCGTGGACACATGATTGCCGATGCGGTTGCCGTGATTGGCACCATGGACATCGTGTTCGGTGAAATTGATCGCTAAAACCCATGACTTTTTCCATGATTTCTGAATCAACCCAAGCACGTTTTGACCGTGAAATTGCCAAATATCCTGCGGATCAGAAGCAATCGGCCGTCATGGCCTGCCTCACAATTGTTCAGCAGGAGCGGGGCTTCGTCAGCGCCGAGAGCGAAAAGCAACTGGCTGACTATCTGGGCATGGCACCCATCGCCGTGCACGAAGTCACCACCTTCTACAACATGTACAACCAGCAGCCAGTGGGCAAGTACAAGCTCAACGTCTGTACCAACCTGCCATGCCAGTTGCGCGACGGCGCCCGGGCACTGCAGCATCTGGAGCACAAACTGGGCATCGCCATGGGCGAAACCACGGCTGACGGAATCTTTACCCTGCAGCAGTCCGAATGCCTGGGTGCTTGCGCCGATGCGCCAGTGATGCTGGTCAACGACCTTCACATGTGCAGTTTCATGAGCAACGACAAGCTGGACCAACTCATTGATGGCCTTAAATCAGCCGAGGCATAAGTCTTATGACGCTCACATCCTCTTCAAATAACCCGCTAGCCGCAGCGGGCGTGCTGTCGCAATTTGCAGCCACTGGCGTGCAGACCTGTTTTCATGGTCGGCATATCAACCCGCAAATCCTTGCCGACCTTGATGGCAGCAACTGGCACCTCAAGGACTACGAAGCACGTGGCGGCTACCAGGCGCTGCGCAAGATTCTGGGACAGGACGGCGGCGAAGGCCTGACGCCCGACCAGGTCATTGCAGAGGTCAAGGCTGGCGGTCTGCGTGGCCGGGGCGGCGCAGGTTTCCCGACTGGATTGAAGTGGAGCTTCATGCCGCGCCAGTTCCCGGGTCAAAAATACCTGGTCTGCAATTCGGACGAAGGCGAGCCGGGCACCTGCAAAGACCGCGACATCATGCAGTACAACCCGCACAGCGTGATTGAAGGCATGGCGATTGCGGCCTACGCGATGGGAATCAGCGTGGGCTACAACTACATTCATGGAGAGATTTTCGCCACCTACCAGCGTTTTGAAGCAGCGCTCGACGAGGCGCGCGCCGCCGGCCTGCTGGGCGACGGCATTCTGGGCGGCAACTTTAATTTCCAGCTCCATGCTGCACATGGTTTTGGTGCCTACATCTGCGGTGAAGAAACCGGTCTGCTGGAGTCGCTGGAAGGAAAGAAGGGCCAGCCGCGCTTCAAGCCGCCATTTCCTGCCAGCTTCGGTTTGTATGGTAAACCCACCACCATCAATAACACCGAAACGTTTGCTGCCGTGCCGTGGATCATCCGCAACGGCGGTGCGGCCTACCTTGAGTGCGGCAAGCCAAACAATGGCGGTACCAAGATTTATTCGGTATCCGGTGATGTCGAACTGCCCGGGAATTATGAAGTTCCCATGGGTACGCCCTTCGCCAAATTGCTGGAGTTGGCAGGTGGTGTTCGCAAGGGCCGAACGCTCAAGGCCGTGATTCCTGGCGGTTCCTCGTCACCCGTATTGCCAGCGTCCATCATGATGGAATGCACCATGGACTACGACTCGATTGCCAAAGCCGGCTCCATGCTGGGTTCGGGTGCAGTCATCGTGATGGATGACACCCGTTGCATGGTCGAGTCCCTCAAACGCCTGTCCTACTTTTACATGCATGAGTCCTGCGGCCAATGCACGCCTTGCCGTGAAGGTACGGGCTGGCTGTGGCGCGTGGTGGACCGTATTCACAACGGCTTGGGTCGCCAGAGCGATCTGGACCTGCTCAATTCGGTAGCAGACAACATTCAGGGCCGCACGATTTGCGCCCTGGGCGATGCCGCAGCCATGCCAGTGCGCGCCATGATCAAGCATTACCGTCATGAGTTTGAGGCCATGATTCCAAAAGATACAACTCAAACTGCCGCGCCCAAAGGCGCAGTTCAGGCTGCAGGTCGCGCCGCAGCGCAGGCTTGAACGGCGGAAAGAAAAAATATATGGTTGAAATAGAACTCGACGGCCAGAAGGTGGAAGTGCTGGAGGGCAGCACGGTGATGCACGCTGCTGAAAAAGCCGGCATTTATATTCCGCACTTTTGCTATCACAAAAAGTTGAGCATTGCTGCCAACTGCCGCATGTGTCTGGTCGATGTTGAAAAGGCCCCCAAGCCGATGCCGGCGTGCGCCACGCCCGTGACGCAAGGCATGGTTGTGCACACCAAGAACGAAAAAGCGATCAAGGCCCAAAAGGGCGTGATGGAATTCCTGCTGATCAACCATCCACTCGATTGCCCCATCTGTGATCAGGGCGGCGAGTGCCAGTTACAGGATCTGGCCGTGGGCTATGGCGCCGGCAAATCGCGTTACCAGGAAGAAAAACGTACGGTGTTCCACAAGGATGTCGGCCCCCTGATCTCTATGCAGGAGATGAGCCGCTGCATTCACTGCACCCGCTGCGTGCGCTTTGGCCAGGAAGTGGCCGGCGTGATGGAACTGGGCATGTCGCACCGTGGTGAACATGCAGAGATCGAAACCTTTGTCGGCATGTCGGTGGATTCCGAACTGTCGGGCAACATGATCGACCTTTGCCCGGTGGGCGCGCTGACCAGCAAGCCTTTTCGCTACAGCGCGCGCACCTGGGAGTTGTCGCGTCGCAAGTCGGTCAGCCCGCACGACTCGACCGGCACCAACCTGATTGTTCAGGTTAAGCACAACAAGGTCATGCGCGTGCTTCCGCTTGAAAACGAAGCGATCAACGAATGCTGGATTGCTGATCGCGACCGCTTCTCTTACGAAGCCCTGAATACCGATGACCGCCTGCTCAGTCCCATGCTCAAGCAGGGGGGCGAATGGAAAACGGTCGATTGGCAAACTGCGCTTGAGTATGTCGCCAATGGCCTGAAACAGATCAAGTCGGAATATGGCGCTGACAGCATTGGTACGCTGGCCAGCCCGCACAGCACACTCGAAGAGTTGCACCTGGCTGCGTCGCTGATGCGCGGCCTGGGCAGCGAGAATATCGACCATCGCTTGCGTCATGCGGATTTCTCGCCTTCATCATCCGTTCGCTGGCTGGGCACTTCGATCGCTTCGCTGTCGCAACTGCAGCGCGTCCTGGTGGTCGGTTCCAACCTGCGCAAGGATCATCCACTGTTTGCATTGCGTATTCGGCACGCCGCGCGCAATGGCTGTGCGGTGAATGCTATCAATTCAGAAGCGGAACTGGCGTCTGCAGATGCCTGGGCGATGCCGCTCTCGAACACCATGCTGGTGTCGTCCGCAGAATGGGCGCAGGCCCTGGCCGATGTGGCTGCAGCGATTGCAGCAGAGAAGGGCGTTGTTGCCCCGGCTTCTGGCCAGGCCAGCGATGCCGCCAAAGCGATTGCCCTCTCCTTGCTGGGCGGCGAGCGCAAAGCCATTTTGCTGGGAAATGCTGCGGCGCATCATGCCAACGCTTCCGTCCTGCTGGCACTCGCCAACTGGATCGCGGAACAAACCGGTGCAACTGTAGGTTACCTGACCGAGGCCGCCAACACAGTGGGCGCGCAACTGGTCAACGCATTGCCGGGCAGCGCGGGCTTGAATGCAGGTCAGATGCTCGACGGCAAGCTCAAGGCCGTCCTCCTGCTGAACAACGAACCCGAGTTCGACTCGGCTGCTGGCGCCAAGGCCAGAGCTTCGCTGAATGCCGTTCAAATGGTTGTTACGCTGAGCCCTTTCAAAGCCAATATGGGCTTTAGCGATGTGTTGCTGCCGATTGCGCCCTTCACAGAAACGCCAGGTACTTTTGTCAACGCCGAAGGTCGCGTGCAGGGTTTTCATGCCGTGGTCAAACCCTTGGCTGAAACGCGCCCAGCTTGGAAAGTCTTGCGGGTGCTGGCTAACTTGCTTGACTTGCCCGGCTTCAATTTCGAGTCCTCGCAGGATGTGCTCAAGCAAATTCCTGGCGTTGACGGAGAACAGGTCCCAGCGAACCGCTTGGGCAATGAAACGCAGTGCGAGATCGTTTTGTCAGGCGTTGCCAGCGCGGCGCCTGCTGTAGCCAGTATTTACCAGCTCGACGGACTGGTCAGGCGCGCCACCTCGCTGCAGTTGACCGCTGATGCACGCCAGGCTGCCCACGTGGAAGGAGCAGGCGCATGATTGATGCAATGTACGCAACCGGCCAGGGCCTGATGGGCGGCATTTGGCCCGCTACCGTATGGCCGGTACTTTGGGTTCTGATCAAGATCGTGGCAGTGCTGGCTCCGCTGATGGGGTGCGTGGCCTATCTCACTTTGTGGGAAAGAAAGGCCATCGGTTTCACGCAGGTTCGCGTCGGTCCTAACCGGGTCGGTCCCTTAGGCCTGCTGCAGCCGATTGCCGATGCACTCAAACTGCTGACCAAAGAGATCATCATCCCTACGGCATCCAGCAAGGGACTGTTTGTGCTTGGCCCGATCATGACCATCATGCCCGCGCTTGCAGCCTGGGCTGTGATTCCATTCGGACCCGACATTGCACTGGCCAATGTCAATGCCGGGTTGCTGTTTGTGATGGCCATTACTTCGCTCGAAGTGTATGGCGTCATCATTGCCGGTTGGGCTTCAAACTCGAAATACGCATTTCTGGGCGCGATGCGGGCGTCAGCCCAGATGGTGAGTTATGAAATCGCCATGGGCTTTTGTCTGGTCGTGGTGCTGATGGTTACAGGTAGCCTGAACATGACTGACATCGTCATGAGCCAAGGCTCAGGCATGGCCGCAAGCAGGGGCCTGACTTTCCTTTCATGGAACTGGCTGCCTTTATTGCCCATTTTTGTGGTGTATTTCATTTCCAGCCTGGCTGAAACCAACCGTCATCCGTTCGACGTGGTGGAGGGTGAGTCCGAGATCGTGGCTGGCCACATGGTGGAATATTCAGGCATGTCCTTTGCCATGTTCTTCCTGGCTGAATACGCCAACATGATTCTGGTGTCAGTGCTGTGCGTCCTTTTGTTTCTGGGTGGCTGGCTGTCCCCGATTGACAGCGCCATCTTCAACTGGATTCCCGGGTGGATCTGGCTGGGACTGAAAACATTTGTGGTTGTCACCATATTTTTGTGGGTGCGCTCCACCTTCCCACGCTTCCGCTATGACCAGATCATGCGTCTGGGCTGGAAAATCTTCATCCCCGTGACCCTGGTCTGGCTGGTGGTCGTCGGAGCCTGGATGCAGACCTCTTACAACATCTGGAAATAGGCGAAAAGTCATGTCTGCTGTTGCATCCGTCAAGGATTTCGTTTCAAGCTTCATGTTGACCGAGCTGCTCAAGGGCATGGCCCTGACCGGCAAGTACATGTTCAGCCGCAAGATCACGATTCAGTTCCCTGAAGAAAAAACGCCCTTAAGCCCGCGTTTCAGGGGATTGCATGCGCTGCGTCGTTATGAAAACGGCGAGGAGCGCTGCATTGCCTGCAAGCTTTGCGAGGCAGTCTGTCCGGCGATGGCCATCACCATCGAGTCTGACGTGCGTGAGGACGGCAGCCGTCGCACCTCGCGTTATGACATCGATCTGACCAAGTGTATTTTTTGTGGCTTTTGCGAAGAGAGCTGTCCGGTTGATTCGATTGTCGAAACCCATGTCCTCGAATACCACGGTGAAAAGCGCGGCGACCTGTATTTCACCAAAGAAATGCTTTTAGCCGTTGGCGACCGCTATGAAACTGAAATTGCCGCCAATCGGGCAGTAGATGCCAAATACCGCTGAAAATTCTCGCCCTACAGCTCGCTCAAGAAAGAATTCACCCCAACATGGACGCTAAAACAGGTCTTTTTTATGTTTTTGCCACGGTGCTGCTGTTTGCAGCATTCCGGGTAATTACAGCGCGCAATCCGGTGCATGCGGCGCTTTTCCTGGTGCTCGCCTTTTTTCAGGCGGCCGCCGTCTGGATTTTGCTCAATGCCGAGTTTTTGGCGATTACGCTGGTGCTGGTTTATGTCGGCGCCGTGATGGTGCTCTTTCTCTTTGTAGTCATGATGCTGGACATCAATCTGGACAGTGTTCGCAAAGGGTTCTGGAGTCATTTTCCGCTGGCCGGCACAGTGGGCGCGATCATCGCGCTGGAAATGTCCTACGTGCTGATGGGCGGCTTTCGTGATCCTCCGCAAGGCACTTCCGCATCCGTGCCCGCAGTGCTTGCCGACCAGGTGTCCAACACCAAAGAATTGGGAAAGTTGCTGTACTCGCAATACATTTACCCGCTTGAAATTGCTGCAGTGATTCTTCTTGTGGCCATCATTGCTGCCATTGCGCTGACGCTGCGCGAGCGCAAGGATTCCAAACGCACCAATCCGGCAGACCAAGTACGCGTCAAGGCGCGAGACCGCGTCAGGCTGGTCAAGATGAAGTCTGTCGTCGCCGCGCCCGCCACTGCGGTATCTGTTACAGCCCCCGCTGAGGAGAAAAAATCATGATGCTCACGCTGGGACATTTTCTTTCGCTTGGCGCTATGCTTTTTGCGCTGTCCGTTATTGGCATCTTTCTGAACCGCAAGAATTTGATCGTTCTGCTCATGGCCATTGAACTCATGCTGCTGGCGGTCAACATGAACTTCGTAGCGTTTTCTTACTATCTGAACGATATGGCGGGTCAGGTTTTTGTGTTTTTCATTCTGACTGTCGCTGCCGCCGAATCCGCCATC
>Ga0123337_10005131_pt1 | contig 13015 bp, 12 predicted proteins | sample frozenSSSSmetaG_FD_89792 | JGI IMG/M metagenome (GOLD analysis project Ga0123337, IMG submission 89792) | Glacier valley bacterial and archeal communities from Borup Fiord, Nunavut, Canada, to study Microbial Dark Matter (Phase II) -... | ecosystem: Environmental > Aquatic > Freshwater > Ice >...
AACGGAATTGCGTATCGAAGGGTGCGATTCGCTAGAACCGCATCCCTTCGACACGCTCAGGACAAGCTTTGGCACGCACTCCGCACTACTCAGGATACTGTCTAGTAAGCCTTTGCGCTGTCATACTTGTATGACGAACCCTTGCATACAGATGTTGCCGGTTGCTCGATGCGTCACTCGTCACCCGTAGCCTTCTTCCTGACGCGATCCCGGCTCCCAGGCGTGTTCGCCAATCAGCGGCACAAAGCGCACTTCGCCCAGGCGCTCAGTCTGCGTGCGATGATCCGTGCGGGTCAGCCGCAGCAGAATCTGTTCATTGCGCCCACCAACGGGGATCACCAGCCGCCCGCCTTCGCAAAGCTGTTCGCGCAACGGTCGCGGCACCCACGGCGCTGCCGCCGAAACCACAATTGCGTCGAATGGTGCGTAGGCTGGCAAACCGGCGGTTCCATCGCCATGAAAGACGTGCACATTCGTGTAGCCCAGATCATGCAGGCTGCGCTCGGCGGTTTCGGCCAGCGCGGGCCAACGTTCAATCGTATACACCTCGCCAGCTAACTGGCTCAACACCGCCGCCGCGTAACCCGATCCCGCGCCGACCTCCAGCACCCGATCGCCCGGATGTAGGCCAAGCGCCTGCGCCATCAGCGCAACCACATACGGCTGCGAGATAGTCTGCCCCTGGCTAATCGGCAGCGCCCGGTCGCCATATGCCTGCGCGCGCGCTTCGGGCGGCACAAACAGGTGTCGCGGCACGGTCGCCATTGCATCAAGCACACGGCTGTCGGTGATGCCACGCTGTACAAGCTGGGCGCGCACCATTGCGCTGCGCTCATCGTTTGAATCCATGCTGCTATCTCCTGCTCAGCCACTATTATACCGCAGTCTAAGCTATGACAGGAGCCAGCAGACGGCGGAATGGAGGCGCAAACTGTCGTCACGCTGCCACGTTGTCATTTTGTCATACTAGCGGCACATTATTGGTAATGAATTGGTATGCCTTGGCTGGTACACTAAGCTTAGTTATTTTTCAATACCAATGAAGCGCAGCCAAGCAGCGGCTTTAGCAAGGAAGCACAACAATGTCGCAGAACGTCAATGATTCTGAGCTGGTTATCCGGGCAAAGTCTGGCGATCATGCTGCGTTCACGCAAATTTACGAGCGCTATGCGCCAGCGATCTATCGTTACATCTATTTTCGGGTTGGTGAAGCCGAGCTGGCCGAGGATCTCCAGGCCGAGGTCTTCCTGCGTATGCTGGAAGGACTACATCGCTATGAGGATCGCGGCTGGCCGATTTCGGCCTGGCTGTATCGCATCGCGCATGATCGCACGATCGACACGATCCGTCGGCGGCGCAATCGCCAGCATCTCCCGCTTGAATCGTGGGGCGGCATGTGCGATGGCCCCGAGAATAGTGTCAGCGCGAAGCTTGAGCACGAGGAGCTCAAGCGCACGCTTAACGACCTGACCAATGATCAACGCCAAGTCATCCAGATGCGCTTCATGGGCGATATGTCGATCCAGGAAGTCGCGAACAAGCTTGGCCGCACCGAAGGGTCGGTCAAGGCGCTTCAGCATCGCGGCCTGCAATCGCTGGCCCGCCGCCTCCAGCCAGCTTTCGCATACCCCTAGCTGGTAGCGTATGTATGATAATCCACGAAGGGACACGAAAGAGCCGAATATACCTTTCGTGTCCCTTCGTGAATCAGTCAAACACGGACATCTGCCACCCAGCGACCGCGCGGAGCTACCGCCGCCGCGCTGATCAGCAACGCCCACTGAGGCAGGCTGAAAATGTCCAGCATCCATCTGACCACTACATTTCGTGTCCCTTTATGTTCCTTCGTGGCTCAAAAAAAGAAACTACCGCAATATCCAGCCGCCGGTCAGCAGTGAGCAGCTAGGCCTCCAAGGATATCTGCACCAGTCCGCCAGCATTCGCGGCCGATTGCGCTGCCGCCACCAGCACGCGATCAACCGCCAGCCCTGCTTGAAGATTTGGCTGTGGCGCTGTTCCGTCGCCGAGCGACCGCACAAACGCGGCCATTGATGCGAGGTGCCACTGGAGCGTCGCGGTCGGCGTCTCGGCGCTAGGCAGGGCAGCCGGCGGCGTAGTGCGGCTAAAGGTCGCGATGCTCCGCCCACCCGGCGTCGCGCCAGCGCCCTCGGCCACCGTCAGGCTGTTCGGGTCGCGCGTGTCGAAGATCAGCGTGCCAAGCGTGCCATACGCTTCGATCCGCACATCATCGGCCGCGCCGGGCACCAGCTTCGACACCTCAATTGTGCCACGCCCACCGCCAGCCAGCTCGATCTGGAGCCACGCAACGTCATCGCTCTCGATTGGTATCAGCAGGCCACCCGCACCGGGCCGCTGCTCGACCAGCGTGCGGGCGCGGGCAGACACGCCGGTGATCGGGCCAAGCAGATGCAGCGTCATGTCGATCAGGTGCGCACCGAGATCGACCAGCACGCCGCTGCCCGCGCCGGTGAAGCGCCAGGTCGCGGGCCGGTCGCGACGCAGATTGCTCGACCGATAGTAGCGCATATGGAAGCTCAGCACATCGCCAAGCAGCCCAGCCTCGATCAGCCGACGCGCCTCCTGGATAGCAGGAATCCAGCGGAAGTGAAAGTTGATCCCACCCGCCAACGACCGCGCCTGGGCCAGCGCCACGATTCGCTGCGAATCTTCCAGGCTAGCCGTCAGCGGCTTTTCGCAAAACAGCGCCCGACCAGCTAGCAGCGTGGAGATAGCCATACGAGCATGATCGCCGGTCGGCGCGCAGCAATCCACCAGCGTGACACTGGGATCGTCGAACAAGCGCTCAAAGTCGGTTGTGACGACCAAATCGCCTAATTCGCGGCGCGCACGCGCGGCGCTAGACGCGCTGGCCGTCGCTACCGCCACCAGCCGTGGCATCAGCGGCAAGTCAGGGTAGCACAGCGGCAACATGCGATAGCATAGCGCGTGCAGCCGCCCAATCGCGCCGTAGCCGATCAATCCAACGCCGATTTCGGCAGCCATTCGGTTCTCCATGTATCTGTGCTTATCACCCACATGCTGCACATCCGCCGCGCGGGGCTACCGCCACCGCGCTCTACAGCAACGCCCACTGAAGCGGGCTGGATATATAGCATCAAGCTGACCACTACACTAAAGAGCGCAAAGAGCACGAACATGACGTTCCACTGAGATCAGGCTTCTGACTCCTGACCCCTAGCTCCTGCCCACGGCTCTAGGAACTCGCCCGCACGCCAAGCACCTGCGCCAACGCGCTGCTCTGGGCATCCGATAAGGCATAGCGCAGGAGTGCAATTTCGCCGTTCAGCAAGCGTGGCAGGTCGCTATCAATATCGGCTTTGGTCGTCGTATCCAACGTAAATGCCCGCAGCATCTCGCGCACAATCTCGGCGCGGCGGTCGCGAGTGGCACGCAGCGACGGTTGGCTGGTGGACGCCAGTAGCTGCAATGTGTCAGTCGGCGTCAGCGCATCAACCGTGATCATCAAGGTTTCAGCCTGCGCATCATACTCAATCGTTGGCGCGGCAGTCTGGCCGTTGATCGTCAAGATCGTTTGTTCAGGCTCCACGATCCCGTGCAGCACCAGCTGATACGTGCGCCGCGCCGGTAGCAGCGTCGTATCGCCCGTAGCCAGGGCGATACTGAAGCTCAGGCTATTTTCGCCCCAGTGCTGCTCAAAAACCGTCAATGCAAAGCGCTCACGCTGGTAATCGGTGGTTTCGCCATCATCCTCGTAGAGCGCAAAACGCTTGTCTGCACCGGCGAACACATGCACAATCAGCGTATCTGGATTTGCAACGCCGCCCCACCCGACATTTGGCCCGAGTGGAACAATCGCGCCCGCCTTCGCGAATACTGGAATGGCGCTCAGATCGCCATACACTACCTGCCAACCGCCCGTAAAACGCTGGCCGGTGAAGAAGTTGAACCAATCGCCTTCCGGCAGCCAGACCGGCTGGCGGCTCAGCCCCAGCTCCACGCTTGCGGGAGCGGTAAACGGCGCGGCAATTACCTCGCTTCCAAACCAATACGCTTGCGGACACGCATACGCGTCGCTGGCTTCTGGATGCGAATAATAGAGCGGCGTCACCAGCGGCACGCCATCCTGCACATTTCGCCAAGCCATTGTGTAAATATATGGGATCAGCGCGTGGCGCAGCTGGAGCGCATCACGGGCGATCTGCTCAACCGCGACGCCCCAGCCCCACGGGCAGCGCTCGGAATACGGGTTATTGGTGCTGTGCAAGCGCAAAATAGGGCTGAACACGCCATACTGCACCCAGCGCGTGTACAGCTCGGCTTCCTCAACGCCCCACATGTGCCCGCCGATGTCGTGACTCCACCAGCCGTAGCCGACATTCGCGGCTGTGGCCGTAAAGTAGGGCTGAAACGCCAGCGACTTCCAGCTCACCACCGTATCGCCAGAAAAGCCGATTGGATAGCGATGGTTGCCTAGCCCGCCCCAGCGCGAGAAAATGAACGGGCGTTTGCGGCCATCGCGCCCTAAATCGTGAAAGTGCAAGTGATTGAGCCAGCCGAGCGGATCGAGTCCCTGAACCTTGGTCTGCATCCCTTGCTGCCAATCCAGCCACCAAAAATCTACGCCGTCGGCCTCGTGCGGGTGGTGCAGAATCGTGAAATAGGCGTCGGCAAACGCTGGATTCGCAATATCGAACCCGACCGCCTCACTCGATGCGGGATCGACGCCCAGCGCCTGGGCCATCTGCTGATATTGGGCTTCGTGCGGAAAAATGCCATCGGCGGGGTGCAAGTTCAGCGCAGTTTTCAAGCCCTTCGCATGCAGCCAGCGGATAAATCCTTGCGGGTCGGGGAATAGCGTCGTGTTCCAGGTATAGCCAGTCCAGCCAACCGAGCGACTGCCAGTCTGCGTGATATGCCAATCCATATCCACGATACAGACCGAGAGCGGCACCTGATGCGCCTCGAATGCGGCCATCAGCGCTTGCAATTCATCCTGCGTGTAGGCCCAAAAGCGGCTCCACCAATTGCCCAACGCCCAGCGTGGAATCAGCGGCGTTTTGCCAGCCACTCTTTGGAAATCTTGCAAACAGGCGACGTAATCCCGCCCGTAGCCAAAAAAGTACAGGTCGAAATTGTCAGGAGCGGTGCGCGCCGTCAGCCAGCCAGAGGGATCGAAGAGCAGCGAGCGTGAATCATCGACGATTGCCCAGCCGCTACGCGCCATCAAGCCGGGGTCGAGTTCCGCGTAGCCGTCAGTCACATCAAGCGTTCGCGTCGTTCCGCGGAGATTGCCGGATTTGCCGATATGATCGCCAAAAAACCAGGTGCTGTCGGTCGCTTTGACATGAATTGAAAGCGTGCCGGGCATAAACCCGCGCGCGCTCGGCGCATAGCGCAGATGCAGTTCGTCGGTTTCGATCTCAATCAGCGCATCGCTCTGCCGCACCTGAAAGCGCGGCACTGGCTGAAGGCGATACCAAAACGCTTGGCTCGGGCGATCTTCAAATTCCTCAGTCGCACTGTATTCCAAACGAATCAAACGTGATGTCAACACCGCAAAGCGCACGGCTGGCCCGCGCACAACAGCGGCCGCATCGGCCTCGGGGTCACAGGAAAGTTGAAAATGGGCCAGCGTCATTGGTTCCCTCCATCTTTCAGCCCTATAATGCGCCCGTTTCGTGCCCCTTCGTGCCTCTTCGTAGATTCTCCCCAGCGCTCTAAGCCGTTATGCCGAGCTATCAAACGGCGGCACACCCGCATGCGCCATGCGCTCTAGCTCATCTAATGCCGCCAGCGCCGCCGTGTATGTCGCGGGATCAGAGCGATCAAAACCGCGCGCCGCGAACTCATCCAAATCGAGCCGCAGCAATTGCACGCGGTCGGGCGACACAAATAGATCAAGCTCAAGATCCTCGGACACAATCACCGCAGTATCGAACTGCGCCGGTCGGCTGACATTGCAGTACCAGCCCTTCAGCGCGCCCGAATCGCTGCGTAGCTCGAAGATATTGTACCAGCGCTCGCTATAATAGTGTTCGTAGAAGTGGTCGCCCGGCTCGAATACGACATATCCAAGGTCATGGATTGGCCGCTCCCAGCGCGCGTGGATTAGCATGTAGCCTGGTTCGTGGCGCAGCAACTCGCCGGTGTAGGTGATTGTGGTGCCCTTGCCGGGCTTAAGCAAGTGGATGGTGATCACGGAGTTCAAAGTTCAGAGTTCAAAGTTAAAAATAAAGGATGTGGCATAACTCGCAACCCTCAACTTTGAACTCTGAACTTTAAACTTTTAACTCGTCGCTACACGTAGCTTCGACCAAGTAGCGAGCGAATCTTTTTGCGGGTATCGGCGCGCACTAGGCGTGACAATAGCGTTGAGAAGAATAGCGCTACCAGTTGCGGCAGCGAGATGCGTGGTCGCGCCAGCTCGCGCAGCGCCGCTGGATCGCGTAGCGGCAAGGGCGAGAATTCCTGCACCTGAACATCGATTTTGCCGTGCCACTCCTGCTCGATCCAGAACAGATCAGGCATGCTGCGCTGGAAGAAGTAGTAGGCTGGGTTGTACTCGTAGAGGTAGTCAAACAGCTCGCCCATCGGCTCGCCCGGCTCCTTGGGGTGCAGCACCAGCGTTTCACCGACCAAGTTGACATACCAGCGGTGAAACGACCAGTGAAAGAGCCGCTCGGCGATCTCGGAGGGACTCTGGATGTAGCCGCCTGCGCTGGTGCGCTCTAGCTCGCGCGCGAACTGCTGCGGGTCATCCATATGCTCAAGAATATGCGAGCAGATCGCGTAGGCAAACGCGCCATCACGAAAGGGCAAGTGATGCGCGTCGGCCACCACGAATGGTCGATCAACCACCAGATCACCGCCGCGCTCGCGATTATCAGCGCCCACAAAGCGATCAACCAGCACATTTGAGCGCGGGTTGGGATTATCGCCGCTGCCGATTTCGAGCACCAAGCCGGTAGCGGGCGGATTAAGTTTCTGTTTCATAATTAAGAGAATTCAGGAGCCTGGAGCCAGCATAGCAGCGCGAACATCGAACTCATGGCAATCATCGAACTCGATGTCATTCTGACTCCTGAATCCCGACTCCTGAATACTAGTTCAGCTCATCGCCCGACAAACTATCGCGCAGAATATCGATGTGCTCCAGCGCCAGCCCGGTGCCGATTGCCACGCAGTTCGCGGGCTGGTCGGCGACATAGCAGGGCACGCTGGTCACTTCGGTCAGCAGCTCATTGATTCGACGCAGCATGGAGCCGCCGCCGGTCATGATCATGCCCTTATCGATAATATCTGAGGAAAGCTCGGGCGGGGTTTCGGAAAGCACCATGCGCGTGGCGTTGACAACCGCTTCAAGCGGCTCCTGAATCGCTTCAGTGATCTCGTTCGAATTGATCTCGATTGTGCGCGGCAAGCCAGCCACCTGATCGCGCCCACGCACTTGCATCGTCAGCGGACGCGCCAGCGGCAGCGCCGAGCCGATCTCGATCTTGACGCTCTCGGCAGTGCGCTCGCCGATTAGCATATTGTATTTGCGCTTGATATACGCCGCGATTGCCTCATCGAAGCGATTGCCGCCGACGCGTACCGAGGTGCTGACGACGATATCATTGAGCGAGATCACCGCCACCTCAGTGGTGCCGCCGCCAATATCGATGATCAGGTTGCCGGAAGGCTGCGCGACCGGGATATTCGCGCCAATCGCCGCCGCCAACGGCTCGCGGATCAGGTAGGCGTAGCGCGCGCCAGCCGAGATCGCCGCCTCTTTGACCGCGCGCATCTCCACAGTCGTGACGCCAGCCGGGATGCAGATCATCACCTCGGGCTTGCTCATGCTGAATGGGCTGCTGGCCTTCTTGATGAAATAGCGCAGCATGGCCTCGGTGATATCGTAATCGGCGATCACGCCATTACGCATCGGCCGCACCACCTCGATGCTTTCCGGCTCGCGCCCAAGCATCGCCAGCGCATCGGCACCCACCGCCTTGACGCGATTATCTCTGGTGGAAAGCGCTACCACCGATGGTTCCGAAAGCACGATCCCGCGGCCCTTAACATACACCAGCACATTCGCCGTGCCAAGATCAATCCCGATTTTCCGCATACCAGCTCCAAATTGCAAATTGTAAATTGTAAATTGTAACTTGGGCAAACGTAATTTGCATTTTACAATTTACAATTTGCAATTCCTACTGTCGACGATTACGCTTGAGCTGCGCAACCTTGAGGCGAATCAGCGCGCGACGCAACTCAGCCTCGGCCAGCGCGAGATCGCTATTGCCCTGACGCTGCGAGATCTGCTCCTCGGCGCGGCGACGAGCCTCCTCGGCACGCGCCTCGTCGATCTCATCAGCGCGCTCGGCGCTATCGGCCAGAATAGTCACGCGATTCGGCAGCACTTCCATGAATCCGCCCGTGACCGCGAACGGCGTACTTACGCCGCCCTTGATAATGTCCAACTCGCCAACATCAAGAATGGTAAGCAGCAGCGCATGACGCGGCAGAATGCCCACCCGGCCATCCTTGGTCGGCGCATTGATTTGGTCTACATCATCGGAAAACACCACCCGCTCGGCGGTGACAATTTCTAGGTGAATTGGCATACCAACCTCAGTGAATTGAAATTGAGAATTGAAATTGAGAAAACTGCGCCGCTCAATTTTCAATTCTCAATTCTTCATTCTCAATTCTTCCGGCTCGCCTCATACGCCGTGATCACATCCTCCAGCGGGCCTTGCAGGAAGAAGTACTGCTCGGGAATGTGATCGACCTCACCAGCCAGCACGCGCGCGAAACTCTTGACCGTCTCCGCGATTGGCACATACTTGCCGGGGCGTCCGGTGAACTGCTGCGCGACGGTGAACGGCTGCGAGCAGAAGCGCTCGATCTTGCGCGCGCGCGACACTGTCAGCTTGTCCTCATCGGAAAGCTCTTCCACGCCCAGAATGGCGATGATGTCCTGAAGGTCTTTGTAGCGCTGCAAAATACGCTGCACACTGAGCGCAACACGATAATGCTCCTCGCCCACAATGTTCGGGTCAAGGATGCGGCTAGTCGAGGCCAATGGATCGACCGCCGGGAAGATGCCTTTGGCAGAAATGCTGCGCTCCAGGTTGATCGTCGCGTCCAAGTGCGCGAAGGTCGTGGCTGGCGCTGGGTCGGTGTAGTCATCAGCTGGCACATACACCGCCTGCATCGAGGTGATCGAGCCTTTTTTGGTCGACGTGATCCGCTCTTGCAGCTCGCCCATCTCGGTGCCAAGCGTCGGCTGATAACCCACCTGCGAGGGCATACGCCCTAGCAGCGCCGAGACTTCCGAGCCAGCTTGCACAAAGCGGAAAATGTTGTCGATGAACAGCAGAATGTCGCGGCCCTCATCGCGGAAATACTCAGCCATCGTCAGGGCAGTCAATGCCACACGCAAGCGCGCGCCGGGCGGCTCGTTCATCTGGCCGAACACCATCACGGTTTTATCGAACACAGTAGTGTTTTCGTCAATTCGAGCGTGCTTCATTTCGCCAATTAGGTCGTTGCCCTCACGCGAGCGTTCACCCACGCCCGCAAAGACCGAGTAGCCCGACTGCTCTTTAGCGATATTGGCGATCAGCTCCTGGATCACCACCGTCTTGCCCACGCCCGCGCCGCCGAAAATGCCGGTCTTGCCACCACGCGTGAACGGCGCGATCAGGTCGATCACCTTGATGCCAGTTTCAAAAACCTGCGCCTGCACCGACTGATCCGCGAACGAGGGGGCTGGCTGATGGATCGGGCGACGCTCCTGTGAATCGACCGGCAGATCGCTATCAATCGTGTCGCCGAGCACATTGAACACGCGACCAAGCGTGCCTGGGCCAACCGGCACCGAGATCGGCGATCCCGTGTCAATCGTCTTCATGCCACGGCGCAGACCGTCGGTGGTGCTCATGGCTACCGCTTTCACCACGCCGTTGCCGAGGTGTTGCTGAACTTCCGCAACCAATCGCCCACCATTATCAAGCGGGATTTCGATTGCATTGTAGATCTCAGGCGTGCCATGCTCGGGGAACTTCGCGTTCAGCACCACGCCGATAATATCAGTTATTTCGCCAGTTGCTCCAGCCATATCTGCCTCCATTTCAGATTACAGATTGCAGATTAGGACTTTCAATCTGCAATCTGCAATCTGCAATTGTTATTCTGCCAGCGCGGCGGCACCCGATGCGATCTCGGATACCTCTTTCGTAATATTGGCCTGGCGGGTTTTGTTGTACGACAGTGTTAGGTCGCGGGTCAGGTCTTTGGCATTGTCGGTGGCGTTGCGCATGGCGACCATACGCGCGCTATGCTCGCTGGCGATCGATTCAAGAATGGCCTGATACAGCTGCACCTCGACGAAGCGCGGCAGCAGCTCTTGCAGAACCTCTTCCTGGCTGGGCTCATAGGTGTAATCGACCTGCTTCTCAATCGACTCATTTGGCGGCTCGACCGGCAGCAATCGCTTGACCGCTGGGCGCTGCACTAGCGTGTTGACGAACTCGCTGTAGATCACATACACTTCGTCGTAGCGCCCCTCGCGGAAGCCGCTGATCACGCTTGTCGCAATCCCCAGCGTATCGACTAGGCGCGGATAATCACCCAGCTTGGTGACCTCAGCGACCAGATTTTGCCCAGTACGCACCAGGAAATCGCGCCCTTTTTTGCCAACCGCCAATACCTCAAGCTGCTTGCCACGTCCGCTCTCATCTAGCAGAAAGCGACCAGCGCGACGCACAACATTCGTGATCATCGCGCCGGTCAGCCCTTTATCGGGCGTGACGACGATCAGGCCGATTTTGGTCACGTTCGGGCGCACTTCCAGCAACGTACCATTACGCGCGCCGACAGCCCGCGCGGTCAGCTCGCCCATCATATCGAACAGCCGGTCGGCGTAGGGCCGCGTGGCCAGCACATTGCGCTGCGCGCGCCGCATCTTCGACGCCGAGACCATCTCCATCGCGCGCGTGATCTGGGTCATATTCTTGACCGAGCGGATGCGTCGGCGAATTTCTCGTGTGCTTGGCACGTTTCACTCCGTGAAATTGCATATTGTAAATTGCACATTGCATATTGTCAGGCCCTGCAATATACAATTTGCAATATGCAGTTTACAATCACTCGCTGTAGTTGCTCGTCTGCTTAAACTCTTTGATCGCGCCCTCTAGCGCGCTTCTGATCGCATCCGACGGGAACTTGCGATCAAGCCGATTCTCGAAGATTTGCTGCATCAGGTCGGCGTGGCTGGTGTGGACGAACTGGATGAAATCCTGCTTCCACTGCCCAACCGCGCTTACCGGCACATCGTTCAAGAAACCGTTGGTCGCAGCATACAGCATCACCACCTGATCTTGCAGCGGGGCTGGCTGATACTGCGGCTGCTTCAACACTTCCTGAAGCCGCGAGCCGAGATCAAGCTGTGCCTTGGTAGCCGGGTCAAGATCTGATGCGAACTGCGCGAAGGCCGCTAGGTCGCGATACTGCGCCATATCCAGCTTCAAGCGGTCGGCCACCGAGCGCATTGCGCGTGTTTGGGCCGCGCCACCGACGCGCGAAACCGAGACACCGGTGTTGAGCGCGGGCCGAATACCAGCGTTGAACAAGTCGCCTTCCAGGAAGATCTGCCCATCGGTAATCGAGATCACATTGGTCGGGATGTAGGCCGACACGTCATTCGCCTGCGTCTCGATCAGCGGCAGCGCCGTCAGCGAGCCGCCACCAAGCTCATCGCTCAGGCGCGCAGCGCGCTCAAGCAGACGCGAGTGCAGATAGAACACATCGCCGGGATAGGCCTCGCGACCGGGCGGGCGGCGCAACAGCAGCGACACTTGGCGATAGGCGGTGGCGTGCTTGCTCAGGTCGTCGTAGACGATCAGCGCATCGCGCACGGTTTGGCCGCCGATCTGTACGCCGTTCTCCATAATCTCTTCGCCCATCGCACAGCCGGCGTAGGGCGCGATATACTGGAGCGCAGCCGACTCCGAGGCAGTCGCGGCGACGACAGTGGTGTACTCCATCGCGCCATACTTCTCAAGGATGCCGACGATCTGGGCTACCTGGGCGCGCTTCTGGCCGATTGCGACGTAGATACAGGCCATGCCCTGGCCCTTTTGGTTGATAATCGCGTCAATCGCCACCGCTGTCTTGCCGGTCTGGCGGTCGCCGATGATCAGCTCGCGCTGGCCGCGACCAATCGGGATCATCGCATCGATTGCGATAATACCAGTCTGCACTGGCGTATCGACCGGCTGGCGCGCGATCACACCGGGCGCGATTCGCTCAATCGGTCGGAGAGCAGTCGTATTGATCGGCCCAGCCTCATCAATCGCCTGACCGAGCGCATTGACCACCCGGCCCAGCAACTCCTGGCCGACCGGCACCGAAATGATGCGGCCAGTCGAGTTGACCTGGTCACCTTCTTCGATACTGAGGTAATCGCCCAGCACAATCGCGCTGACCGATTCGCGCTCAAGGTTCAGCGCGATGCCATAGACCGGCTCGCTGCGACCGGCCTTGACCGGGAACTCCAGCAGCTCGGATGCCATCGCCTGATCGAGGCCCGCGATCCGCGCCACGCCGTCACCTACCGAAAGCACGGTGCCGACGTTAACCAATTGCGGGCGCAGCTCCGCACCGTCCTGTATACTTTTTAGTAAACGTTGATAAAGTGCATCTGTTGCAACGGCCATAGCCGGCACCTCCTCTTTATAGCGATTGAGAGATTAGTGATCGGAAATTGACGCAGCGCATCAATCACCAATCCCTAATCTCTACGTTTTGCTCTCTGTATGAACACATGCATTATGTGTGCGTTGCGCGGCTCAGCTTGCCAGCATGCTGCGCTGGACTGCGCTAAGGCGAGCGCGCAGAATATTATCGAGCACCTGATCGCCGATTCGAATAATCAGCCCGCCGATCAACGATGCGTCGACACTATAGCGCAGATCGAGCCGCTCGCCATAGCGCTTACGCAGATCACCGGCGATCTTGGCGC
>Ga0123337_10005134_pt1 | contig 13013 bp, 12 predicted proteins | sample frozenSSSSmetaG_FD_89792 | JGI IMG/M metagenome (GOLD analysis project Ga0123337, IMG submission 89792) | Glacier valley bacterial and archeal communities from Borup Fiord, Nunavut, Canada, to study Microbial Dark Matter (Phase II) -... | ecosystem: Environmental > Aquatic > Freshwater > Ice >...
ATAGGCTGCGGCAACAATGGCCGGGGTCTCGCCTGCATGCATGTCGGTCTCTTCAAAGGCCAGCGACCCATCGACCGTGACCATGCCGTCGTCAACATTGACGCGGTGATTGGTGCCGTCCGTGGCCATCAGGCGCAGGCGGTCGGCCATCGGGTTGAAGTCGACAATGGCGCCGTCAAAGCTGGGCAGCATTTCCGACAGGGTCGACTTGACCGTGGCAGCACCGCTGGCGGTATCAATGGTGACGATCTCGCCGGCCAGCGACACGCCATAGAGCATCTGGTCAGCCGGGCGCACGTCGATGCCGGCCAGGCCGTCGACGCCGGTCACATCCATCGTGCCGCTGACATCAAGGGTCTCGGTATCGAACATGACGAGCGTGGTGCCGCCAACCAGGCCGATGGCGGGAGCAGCATGGGCAGCGCCGGCAGCGGCGATCAGGGCGGTGCTGGCCAGCAGGGTGCGCAGGGCAGTCTGGGTAAGCTTTGGCATGGAAATCTCCTCTTGGGGCAGCGCGCGATGCGCCGGTTACAGAGGGCTTACCCACGGGTCCCCGCCTCTGGATGCAGAGACATGAAATAAATCTGCGCTGCATCCAATTGCCTCGGCCGCGTGTAATCGACATGGAAGGCGAATTCCCCCATGTTGCTGCTCATGCCCGATGCTCCCGATACCAATGCCCTGCTGATCCGGATTGCCCAGGGCGACAAGCCCGCTTTGGCGGACCTGTTCGCCCTCGAATCCGCCAGGCTGATCGGCATTGCCCTGCGCATTGTCCGCCGCCGCGACCTCGCCGAGGAAGTGGTGCAGGAGACTTTCGTCGCCGCCTGGCGCAAGGCCGACCAGTTCGATCCCGCCCAAGGCCATGGCCGCGCCTGGCTGACCACCATTGCCCGCAACCGCGCGCTCAACCTGCTGCGCGACGGCAGCCGCATGGAATATCACGACGCCGACGTGCTGGCCGATATGGGTGACCGCCTGGGCGACGCCATGGCCGCCTTCGAGAGCCTGGCCGACCGCGACGCGCTCAAGCACTGCCTGAACCTGCTCGACGAGCCAAGGCGCCGCGCCATCCTGCTCTGCTACGTGACTGGCCTCAACCATGGCGAAGCAGCCGCCACGATGAACGCCCCGCTGGGCACCGTCAAAGCCTGGATTCGTCGCGGCACCATTGCCCTGCAGGAGTGCCTGTCATGACCCCCGATCAGCTAGCGGAAATCGGCGACTATGTGCTCGACCTGCTCGATGGGCCCGAACGCGCCGCCTTCGAGGCGCGCCTCGCCAGCGACCCGGCTTTGGCCGCCGCGGTCAGCCGGGTCCAGCAGCAGTTCCAGGCGCTCGATGACACCGCTACCCCCCAGCCGGCCAGTCCGGCCGTGTGGCAGAGCATCGAGCGCGCCCTCGACGCGCCCCCGCTCGCCACCGCCACGGTGATCCCGCTGCGCCGCCGCCTGCCCCAGGCCGCCTGGCTGGGCCTGATGGCCGCCAGTGTGGCCGTGGCGCTGGGCGTTGGTTACTTCACCGGCGCCAGCACCGGCACCGCGCGCCAGCCGCTCATGGTGGCGGTGCTGCTCAATGAAAGCGACAATGGCCCCGGCGCCATTGTCGAGGCCTATGCCGACGATACGGTGCGCCTGCTGCCGCTGGAAAACTTCGTCGTGCCCGAGGGGCAGGTGATGCAGGTCTGGACACTGCCCGATGCGGACACCGGCCCGGTCTCGCTGGGCACCCTCACCGATCGCGGCGCCATGACCTTGGCCGGGCCCGACCTGCCGCTGCCCGCCACCGGCCAGCTCTATGAGATAACGCTTGAGCCGGCCCCCGGCTCGCCGACCGGCCGGCCCACCGGGCCGATCCTGGTCAAGGGCTTCGCCAAGCCACCCGCGATCTGATCGCGGGCGGCGCCCGTCCTGCTAGCGCAGCTTGAGGGTGCTGAGGCCGATCAGCGCCAGCACGAAGCTGATGATCCAGAAGCGGATCACCACCTGGCTTTCGGTCCAGCCCAGATGCTCGAAATGGTGGTGAATCGGCGCCATGCGGAACACCCGCTTGCCGGTAAGCTTGAAGGACGCCACCTGGACGATGACCGAGACGGTCTCCAGCACGAAGAGGCCGCCGATGATGGCCAGCACGATCTCGTGCTTGGTGGCCACGGCGATGGTGCCGAGCGCGCCGCCCAAAGCCAGCGAGCCGGTATCGCCCATAAAGATCTGCGCCGGCGGCGCGTTGAACCACAAAAAGCCCAGGCCCGCCCCGATCAGCGCCCCGCACACCACCGACAGTTCGCCCGTGCCGGGCACATAGTTGAGCAACAGGTAGTCGGAGAAATTGACGCTACCCACCAGATAGGCGATCAGCGCGAAACAGGCCGCCGCCACCATGACCGGCACGATGGCCAGGCCATCGAGCCCATCGGTCAGGTTGACCGAATTGCCGGCTGCCACGACGACAAAGCCGCCGAACAGCATGTAGAAATAGCCCATATTGAAGGCCAGATCCTTGACGAAGGGGAACAGCAGCGCATTGCTGTAGACGCCCGAATTGAGCTGGGAAATGGCAAAGGCGGCGATGGTGGCGATCAGCGCCTCGATCAGCAGGCGCTGGCGCCCGCCAAAGCCCTTGTGGCTCATCCGCTTGACCTTGAGATAGTCATCGTAAAAGCCGATGGCGCCGAAGCCCAGCGTCACGAACAGCACGACCCAGACATAGCCATTGCTCAGATTGGCCCAGAGCAGCGTCGAAATCACCGCGCCCGACAGGATCATCAGCCCGCCCATGGTGGGCGTGCCCTTCTTGGTCAGCAGGTGCCCGGCGGGGCCGTCTTCACGGATCGGCTGCCCCGTGCCCTGCTTGAGGCGCAGCATGGCGATCATGCCCGGACCGAACATGAACACGAAGAACATCGCCGTGATCACCGCACCGGCAGTGCGGAAGGTGATGTAGCGGAAAACGTTGAAAGCCGTGAGAGTGTCGCCCAACTGGCCGAGAAAATACAACATGAAAGGCAGGGTCCTGGTTGGCTGGGGTCAGGTTCTTGCGAACCGCTTGGCGATTTGTGCGACGATACTCGACAGCCCCACGCCGTTGGACCCTTTGACCATAACTGCGTCCCCATAGGCAAGGTCATTGCGCAGGATCGGGGCCATCTCGGCGGCTGTTTGCGTATGGGCTGTGACCCGCTCGCGCCCCATGGCAGCGGCCAGCGCCGCCATGGCTGAGCCGACCAGATAGAGCCGCTCGGCCCCCGCTTCCATCACCGCGTCGCGCAGGCTGGCATGCAGTTCGGCCGATTGCGGGCCCAGTTCGAGCATGTCGCCCAGCACCACCACCTTGCGGCCATCCGGCGCGCTCTGGGCGGCAAATACCTCGAGCGCCGCCCGCATCGAGGCGGTATTGGCATTGTAGCTTTCATCGATCAGCAGCAGCGGCTTTTCCACAGGGCCGAGCAAGCTGCGCTGCCCCCTGCCCGCCTGCAGGCCAAAGCCGGCCAGCGCTCGCAAGGCGACGTCCATCGCCACGCCGGCCAGATGCGCCACGGCCAGTGCCGCCGTCGCATTGGCCACCATGTGCCGGCCGGGCACGTTGAGCACCAAGGCATGACGTTCGCCATTGTGTTCGATGGTGGCAAAGCTCTTGTCGGCGGCGGTCTGGATCTCGAGGATCTGCCAGTCGGTGCCGCGCGCCTCGCCATAGGTCACGATAGTGCCGATGCCATCGGCCCGCGCCTGCTCCAGCAGCACGCCGAGCTGGGGATGATCGCCATTGAGCACGGCCGTGCCGCCCGGCTCGATGCCAGCAAAGATCTCCGCCTTGGCCCGGGCAATGCCCTCAAGCGAGCCAAAGGCCTCCAGATGCGCCGCGGCCACCGTGGTGATGACACCGATATGCGGGCGCACCAGTTGCGCCAGCGGGCGGATTTCATCGGGCCCGCTCATGCCCATTTCGAACACGCCGAACTGCGCGCTGGCTGGCATCCGTGCCAGCATCAGCGGCACGCCCCAGTGATTGTTGAAACTCTTGATCGAGGCATGCGTCTCGGCGGCGGCCTCGAACACGGTGCGGATCGCCTCCTTGGTCGTGGTCTTGCCCACGCTGCCGGTGACACCCACGATCAGCGCCCGGCTGCGCGCCCGTGCCGCCCGCGCCAGATCGCGCAGGCCCTCAAGTGCATCACCCACCAGGATGCGCCGCGGCCCCTCGCCCCGGCTGACCAGCGCCACCACGGCGCCATTGTCCAATGCCTGGGCGACGAAATCATGCCCGTCAAAGCGGTCACCCTGGATGGCGACGAACAGCGCGTCCGGCCCCAGCTCGCGGGAATCGATGGAGATCGAGCCGATCGATGTCCCGGCCAGTCCTTGGGCCCGGCCTTGCGTGGCGGCCAGAACCTCGTCGACCGTGAACAGTACCGGCATTATTTCCCCTTGATTGCCTCGGCCACGACCTCATGGTCGGAGAAGTGGTGCTTGGTGGTCCCGATGATCTGGTAATCCTCGTGGCCCTTGCCGGCGATCAGCAGCACATCACCCTTCTGCAGCGATTTGATGGCAGTGGTGATGGCCTCGCGGCGATCGCCGATTTCCCGTGCGCCCTTGGCTTCGGCCATGATGGCCGCCCGGATCGCTGCCGGATCTTCAGTGCGCGGGTTGTCATCGGTGATGATGACGTCGTCGGCCATGCGCGCGGCAACCTCGCCCATGATCGGCCGCTTGCCGGTGTCGCGGTCGCCGCCGGCGCCAAACACCACGCGCAGCTTGCCCTTTGCATAGGGCCGCAGCGCTGCCAGCGCCGATTCCAGCGCCACCGGCTTGTGCGAATAGTCCACAAAGATCGCCGCGCCGTTGTGCTGGGCCACCAGTTCGAGCCGGCCCTTGGCGCCGACCAGTTCGCTCAATGCGGGAAAGGCATCGGACTTGTCGACGCCGGTCGACATGGCCAGAGCCGCTGCAACAATGGCATTGGACACCTGGAACTCGCCGGTCAGCGGCAGGTGAAAGCTCAGCTTCTCGCCGACATGGCGCACTTCCACGCGCTGGCCATAGCCTTCCGGCTTGATCGAGAGCACTTCGATATAGGCGCCTTCGCGGCCCACGGTCAGCAGCGTCGCCCCCGCGCCCAGCGCGGCAAACATGAAGGGCTCATATTCAGGATCATCGACATTGACCACGGCCGGGCCGCTATCGACCAGCAGGTCGGTGAACAGCCGCAGCTTGGCATTGCGGTATTCATCCATGTCGGCGTGATAATCGAGGTGATCGCGGCTGAGATTGGTGAAGGCCACGGCTTCAAAATGCATGCCGTCGAGCCGGCGCTGGTCCAGGCCATGGCTGGAGGCCTCGATGGCCACATGGTCGATGCCCTGGGCCTTGAGGGCGCGCATCGACTGGTGCAGCGTGCGCGAATCCGGCGTGGTATGGCTGCCTTCGATAAGCCGCGTCGCCGTCTCCACGCCCAGCGTGCCGATACTGGCGCCGGGTACGCCGGCATAGGTCCAGATCTGGCGCACGAACGAGGCGACCGAGGTCTTGCCATTGGTGCCGGTGACCGCCACCGTGATTTCCGGCTGCGGTTCATACACCCGCGAGGCGGCGCGGGCATAGGAAGCGCGCACATCCTTGACGATGATGACGGGCACGCCCGGATCACCCGCCGGGGCGATATCGGTGATCACCGCCAGCGCACCGCGCCTGACTGCCTCGGCGACGAACTGGTTGCCGTGCACCTTGGCGCCGGGCAGCGCAAAGAAGATGTCCCCCGGCTCGATGCGCCGGCTGTCCGAGTTGAGGCCAAAGACCGCACCCAGGCCCTTTTTGGGTCTGGCGCCGGAGCCTTCGAGCAGTTGCGTTACGCTTAATGACACGGGGACAAACCCTTCTGGATCGATCTATCGGATAACGGACGGAACGAGGTTCTCATCGAGCACCTCGGCAAAATCAGGGGCAATACCCAGCATCGGGGCAACGCGCTGCACGATACGGCCGGTTACTGTGCCGGCATTCCAGCCGGCAGTGGTGCCCGACTGCTCATTTTCGGCCTTGGGCTCGTCCACCATGATGATCATCGCATAGCGCGGGTTATCAAGAGGAAAAGCTGAGCCAAAGAAATTTGTCACCTTGCTGGACGAGTAGCGGCCATCGACCACCTTCTCGGCGGTGCCGGTCTTGCCGCCGACCCGATAGCCCTGGGCTTCCTTGTTCATCTGCGAGCCCGAGCCTTCAAGCGCATTGAGCCGCATCAGGTAGCGGATCTCGGCGCTGGTCTCGGGCCGGATCACCGGCCGGTACAGCGCCTGCGCCTCGGCCAGGTCGCGCTTGTAGAGCGTGGGCGCAATGTAATTGCCGCCATTCACGAAGGCCGCATAGGCCGTCACCATGTGCAGCGGCGATACTGACAGGCCATGGCCGAACGAGGCCGTGGCGGCGCCCACTTCCGACAGGTCCTTGGGCACGGTGGGCAGCCGCATTTCCGGCAGCTCGAACGGCACGCGGCTGTCAAAACCCATGCGGGTCAAAAAGGCGCGGAAATTGTCCTTGCCCATGGCCTGCATGACGCGGATCGTGCCGATATTGGAGGAATATTTATAGACCTCGGGCAGGTCCAGGATCCGGTGCTTGCCGTGGAAATCGTCAATGGTGAAGCGGCCGAAGCGGATGCCGAAGCGCGCATCGAACTGGTCGCTGATCTTGACCGCGCCGCTGTCGAGCGCGCCGGCCATGGTCACCGTCTTGAAGATCGAGCCCGGCTCGAAAATGCCGGCGGTGATGCGGTTGAAGCTGTCCTTGACCAGCGCCGAGGCCGGCACATTGGGATCGAAATCAGGCACCGAGGCCAGGGCGATGACCTCGCCGGTCATCACGTCCACCATTACCCCGGCCGCCGCGATCGCCGAATAGCGCGTCATGGCGTCCAGCAGCTGCTCGTGCATCACATGCTGCACCCGCATGTCGACGCTGAGCTCGACCGGCGTCAGCGCATTGCCGCGCGCCAGGCCCAGATCCTGTAGCAGGGCGACATTCTCGCCATCCATGTGCCGCTCGATGCCGGCAATGCCCTGGTTGTCGATATTGGTCGAGCCCAGGATATGGCTGGCCTCGCTCATGCCCGGGTAAAAGCGCTTGGACTCGGTGATGAAATCAATGCCGGGAATGCCCAGCCGCATCACGCGATCCTCGATGGTCGGGCTGAGCTCGCGCTGCACCCAGACAAAGCCCTGCTCGCCGGTCAGCCGATTGCGCAGCCAGGTCTCGCTGAGGTCGGGCAGCACCGTGCGCAGCTTGCGCACCGCCTCTTCGACATCGATGATCCGGCGCGGCTCGGCAAACAGCGATGGCACGCGGATATCGACGGCCATTTCCAGCCCGTTGCGATCCAGGATCGGCGGCCGTGTCGCCGTGATCAGGTCGCGCGCCTGGCCTTCAATGGTGGAATCGGTTTCGACGAGGCCGAGCTGCACCAGCCGGGCGCCGACCAGGCCAAAGCCCAGCACCAGCGCCAGGATCATCCAGCGGATACGCGCCTGGGTCAGGTTGCCGCGGACCTTGCGGGCGCCATCAAGCGCAATGGTGGGGGCATGGCCCTCGGCAGTGATCGCCATCAGTAGATGCCCTCCAGTTCGAGAATGGCATCGATCGGATCGACACCGGCCTCAAGCGCGGTGAACAGGGAATCCATCGCCGCGCTATTGGGCTTGGCCGGGCGCATCGGCAGGGCGGCAAAGGCGCCGAACTGCTCCTGCCGCACCGGCGCAATATCCAGCGCCAAAGCATGCCGCTTGACGATCGGATCGATATGGCCCGGCTGGCTGAGCACGGCCTCGTCGGCCTTGAGCAGCGACAGCGCGCCCTCCTGCTCGTCGATCTGGGCGATCAGCATGCTGCGCTCGCCGGCCGTGTTCTCGATGGCGAACTTGAGCCCGTAGACGCCCGACAGCATCAGCACGCTGGTAAAGATCAGGATGATGTTGAGATTGCGGATCATGCTTCACGCACCTGCGGTACGCTCAGACCTTCAAGGCTGACCGGTCTTGCCGCTTCCGCCGAGCGCGTCGCGGCGCGCAGGATGGCCGAGCGGGCCCGCGGATTGCGGCCCAGTTCGGCTTCGCCGGCCTTGCGCGCCTTGCCGACCTCGATCCAGCGCCGGGCCTCGCCCACCACCTGCGGCAGGTGACGCGACTGCGCCGGCCCGCCCTTGTCGGGGTCAAGGAAGCGCTTGACGATGCGGTCTTCCAGCGAATGAAAGCTCACCACCACCAGCCGCCCGCCCTCGCCCAGCAGCCGCTCGGCGGCAAACAGCGCCTCGACCAGCTGCTCGAACTCGGCATTGACGGCGATGCGCAGCGCCTGGAACGAGCGCGTCGCCGGATGCGCGTCACCCGGCTTGCGGCCAATGGCCTTCTCGATGATTTTTGCCAGCGCCAGCGTGCTCTCGATCGGCGCGGTCTCGCGCGCCGAGGTGATGAACTGGGCAATGCGGCGCGACTTGCGCTCTTCGCCAAAGGCATAGAGCAGATTGGCCAATTGCTCGGTTTCGAGCCCGTTGACCAGGTCCGCAGCACTCTCGCCGGTCCCGCTCATGCGCATGTCGAGCGGTCCGTCGCGCATGAAGGAAAAACCGCGCTCGGCTTGGTCGAGCTGCATCGACGATACGCCGATATCGAGCACGACCCCGTCGATCGGGCCATGCGCAGCGGCCAGGCTGTCGAGCTGGGAAAACGTGCCGGGGACAAAGACAAAGCGGGTGCCGAATTCGGCACTCAGGGCATCGGCAAAGGGCGCTACACTGGGGTCGCGATCGATGGCAATGACGCTGGCGCCGGCCTCAAGCAGCGCGCGCGAATAGCCGCCCGCGCCAAAGGTGCCGTCGACAATGCGCTTGCCGGCCAGCGGCTCAAAGGCAGCCAGCACCTCGTCCAGCAGGACGGGGCGATGCGGGCCGCTCTGGTCACTGGTTTCGGGCATGGAACGCTTGCCCATAAAGGTCACTACTCCGCTACCGGCACACAAAGCCGGCTCGTCAACTCCTCCCACCTTGACCCATGACGCTTAAGATTCTGTTTCCCATGTGGGGTTTGCCGGGGAATTTGGAGACGACTTGAGGCCGAGCGGGCAATTGAGGTTGCCTTTTCTCGCAACGATCGCCGTTGTCATTCTATGCTAATTATGGCATATTTTGCCCAACTGAGGGGAACAACCTCAGGCACAGCACGGAGATACAGGAGCCCCCATCATGAGCCAAAGATTCAAAATCATCCTGAAAGCGCCTCCAGATGAAGCCCACTCACTTTATCGGTTCCAGCCTTGATGACCTGAAATCCTTCCCGACCGCCGTTTTGCGCGAGGTCGGCTTTGCCTTGCACCAGGCGGAACACGGTGAAAAATCGCTGCATGCAACGCCACTTGTTGGCTTCGGTGGCGCAAGTGTTCTCGAAGTCGTTGCCAATTCGGATGGCAATACCTATCGCGCCGTCTACACCGTCCGTCTGAGCGAAGCAGTTTTCGTGTTGCACTGCTTCCAGAAGAAATCAAAGGCCGGCATCGCTACGCCGGCCAAGGAAATGGATCTGGTGCGCAAGCGCCTCAAGGACGCCGAGCGCGTCAATGAAGAGTTACGACGCCGAAGGATCCAGGAGAACCAAGATGAAAAACCGTCCGGATAACCAGACTGAAGGCACCGTCACCTTTGGAACGGGTGACGTATTTGCTGATTTGGGTCTTGAACTCACGCCCGAAGAACGCATCAAACTTCTTATCGCGCGGCAGATTTCGCGCGCCATCGTTGAGCGCGGCATGACTCAGGTTCAAGCCGCAGAAGTGCTGGAGATCGACCAGGCCAAGGTGTCCACCCTGACGCGCGGCCGGATTGCCGGCTTCAGCGTCGAGCGCCTGATGAAATTCGTCGCCGCCCTGGGCTGGGACATTGATATCGAGATGCGGCCAAGCGGCAAGGCGCGCGGCAGCGTTCGCGTCCACTCGGCTGACAAGCCCCTGGACGAAGAAAAACTCCTGGCTTGACGGCCGAGGTCGCCCCCGGCCGCCTTGCATCAATCGTCCCTGCCCCTATGCCCGCGTCTTGGCCTTCTGCCGTTCGACGCGGAACTCGGCCGGGTCAAAGGCGCGGTCGCCCTTGGCGTCGCGCAGGCGGGTGGGCAGGCCCATTGCGCCGATCAGTTCGATGAACGGCACAGGTGGCAGTTCCTCGATATTGGCCATGTGGTGGCAGTCCCAGATGCCCTTGGCGATCAGGATCGCCGCCGCCACGACCGGCACGCCGGCGGTATAGGAAATCGCCTGACTATTGGTTTCAATATAGGTCTCGGCATGGTCGCAGATATTGTAGATCAGCAGTTCGGCCGCCTGGCCATTGCGCTCGCCCACGATCAGGTCGCCGATAAAGGTCAGGCCCGTATAATCAGGCGCCAATGACACCGGATCGGGCAAGACGGCCTTGACCACCTTGAGCGGCACGATCTCGACGCCTTCGGCCGTGGTCACCGGCTGCTCGGACAGCAGGCCGAGCTTGTTGAGCACGGTAAAGACATTGATGTAGTGCTCGCCAAAGCCCATCCAGAAGCGGATATCGGGCACGTCGAGATTGGCCGAGAGCGAGTGAATCTCGTCATGGCCAGTCAGATAGGTCTTGTGGCTGCCCACCACGGGCAGATCGTCCGTGCGGCTGACCTCGAACATGGCATTGGCGGTCCACTGGCTATCCTGCCAGCTCCAGACCGTGCCGGTAAATTCGCGGAAATTGATCTCGGGATCGAAATTGGTGGCGAAATAGCGCCCATGGCTGCCGGCATTGACGTCGATGATGTCGATGCTGGCAATGGAGTCGAAATAATGCCGCGCCGCGAGGGCCGCATAGGCATTGACCACGCCGGGATCAAAGCCGGCGCCCAGCACGGCGGTGACGCCCTTGCGCTCGCAGGCCTCGCGATGCTTCCACTCGTAATTGCCATACCAGGGCGGCGTCTCGCACACCTTGCCCTGCTCTTCATGAATGGCCGTGTCGATATAGGCGGCACCGGTCTCGATGCAGGCCTTGAGCACGCTAATGTTGAGGAAGGCCGAACCGGCATTGATGACGATCTGGCTGCGCGTCTGGGTGATCAGCGCCATGGTGGCGGCCACGTCGAGCGCGTCGAGGCGATGCGCGGCGAGGACACCGGGGCGCTTGAGCGCCTTCTTGTCCAGAATGCCGGCGATGATCGCCTCGCATTTGGAGAGCGTACGCGAGGCAATGTGGATGTCCCCGAGCACATCATTGTGCATGGCGGCCTTAAAGGCAGCGACCTGCGCCACACCTCCGGCACCGATAATCAAAACGTTCTTTTTCAATTGGCACGAAACACCTTTTTGAGGGGAAGGAGATCAGCGCTCTTACGAGAGGCTGGCGACGTAGTCGGCATACACGAACGCGCGAATGGGCTCGATGGTGCCATTGAGGCGGCGGATGGCGATTGTAGGCATGCCGACGCCATTGAACCAGTTTTTCTTGACCATGGTATAGCCGCCGGCATCCAGCAGCGATATGCGGTCGCCGATTGCCAGCGGCGCCGGGAAAGCAAACTCGCCGAACACGTCACCGGCCAGGCACGATTTGCCGGCAATCTGGTAGCGGTTCGGCCCGCTGTCAGGCGATACGGCGGCGCTCTCGCGATAGATCAGCAGATCAAGCATATGCGCCTCGACGGCACTATCGACTATCGCCACGGCCTTGCCGGTCTCGATCACGTCGAGCACGCTGACCTCGAGCGTGGTCGTGCCGGTCACCACCGCATCGCCGGGCTCGAGATAAACCTGCACGCCGAATTTGTCGGCAAAAGCCTTGAGCCGGGCGGCCAGTGTATCGATCGGGTAGCCATCCCCAGTAAAGGCAATGCCGCCGCCCAGGCTCACCCAGTCGAGCCGCTCGAGCAGATGCCCCAGCCGCGCTTCGATCGTGTCGAGCAGCGCCGAGAAGGCTTCAACCGAGTCATTCTCGCAATTGCAGTGCAGCATGAAGCCGCTGACGCGATCCATCACCGCTTCGATGCGCGCCAGCTCGCTCTCGCCCAGCCGGCTGAACGGCCGCGCCGGATCGGCCAGGTCGAAATGGGAGTGGCTGACTCCCGGATTGACCCGCAGCCCGATCGGCATATGGCTGGCCTTGGCGCCGAAGCGCTCGAGCTGGCTCACCGAATTGAAGATGATCTTGTCGGCCGCGGCGATCACCGCATCGATCTCGCCATCGCTATAGGCCACCGAATAGGCGTGGGTTTCCCCGCCGAACTTGTCGCGGCCGAGCTGGACTTCATAGAGCGAGGACGAGGTCGTGCCATCCATGTGCGGAGCGATCTGGGCAAAGGTCGACCAGGTGGCAAAGGCCTTGAGCGCCAGGAGGCACTTGGCGCCCGAGGCGGCACGCAGCTGGTCGATCCGCGCCAGGTTGCGCTCCAGGGCAGTCTCGTCGATCAGGTAATAGGGGGTATTCAGGGGCATCGCGCCGAGTGCACTCCGTGCGTGTGCCCGCCAGAGTGCCGGCGGAAAGCGGAGCGCACGGTGTATCGGCCCTCCCCCCTTGATGCAAGAGGGCGGGCCGCTACCCACCATGCGTGCAGCACATGTTCGGACGGCAAGGTAAACGCCAGTTGACCTGTAAGCCGGGTTCTGTAGGGCACGCGCCCTGCGGCGCGTGCGTGGTGACCATTCATCTGTGACGCCTGTTGCCAGACGCCTTGTGCAACCAACCCGGATGATCTGGCCTCAAAACCGGCTGGGGCCGAAGCCCCGCGTCATCCCTATTTGGTCTTGCTCCCGGTGGGGTTTACCATGCGGTCCCTGTTGCCAGGCACCCGGTGCGCTCTTACCGCACCCTTTCACCCTTACCCCGGCACGCCGGGGCGGTTTCCTTTCTGTGGCACTTTCCCTGAGGTCGCCCTCGCCGGCCATTAACCGGCACCGTGTTTCGATGGAGCCCGGACTTTCCTCCAGCAGCAGGTTACCCCACTGCCAGCGGTCACCCGGTCAACTGGC
>Ga0123337_10005136_pt1 | contig 13010 bp, 6 predicted proteins | sample frozenSSSSmetaG_FD_89792 | JGI IMG/M metagenome (GOLD analysis project Ga0123337, IMG submission 89792) | Glacier valley bacterial and archeal communities from Borup Fiord, Nunavut, Canada, to study Microbial Dark Matter (Phase II) -... | ecosystem: Environmental > Aquatic > Freshwater > Ice >...
CATCACGCTGAGCTTGTGAAAGATCACCGTGCAAAGCATCGGCATTGTATCCATCGGCCATGAACTGCTCCGCAACATCGCGGGTTTCCATACGGGTACGACAGAAAACAATCGCGTAACAGTCAGGATAATTATCTGCAATACGTTTCAGTGTTTCGTATTTATCTTTGGCGTGAACCATGTAATAATGGTGTTCCACGTTGTCGGCTCCTGCATTACGTTTTCCAACTGAAATTTCAATCGCATCGTGAAGGTAATTGGCCTTCATTGAAGCAATTTCTGTTGGCATGGTAGCCGAGAAGAGCAAAGTTTGTTTTTCCTTGGGAGTAGTTGACAGGATGGCATCCAATTCTTCTTTGAATCCCATTGTCAGCATTTCGTCTGCTTCATCAAGAATCAGCCAGCGAATGGCTGAAACGTTGAGAATTTTACGACGGATTAAATCATGAACACGTCCGGGAGTACCAACTACAACTTGACCTCCTGCTTTTAGTTCCCTGATTTGTTTGGTAATGTCAGTACCACCATACACAGGAATAGTTTTGAAGCCAGGTATGAATTTCGAGTATTTATCCATGTCGCGTGTAATTTGCAGACACAGCTCACGGGTAGGACATAAAATTAAGGTCTGTACTTCTCTGATTTGCATCGAAGTATTGTTGATGACAGGAAGTCCAAAAGCGGCAGTCTTGCCAGTTCCGGTTTGAGCCAATGCCACTAAATCCTGTGTTGATGAAATCAGGTGCTTGATAGTTTGTTCCTGAATAGGCGTAGGGCTTTCAAAGCCCATTTCAGCGATCGCCTGTAAGATTTCCGGCTTTAGGCCAGTTTCTTCAAATGTCATATTAATTCCTTTTTAAATTGTGAATCAGCAAAACGCTGATCCTTGCCAATGGAAGGAGACAGTTAGATGCTCCTGCCATAAACCAGGCAAAAAGGAAATTAACCGACCCCTAAAATCTGGGCGCAAAAGTAATTATATTTTCTTACTTGCAGTATATTGGTTATTTCTATCACTTAAAATGAGTCAGTTTTAACACAAAGAAAACATGAAACAATTGATGAGATATATAATTACTCAAATATGGAAGAAATTTTCGTGAAATTATTCAAAAAGGCAAATGACTTTGAGATTTGCATAGAGCATTTAAAAAGAAGTCGACAATTACAATACAATTTCTCATTTCATTGGTTGTGTTAATTCATTGAAATGAAATAATTGATAAGGTTTTTGATTATTCAGATATAGATCGAATTTTCGTAAAATTATTCAAAATGGCAAATTATTTTAAGATTTACATAGAGCATTAAAAAATAAGTTAAAAATTTAAGTACAATTTCTCAGAATAGTTGTGTTGATATCAAAATGAATGACCTTCAAAGAATTTTTAAACTATCTGTTCTATGTGTCTATCTGTTTAAAAATATAAACAGGTGAAACTATCGGCTGGAAATTCACGTTGAGCTGTTTTCTGTTTATCTTTGAGCCCAATATGTAAACGAAAAATAACATGTTGAGAATTAAAGTTCGCTTGTCGCTTAGTGCATTTTTCATGGCTGTATTTTTTTTAGGGGTATTCTCCTGTGGAAATCGTTCTGCGCAGGAAAAGAATCAGCCAGCCTCAAAATCTTCGGTTGAACTACCCGAAGAAGTAAATGACGATCATGATGCGCAAGCTATTGGTGCGTTATTGGTCTCACCGGAAAACCCTCGTCCAGGTGAGGTATTTCATGTGATGGCAACCGGTGGAAAAAGTATCGGGAAGGCTAAAATTGTAGTAAGCAGTGCCGCCGGAGAAATTGAATCTGAGAAGGGCAGGACTGGCGATGGATTGCCTTTCTGGCGGATCGATGAATTGAAAGCTGGATCGAAAGGCAAATATCACATTGCTTTATCTGAAGGAAGTACAACCGCAAGCCTTGATTTTTCGGTAACCGATCAACCGTCTCAACCCTCCTCAAATTCCGTCTGGAAAACCACTCGTGGTTGGGACAGCAAAACTGAAGTTCTCTATTCTGCCTGGGTAAATGCCTTATTTTATGATGCTGATGAACGCTCCTCATGGAAAGCCCTGCAGGAAGTTACCCAGAACCAGGAGCGGAATTTTCTATATAATTCTCTCTCCTTGGGAGAGGATGATCCAAACAGTAAAATCAAGGTACTTATGGAGCCTGATTGTGCCGATAATCCATTTTACCTGAGGGCTTACTTTGCCTGGAAACTTGGACTCCCATTTGGTTACCATGAGAGCAACAGGGGATATCTGGGGGGAGCTCCCAAAACCGGGCGATGGATTACCAATGAATCAATCATCTCAAAAACTCATCCTACACAGAAATTCAATACCTTCATTCGGATGGTGATGAATGGTGTCCATTCAGGAACAGCACGCACAGCTCTGAAGGATGAAAGCTCTGATTATTATCCTGTTCCACTTACGAAAGAATCATTGCGTCCCGGTGTTGTATTTGCCGATCCTTACGGTCATACTCTGATTGTCGTTCACTGGGTGCCACAAACAAGTGACAGTCCGGGTGTGCTTCTTTCTGTTGATGCCCAGCCTGATGGTACCGTCGGAATCAAACGGTTTTGGAAAGGTAACTTTCTGTTTAGCACCACCGATGTCATCGGAGATCCAGGATTTAAAGCATTTCGGCCAATTGTTATAAGTAAGAATAAGCTTCGTTTGATGAAATCGGATGAGATTACTGAAAAATCAGGATTAATTCCTTTCTCCCTTGAGCAAAAGAATATGGAGAGCAATGTTTTCTATCATACCATGGAGCGAATCATTAATCCCAAACCTCTTGATCCGGAAATGGCCCTGCTGGACCTTATTCAGGCATTGCACGAGCAACTTGTCGTGAGAATTACCTCTGTTGCCAATGGTGAGGCCTATATGAAATCGCATCCCGGGGCAGTGGTTACCATGCCGGGAGGTACTTCTGGTGTGTTTCAGGCTGGTGGCCAGTGGGAAGATTTTTCAACCCCTAACCGTGACCTGCGCCTCCTGATCGCGATGGATGCTGTGCTCGATTTCCCCAATAAGATTGTTCGTTCACCTGAAGATTTCAAAATATCAATGCTGAAATCTCCGGAACATACAAAAAAGGATATGGAGGCCCTTCTGGAAAAGAAGTTAACAGAGCTTTCAATTACCTATACCCGCACCAATGGCACCGAACAGCGCCTTACAATTGCTGAGATTCTGAAAAGAAGGGAAGCTTTTGAAATGGCCTATAATCCAAACGATGGCATCGAAATCCGCTGGGGGGCTCCCGAAAAAAGTGAAGAGCGCTCTACCTGCCATCGCCATGTATCTGCCAACCAGTTGGGTAAAATGCAATCCGTCCGCGTATGGTTTCAAAAAAGAGTTCATCCACCAACTTAGTAATTTCCGATTCAAATATTCTAATGTTTGTTAATGAAATTGATTTTCATGGCCATCTGCTTTTAAGTCAGTCATATTTTAGGTTAATTTACTGAATTCTAAATCCAGTTCTTTACAATGGGTAAATCATGTATTCTTTTTTGTCAATGTGGCGGCGGAATAATTAGCTTCGAAAAATCTGAACAAATCAAAACGATGCTTAAATTGTTTGACACTGACGTATATCAGTTGGACGATTTCTGTGGAATTGTGCTTGGACGTAATGATGTTATAAAAGCAATTGATCTGAAATACGACCGAAAAGTAATGGTGGCGTGTTATCCAAGGGCTATAAAAAACTTACTGGCTCAGAATGATCTTCAACTTTCGGGTTTAGAAGTACTCAATTTTAGGGAACTTTCAGTAAGTGAGATTAAGTTGAAACTTCAGAATGATTTTTTGTTTGTAGAAGGAAATGCTTCTGAAACTACCATCGAAAGTGGGTTAGATGTACCCGCCTGGTACCCCGTAATCGATCAGCCACTTTGTACAAATTGTGGAAAATGCTTCAAATTCTGTTTATTTGGCGTTTATTCATTCAAAGACAAGCATTTGAAAGTTGTAAATTCACTGGCTTGTAAAAATAACTGTCCTGCCTGTGGACGAAACTGTCCTGCCTATGCCATCATTTTTCCAAGATTGAAAGAAGGGGGTGTTCTCGCAGGTGCTGAACCTGGTAGCGGAGTTCAGGTGAAGGAATTTGCGATGGATAGCAGTTTAATCTCTACATTGAACCAGCGTTCGGCAATGAGAAAGAATATTTTCAAGGTAGGATTGATGGAACAGGCTGAGGCTGAAAGACAAAAAGCACTGGACGAATTGAAGAATGCAAATCGGGAATAGTATTAGATTTATCTTAAAAACAGAATACTACGAATATCCGATAACTTTGAACTTTAAACTTTTTGTTGAATGGGACTTCTAAAAAATATACTTTTCCGCACTGACAAAAAATGTCTCTATAAATTCGTGGTCAACATGGGTATCAAAGGTTCCATGTCGTTTGCCAGATTTCAGAAAAGACAGAAGAAGGGTGAATTCTTCCCTGCTTTTAATTTTATTTCTGTCACTGATGATTGCAACCTGAGTTGCCAGGGATGTTGGGTGGTTGGAAAGGAAAAGAATAGTCGACTGAAACCTGAACAGGTTGATCGTATCATTGATGAAACAAAAAAGGCTGGCTCGTATTTCTTTGGAATTTTAGGTGGCGAACCCTTGTTATACAAACCCCTGCCTGAAATATTTCAGAAGCACTCCGATTGCTATTTTCAACTATTTACCAACGGCACTCTTATCACTCCTGAAGTGGCTGAAACGCTTCGCCAGTGCGCCAATGTTACGCCTCTAATTAGTTTTGAAGGCGATGAACAGGTGGCTGATATTCGTCGTGGTGGTAAAAATGTGTATCAATCGGCTAAGCAGGGAATCGAAAATTGTACCAATGCCGGATTGGTTACCGGCGTTGCCATCAGTGTCTGCAAGTCGAATCTGCAAATGGCCATGTCGCCTGAATTTATCCAATCACTGATTGATAGAGGTGTAGCTTATCTTTGGTATTACATTTACCGGCCCGTTGGTCTGCATCCCGAATATCAACTGGCTCTTAGCCGCGATGAAATTCACCAACTGAGGCAACACATGGTGGATGCCCGCATGAAATACAGCATTGCCATCATTGACACTTATTGGGATGCTGATGGGAAGGGTATATGTCCGGCAGCATCTGGCCTAAGTCATCACATTAATGCTTCAGGTTTTGTAGAACCTTGCCCCATTATTCAATTTGCAACCGATCACATAGACGATAAATCCCTGCCAGCATTGTATGCTCAGTCTACTTTTCTGTCTGATTTCAGAACCGAAATACAAAATAAAACCAATGGCTGTATATTGATGGAAGATCCGCAATGGCTGGCCGGTTTTGTTAACAAGCACAATGCGATCAACACTTCAGGAAGAAGGGGAGAAGCCGAACGATTGGCAGCAGCTCCTGTAACTTGCAGTCATGGCTCGTGCGAGGTAATTCCAGAGAAAAGTTGGATTTACCGCTTTGCCAAACGCCGTGCTTTCTTCGGTCTTGGAGCCTATGGTTGAAAAATTGTCATAGTCACTTTAAGGACTTTAAGGACCTTAAAGACTTTAAAGAACTTGATGAAAAAAGAATGAAGATTAAGGAAAACATATTAGAAGTTCCGGAGAAAGCCTTGGTTCGGAATTCATTGAGGAAAGCGGCCCGTGAATTGGTTGCCGAGAGAGGGATTTTGCCTCCTGCCAGCTTTACACTTATCAGTAAGCTTGCCGGTGAAATAATTATTCTGACAGGCGCTGAAAGCCGCTTTACTGAATTCGCAATGGTTGTTTGCGGAAACGAAATTTGGCGTCCCGTGGTTGCTGCTACACCTTATAACCGTCGTCTGCTCCTTATTCCTCAATGTCTGAAAAGTGACACCAATTGCAATGCGGTAATCGATCAGCTTGGGTTGATTTGCGCCGGATGCCAAAGCTGCCAGATTGATTCTATTCTTCAAAAAGCCGAGTCGTTGGGTTATGCAACGCTGGTAGCCGAAGGAACTACTGTGGCTGTCAGTTTGGTACAGGAAGGTGCCATTGATGCGGTGATTGGTGTAAGTTGCATGTCAGTGCTTCAAAAATCATTCGAGCCTGTTTCCAGGGCAGCCGTTCCTGTGATCGGAATTCCCCTTTTGTTTGAAGGCTGTGCCGAAACGGATGTTGATAATTTCTGGCTTAATGAAGAAATGATCTCCTTTCATGAAAATGAATCCTTGCGCACCTTGTCGGTTTCTTCCATGAAAGAAAATGTGAAGCAGTTCTTTTCCGAAGAAATTCTTAATGACGTATTTGGTGATTCCAATGAACTCACTTGTCAAATGGCCATTCAGTCTATGTTAACCGGAGGCCAACGAATCCGCCCATTGCTGACAGCTTTGGCTTATTCTGCCTACTCTCATAATGTGTCTGACGAGTTAATGGCTTCCCTTTCTGTCGTGGTTGAATGCTTTCACAAAGCCTCTCTTATACATGATGATGTGGAAGACAATGATGATTTTCGGTACGATACTGAAACCATTCATAAATTAAACGGAACAGCTGTTGCCATCAATACGGGTGATTTTTTACTTGGAAAAGGGTATCAGTTGCTCGGACAACTACCGCTTGCCCCGGCAAAACTGGCGGCCTGTTATCAATTGGTGGCTGCTGGTCATGTGGCTCTATCATTGGGACAAGGTGCTGATTTACTGGCAAGTTCACATCATAGGATTCTTTCGCTGGATCATCAACTCGAAATATTTGAACGTAAAACTGGTTCCGCCATTCGTGTGGCGCTGTTACTAGGTGCAATTGCTGCTGATGCTCCGGCAAATGATCTGGCAGTTCTTAAAACCTTCTCCGGTTTCTTCGGAATGGCTTACCAAATCAAAGACGATCTGGAAGAATTCCGTGATGCCAATGATCATACCCAGCTTGCTGACTACCCTTTGCTGCTTTCTCTCATGGCTCAAAATGCAGAAGGTATTTCTTCCGAAAACATTCGTCATCTATATGTTGATAACAACCGTTTGCAACTTGCCGGACTAATTCGTGAGAAGGAAATCGACCACAAAGCTGAACTACTTCTTCAGGAATTTACCAACAAAGCATACCGTGAACTTGACAAGCTCGAAAACCTGAAAATGAAGCTAAGCTTGTACACCGTGTTGGGTAAAATATTCTAATTCTCATCCTATGGAACAATCCTCCTCCACTATTCCTTTTTACTTGCAAATGATCGTCCTATTGCGCAAGGCGGTGAATATACTTGACGAACAGGGTAGGGCAGAGGTGTTGCAATTTACCCTATCTCAACAGAATCCAGATGGTGGCTTTCGTGATCGCGGTGGAAGATCTGATCTTTATTATTCGCTGTTTGGATTACTGATTCTGAAAGGGGCAAGGGGCGGGGAGAAGGGAGCAGGGAGCAGGAAGCAAAGAAGCAATTTCACTTTAGAGTCTAACCCGGAACTTATTGATGAATCGATACTTAAATTAAAACAATTTGCTGACCATCAGGCAACTACAGAAATTACAGGTTTCATTGAACGTTGCTGTTTGGTATTAATTCAAAAAGAATTAAAGGCTCGAAGATTTTTACGCATCCAATCACTTTGGTCACTGGGCAAGTCTTTTCTGAAAGAGCGGCACTCCATTAATTTATCCTACCGAAGTTTTGTTTTATTCCTCACATTGGATGCCGTTTTCCCCTTTCCATTGATATTTAAAGAAATGGCCAAAAGAATGTTGGCACATACAACTGTTGATCAGCATTCACCTTGTTCTGAAATCGCTGCCAAAGTATTTATTCATAAGATGTTGAATCAGGATGGACCGCATGAACAGAAACTTCTTGCCTCCTTTGCCTTTGCATCGGGTGGATTTAAAGCTTTTGCCCATCTCAACAATGCCGATATGCTTTCAACTGCGGTTGCCCTGTTTGCACTTACCTATAGCGGGCATGATATAAGATTATTAATGCCTTCGTGTCTGGACTTTATTGAGCAAAATTACTCCGAAGGAGCTTTCCTTTCAGGAGACGGTGACCTCACTGCCGATGTAGAATATACCTTTTATGGCCTACTGGCTCTGGGTGTATTGGCCAACTTATCAACGTAAGTAATTGCAGATTAAGCCTACCTGCTACAAGGTTTGTTTGGAAAATTAATATTTCGCAAAAAGATTGATATCAGCAAAAAGTAGGCAAGAGTAAAATTTAAAAATATTTAATGGAGACGTTCGACTTAAAAAGGGTACCCGATGGCTACATTTAGAACCAGGTTGTCGCCTCTCCATTTTGAACTTCCAAAGTTGATCTCATCACCTACCCATTCATTTCCGTCCTGCCAGGGTTTTCTAAGTGGCATGGCCAAGTCGAACCTTAAAATGAAGAAGGAAACATCGACTCTTATTCCCACTCCTGCGCCAACGGCTAACTCATTTGTGAAAGTAGAAGCGCTGAACGGTAATCCTAAAGGTGCAGGGATTTCCGGGGTTCCCATCGTTGCCGGGGTCACCATGGTTGCCGGATTGGATTTTAACAGCCACACATTTCCTGCATCAACAAATAGGGCTCCTTTAAAGAATTTATAAATGGTAAAGCGATATTCTAAATTGGTTTCCAGTTTTAATTCACCCCCCAATTGCAGAAAGCCTTTTTCAATGGCAGCCTGATCGTAAGTACCTGGACCAATGGAATTGATTTGAAAAGCGCGGATACTGTTCGGTCCACCACTGAAAAACTGTTTACTGTAGGGTAAAACGGAAGAATTTCCGAAAGGTTTGCCAACTCCTGCAAAAACACGCATGGCCAACTTGCTTTTTTCGCTGAAATTTAAATAGGCCCGGCCATCCATACTTACTTTTGCAAATTGTGAAAAGAGCGAACCGGTGATTTTGGAAGGATTATCTGCTGATACTTTTTCACCGCCAATTCTTTTGACCAGTGCAAACGTATTTCCTGCTAGCTCAGTTGATAAATTTAAATAGTATTGAATTTTTTTTCCCGCCAGCATTTGCTCGTTATAGGTAAACATATAACTTCCCCCTGCAATGAATTGCTCTTCATAACTTCTTTCCAAAAAAGGATTTTTATTCAGTATAAGCTGGAATGTATCTGACCTGTTAACGATAGAAGTATAACTGATGTCGATCGGATTGAATTCATGTTCTTTCCTGATATTTTCTTTCCATTTATACCCATAAGCGAACCGGAAAGTACGCATATCGAAATAATTGACCCGTTTCAAGAATTGATAGGAAAGCAATAACCTGGTTTTTGGAACGTACAGACTTTTAGATTGTTTAAGATTAAAGGGTAACATAAAGCGGGGAAATGTCAGTTCCAGTTGTGGATTATAGGAATAAGAATATAAATTTTTATCACCGCCCAATTGTGCTTCAAATGATCCGGCCATGTTAAGGTTGAGTGCTTCCGCTCCGCCAAATGTATTTCTATTCAGTAGACTTAAATTCATGCGTGGCCCCGCGAAATCATTTGATTTTGTAACAAGGTCTATTTCAGCCCTGAAAGTGCGTTTTGGCATGGGGGTCATCAGAATATTTACATCCAGTAATCCTTGCAGTGAATCTTTTTTTGCAGCAAAGTTTACCTGAACCAATTTGAAATTACCCATCGACATCAAACGGTTCAAGGTGATGCTGTGATTCAACCGGGAAAAAACTTCACCTTTGCGTAAATAAATTGATTTGGTAAGCACTCTTGGCCTGATCCTCAATTTTTCTTCTTTCCCAAAAAACACAATATCCTGAACCATTAAGGTGTCCTTGAACGTGCGTTCACGCCTCTGGTTTAAGGAAAAATTCTGATCCACATACACGTTGTTAATGTGAAAAACGCTTATGGCATTTGGGGGAATACTGTCTTTTAAAGTTAAGGTAAATGTGACCGTTCGTTCTGCGTGTGACGTATCAGCCTTGAAGAGAAAATGATCAGGGTTAAAGTAGAAATATCCTTTGTTTTTTAAGATCACATCAATGCGTTCGCGCTCTGCCATTAAAATTTCTAAATTGTAATTTTTACCAGGTTTAATCAATGTATTTTCTTTGTCTGCCACTACCAGGCTGCTAAGGCTATCATCTGAAATATCATAGGCGAGTTCCTTGACAACGTAGGGTTTATGAATGTGACTGGTATAAATGACCTTGCCGGTGCGCTTCTTCTCAATGGTTTTAGCTTCTGTAAAACCTTTAAATATACCCATATTAAAAAGCTTGGCATCGATGATCTCAGAGGTCACCCCGCTTTTAATACTGCTCATCAGTACAGGTGGTTCACCATGTTTTTTAAGCCACTTTTCTAATTTAGTTTTAGGTTCATTTCCGGCTGCATTGTTCATCCACAACTTAGGACGAATCCCAAAAAATCCTTTATTGGGAAACGGACGGATGGCTCCCTGAGCGGCGTCTTCAATCATTCCTTTGTTATTTATTTTTTCTCCCGATACCAGTTTTATTTCCGCACCCGTATATAGCTTTTCACCCCGAGTACTCGGGGGTAAATGCCTTGTTCCGCTACATGCTGCCATTAAAAGGCAAATCACCAGGAGAAAGGAATTATTTCGGATCGATTGTTTCATTACTCAATTGTCTTTTCAATGGTTCACTTTTAGTTCTTATTGTATCGCTTTTTTCTCTTTGGGATTTAAATAACCTGTTCCATCGATTGAAATCACGCACAAACACAAGCCCTACTCCTGTTTCAAGCAATTGTCCTTCAAGAGCTTCGTATTGATTGTGCCTGAATCCTTTCATCCTTAAACGGCCATCCTTGGTCAGTTTGTATTCTACTGTTAAATCACTGGTAATCTCACTTGCCGAATTTTGTTTGGCCCTTTCACCCTCTACATCTACCGAACCTCCAATTTCTACCGACAATCGTTCATCAAAGAGTTGCTTCTTAACTCCAATTTCGACTTCCGTTCGTCCTTTTGCTGTCCCGGTCTGATATTCATCATAGGATTGAACATCGAAATTGACTTCCATTCCGGGTAACATTTTTGAGCTTAGTTGATTTAATTGTGAAGATAAGAATTTACTCACCGTCGAGCGTATTAAAGTGGATGTTCCACCAGCCGCATCACTGTTAAAGGGATTTTCCTGAACAAACCTGCCCAATACCAAGAGGGCAAAAACCTGTTTGTTCAATGCTGACTCATCTTCATTTAACATGGCCAGTTTCTGATTTACTCCCTCACCCACCGCTCCTTTATACGCTGGTTGTACCTGTATTTCAAAACTTATTTCAGGTTTTAGAATTTCACCGCGTAGTTTCAGCAGGACCTGGAATGGGTAGCGTTGTTTATATTTTGCAGTTTCAGGATCTTCTCTGCCATCAACAGGTGTCGATTGATTAGCCATCAGATCAACTGGGGCAGTCCTGATTGTATAAACGGCATTGATGGATATATTGGCATCCATTGGATCACCATTCCAGGTAATGGTACTTCCGTCCAAGATATCGAAATGCTTTTTAATCACTGATTCCAATGAGACCAGATAACTGCCTTCATTTAAATTATAGGCACCCGTAAGGCTCATTTTTCCGCTTTGGTCCATGGTGAAACTTAAGGCGGCCTCACCTTTAACCACTAGCGAGTCAGCTGTGGCAGGATCCATTAATAAGCGCAGAGTTGCCTCTTTGTCGATTTCAATAATGGAAGCAAGGTCAAACCCTGACATACCAGTGGACTGACCTCCTTTTTTATCACCTCTGTTCAATATGGGATTCAATTGTATGGGGTTGAGAAATTCAACCACATCTTCTCCCTTGTCAGTAGTGAGCTTGCTTTCTGGGACTGAAAAGGTAAAGTTGGAGCCTTTTTTCATTTTCACCTTTGCATTGACAACCGGAAGATTCATTGATCCACCGACATTGATCTTGCTGTCAATGACCATTCGTCCAAAGAAATTCTGGTTATCCTTTGCAGTGGTATTAAATAATAAAAAGTCGTCAGTGTTGACCTCCAAAGCAAAAGTGAAATCAGAGAATTGTTTCATTTTAACCGACCCATCAAGAACAGCCGTGTTTTGAGCACCATCTGCCATGGTGAATGAATCGAAGTAAATTCCATCTTTTCTCAGTTCAATTTTTTCATGCTTTAATTCTAACCGGTTATTCAGGTAAGCAGGTTTCAAAAAGGCATCGTTGAAAACCAGCTCTCCTGTTATGTCTGGTGCATCGGTCTTTCCTTGAATTGAAAAGTTTCCTGTAAGTATTCCGGCGGCTTCAGTGATTTGTCCAAAAGAAAAGGCCTCAATAGTTTTCAGTGAAAGGGATTGAATCACCGTTTTGATATTGATCGCATTAACACTGTCGTTGGGAATAAAATAACCGTTCGCCGAAAGGTTATTGTCAGGACCTGTCAGGTTCAAATCAATGTCAAATCTCTTTGCTTCCGGGTTGTCGGCTTTTAAAGTTATGTTTCCGATCGGAACTTCCTGAACAAGAAGGTTACCTACCTTTATATCAGAGATTAAGCCATAAGATTCGCCCACTCTTTTTAGCAAAATATCTCCATCCAGATTTCCTTTCACCAAGCTTGTATCTTTTTCAATAATCTGTGAAATGTTTTCAAGTCTGAAGTTTTTAATGCCGATACTCAGATCATCATTGAATCGGTCATTCACCGAGGCTATATTGATCTGGTTGGCATCATGATTAAGGAAAAAGTGATGGATTTTAAATCCTTCTTTTCCGAATTCAATGAAATTGTCGTCAGCAATTTTCCATTGGTTATTACCCAGAAAGAATTCATTCGGATCGAGTGTGATCTTGTAATTTTCATTGTTCTTTGTAATCTCAGAGCGTATGAGTAGTTTTTTATTACTACCATCCGTTGAAGAAACATTTGCAAATAGTATATTATCCGCCAGTTTTCCGTCAAACGAAAAGTTGTCTAAATTAATGGCTGAGTTTAAAATTGATTTACTTGAAATTTTATAGTTAAGGGCATTGTTTTTTGTGTCAACTTCTACAGCAAAGTCATTAATTTCAGTCGTTCCGTAAAC
>Ga0123337_10005140_pt1 | contig 13002 bp, 11 predicted proteins | sample frozenSSSSmetaG_FD_89792 | JGI IMG/M metagenome (GOLD analysis project Ga0123337, IMG submission 89792) | Glacier valley bacterial and archeal communities from Borup Fiord, Nunavut, Canada, to study Microbial Dark Matter (Phase II) -... | ecosystem: Environmental > Aquatic > Freshwater > Ice >...
CCATTTGTCGATAAGATTCTTGAAGCGGGTATTGTGGAACAGGATGCCGAAAGAGAATATTTTATTATTCCGAGCAATGTGCATTACAACGATCCGCATAACCATGTGGAAATGGTGGCCATGCCCTTAGATGATTACAGGGCAACCGTAATGGTGGATTACAACAGTCCGGTACTTGGCAGTCAGCATGCGACAATTACCAACCTCAGTGAATTTGAAACACAGATAGCCAGTTGCAGAACTTTTTGTTTCTTGCACGAACTGGAAATGATGATTAATAATAATCTGATTAAAGGTGGTGATTTAAATAATGCCATTGTGATTGTGGACAGGGTAGTGGAGGATGATGAAATGGAACGCCTGGCCAAGATATTTAACAAGCCCAAGGTGGAAGTGCGCAAAGAAGGCATTTTAAACAATGTGGAACTGCGTTTCCAGAATGAACCTGCCAGACATAAACTATTGGATTTGTTGGGTGATTTAGCTTTGATCGGTATGCCGATAAAAGCACAGATTATGGCCGCGAGACCAGGTCACGGCAGTAATGTGGCATTTGCAAAAAAGATAAAAGCACTGATAAAAAAGACCAAGAAAAAAATCAGCAATGATGCACCGGTTTATAATCCTAATGTGAAACCATTATATGAACACAAAGAGATTTCAAGATTTTTGCCGCACAAACACCCGTTTTTGCTCGTAGATAAAATTCTTGAGAAATCTTCTACACATGTGGTGGCATTAAAAAACATCACAGCTGATCAGTATTTTTTTAATGGACATTTTCCGGGCGATCCGATTTTTCCGGGCGTTTTACAACTCGAAGCTATGGCTCAGGCCGGCGGGGTTTTGGTGCTGAGCGAAGTGCCTGATCCTGAAAACTATGCGACTTTGTTTTTAAAAATTGACAATGCGAGATTTAAGGATAAAGTAGTGCCCGGCGATACACTGATTATGAAGCTTGAATTGCTCGAACCTATCAGACGCGGTATCTGTTTGATGCGGGGTAGAGCTTATGTGGGTGAAAAACTGGTTAGTGAGGCGGAAATGATGGCCCAAATAGTGAAATTAAAATAAAATTATTTTGGGGGCAAAGCCTTCGAAAATTGTAATAATAAAAAAACTTAAATATATAACATGATCCAGCCCTTAGCATACGTTCACCCGCAAACCAAAGTTGCCGAAAATGTAGTGATTGACCCTTTTGTGACGATTCATAAAAATGTAGAGATTGGAGAAGGCACCTGGATAGGTTCGGGTGTTACCATTTTTGAGGGAGCCAGAATAGGCAAGAACGTTAAGATTTTTCCGGGAGCCATTATTTCGGCGATACCGCAGGATTTAAAGTTTGATGGGGAAGATTCTTTAACGATTATCGGTGATAATACAACTGTAAGGGAATGTGTGACCTTAAATCGCGGTACCAAAGACAGGGGTCAGACAGAAATAGGCAGCAATTGCCTGATTATGGCGTATAGCCACGTAGCACACGATTGTCAAATTGGCGACAATGTCATACTGGCCAATAGCACTCAGGTAGCAGGGCACGTGGTGATTGGCGAATCAGCCATATTAGGTGGAGCAACGCTGGTGCACCAGTTTGTGCATATCGGAAGACATGCCATGATTAGCGGTGGAAGTCTGGTGCGCAAAGATGTGCCGCCTTACACCAAAGCAGCGCGTGAACCGCTGAGTTATGAAGGTGTAAATTCTATAGGCTTAAGACGCCGCAATTTTACACCTGAAAAAATAGCTGAAATACAGGAAATTTACAGAATTTTATATGTACGAGGACTGAATAATGCGAAGGCTTTGTCTCATATAGAAGCCAACATGTCTGCCTCTCCGGAGCGCGACGAAATTCTGCAGTTTATCAAAGCCAGCGACAGGGGTATTATGAAGGGTTACCAGTCGAAGTAAGATTTTTTAGTTGGGCCGCCGGATAATCGTTTTTTTTTGTGGTTGCTTAGACAATGCCTTCCAGCGCATCTTTTTCAAGCCAAAACATGTTGTTGTTATCCAACCCGGCTATTTTTTCAAGTATATCCTGAGGAGAGCCGGCTAAAAAAACGATACGCCTGAAAATCACCATATCATTATTGTCTTTTGATTCTTTCAATTCCCACTTGGTGGCAGAAAGATCTTTGGCGCTGATTCCGAGTATTTGCGTCAATTTTTTTAATAATGCTTCGTTTTTCATGGCTTGCTTTTTAACAAAGGTAGTCTAATCAGTACCCAAATGCTAATTTATTGAAAAACAAAAGATTATATTGGGGTTGGAAAGGCGGAGTACGAATGGAAATGAGAAGAAATAGTATTACTTGAGTTTTACACTCATCTCTCTTCGAAGTTCTTCAAATCCCGACCTTTTATACGCTTTGATAGCGCCCGGATTTTTTTCGTAAACTTTTAAACGGGCTTCTTTTAAATTGTTTTCTTTGAACCATTCGCAAAGTTTGTCGATAATGAGATTACTAATACCCTGACCTCGGTGTGCGTCTTTGACAAACATAAAACCAATATGCCCGTATTGTTGATTGGTGCTCCAAATCGGACTGTCCATAATCTTGCCATATCCGCACCCGATCACTTCTTTATCATTTTCAGCCACCAACATTAAGGTATCCGCCGACTTTATATATGCAGGGATATCATAATAATGGGTTATCTCAGTTGAAATGATGGTATCATCCATTGGCAACTCTGCCAATATCAGGCCTTGCTCAAATTCCAGCAGGATATCAAGATCATGAAGTGTTGCTTTTCGGATGCGCACAATCATAAGTGATTACATGTTTGCACTTAGAAATCCATCGCTCCAGGCTTGTGGGTTTTTACTCCACTCGGTTATTTTTGCCTGTTCTGCAGAATGAATATAATTGGTGGCAACGGCTTGTTCTGCCAAGGTGTTAAAATCGCAAAGCGATACAAAGTCACAATCTGCAGCCTTGAATTTTTCTACGGTGTCTTGGAATCCATAATTAAAAATGGAAACCAGTCCTATCACTTCAACACCTGCTTCTCTCAGGTCTTCGACAGCCTTTAAGCTGCTTTTTCCCGTACTGATCAAGTCTTCTACCACCACCACTTGAGCACCTGCTTCCAGTTTGCCTTCTATGCTGTTTTTTAATCCGTGTTTTTTAGCTTCAGCACGCACGTAGGCAAAAGAGAGGTTCAATGCATCTGCAATTAATGCGCCCTGAGGAATACCTGCTGTTGCCACACCAACGATGGCGGTGGTGCCTGGATATTGTTGTTTGATGACATCCGCCAGACAATTGGTAATGTATTTTCTGATCATAGGGAATGAGAGCGTCACTCTGTTGTCGCAATACACAGGTGAACGCATACCGCTGGTCCAGGTGAACGGATTTTCAACATTTAATTTCACCGCCTCACATTCTAATAAGTATTGTGCTATTTTTGCACTGATTTCTTTTGATACCATGTCGCAGCAAAACTATAAAATATTCATCAACAAGCATGCGTTTTTAATCACAAATAATGAGCAATTTGCCCACAATAAAGATTTTAAAGCCTATCCGGCTTCTGAGTTGAACGAGGTGATACACAAAATTACCTCTGAGACGTATAAGGGGAATAAAATGATTGTATTTGTGGTGGATAAACCTACTGCCTTATTTGTGAAATTCAAGAAACATTTTAAAGTGATTAAAGCGGCGGGAGGTGTGGTGTTTAATGAAGACGGTGATTTGCTGCTGATTAAAAGACTCGGCCTCTGGGATTTACCCAAAGGTAAAATTGAGCCCGGTGAAGACCAGAGACTTGCCGCTCTCAGGGAAGTACACGAGGAATGCGGACTGAATTTTTTGGGCATACTCAACAAAATGAGCAATACCTACCATGTATATTTCTTAAAAGGCAGATGGATACTCAAAAAAACCGCGTGGTACAGAATGATAGCCTGGGGTGATATTTCTGTGCAACCACAGCTGGAAGAAGATATTACAGAAGTGCGATGGGTGAAAAAAGAATTCCTGAACCATCCCGAGTTCGAAACATACGATTCTTTAAAAGAGCTGATACAAACCATTCGTTTCCCAAAATCTGCACATCCCGATTCTCCCGATATGCCCTTTTAATGGATATTTAATCCATTTATCCCCTTAAGGTTTTTGAATAATTCTGTGAGGCCGGCTATTGTTGTTTTTTGACTTTTGCGGTAAGCGAATTGTAACAGGCCAAAAACAAGCAGTAGTGAAAATAAAGTGGTCAAGATAAATGGCAGTATTATCTGTTCCTGAATAGACATATAAATACCCGTAAGGGGCAGAACGCTATTAATGGCAATAATTCTTCTATCCATTCTGAAATAAGCGGATATTTCTGTTCCTTTTTCAATAGGTTTCCAGTGAAGAATAACCACGGGTCTGAATGCATTTTTTGTAGGAGTCTGCCCTAATTCCAGTTGAGAATATCCCGGTTCTACGGTGCCATAAAATATATGGTCATACCTGATCTGCATCAGCTGTTTTTCTGATATTCCGGATTTTAAGTAAGTCTCAAATTTATCCTGACTTAATGCTGTGGTAAATAAAAAGGCGTTGGTTTTAAGCGGGTACATGCGGGTGTGAACAAAAGTAATTAAAAAGGTCTAAACTATATTCTGATGTATCAATTAGGGATGGTATTTCTTGAGGGTTTTTTCGAAGTTTTTGGATTGAATAAAATTCAGTTTGATTTTGTTCACATGAATGATATCTAAAAATCCTAATGATACTAAGGCTTTTAAGTCTGACCTGGCCGTAAAATTTGAAACCTGAAATCTTTTTTCTAATTCTTTACTGTTTAAAACCCTATCGGAATCATCGTGTATGGTTTTGATGATTTGGGCCATTCTCTCATTGACTCCCGGTATTTTTAAAAATTTAGCGGCTTGTACCACTTCTCTTTGTTTCTTGCCGATATAAGCTTTTAAAGCCTCAAAAGCCTTGTCCATAGTTTTAAAATGATAAGTGATAAAATAACTTAAATCATTTTCGTCCATTTCAGTGCATAAATAGGCGTTTTCATATTGGGTTTTTGTGTCTTTAATAATTCTGGAAATGGACAGATATTCGGTCATCCAATAACCCTTTTTAAGCATATACCAGTAAAATAATGCCCTGGCGGTTCTGCCGTTGCCATCAGAAAAGGGATGTATCCAGCCTATCATAAAATGTATGACACAAGCTTTGATTATCGGGTGTATAAAATCTTTGGAATCCTGATTAAAAAACACACATATCTCTTTGATCAAGACTTTTAGTTCTTTTTTTTGTGGTGGGATGTGCACGACTTCTCCATTGCTGTGATTAGCGACAAAGATGTCGTCATTTTTTCTGAAATGGCCTTCTTCCTCCGGACTTTTTAGTGTTTTATTCGAAATAAGTTGGTGAATTTCCAGTAAATTCTCCGGTGTTAAGTCATCGTTTTTATGCTGAACAATATGTTTCATGGTGATATAATTATTCAGAATCATTTGTTCAGACTTCGTTTTAGGCTTAAGTTCCTTTTGAATCATCTCTTTTGCCTTTGTTCTGGTGGTATTGGCACCTTCCATCTGGCTGCTGCTAATAGCTTCTTCCATGATGGAACTGATGATGAATTTTGTTTTGTCTGTTTCTGAAATGCCAATATTGCTGCCGAGGGTGCCACCGATATTCAAATCAAATAGATGCAGTGATCGCTGCATGAAATCTGTAATGACAAATGAAAAGTGGTAATTGCCAAACTTGATGGTATGGCTCTTGAGTTTCCTGTGAAATTTTATCGCGTGCCATAACATGTCAGGAGGATAAGGACCTGCTTTATACTTCAATTTGTCCCAATACAGGTAGTCATCCTGAATAGTCTTTAGTTTGCCTGATTTTTGAATGTCCGCCATGAGTTGAATGATACTTTTATCTTGCTTAAATGGTGGCGGTTTTTCTTTCATGTTTGACGCAATGAAGAAACAAAAATATATAAAAATTGCGAGATTCTCACAATTTCTCGTAATTTTTACTCATTTAGGGAATGATTTTGTCATCGAATTTTTGTCCTCAATCTAGAGATGGTGAAAATCAATAAAATTGCGAGATTATCTTAATATCTCGCAATATCAAGAAGATATTCGTATGGTTTTTGCAATAATATGTTGATTGTGAGTGAAATAATTTTGTATGGTTTTATTACTTGAGCATTTTTTTAAGCCATTGAAAATTCTCTTCATCAAAACAAACAAACAATATCTTGTCAATTTGGTCTGAGTGAGCCATGAATTCTGATACGATGTCAAAAACAACTTTTTATTTAACTTTTGAAAACGGATTGATGGATTTGTTTTATGTCTGGCGATGGTTTTGATTGGCCTCCATTAATTTGCCAATCTACCAAGCCAAACCTCTAGTCATATAACTTTTTCTCACCTGCTTTGATGGGCAGATCCAAGCGATTTCCCGCAGGCACCAATGGGCAACTATAGCCATGGTTGTAATGACAATAAGGATTAAAAGCCAGATTAAAATCAAGTTCAAAAAGATCTTTTTCTCCGCGATAAGGTACTTCAATATATCTGCCTCCTCCGTATGTTTCCTGTGTATTGGTAAGGTCTTTAAAAGGAATAAAAAGACCGGTCTTTCCATCTGCATCCTCCGCATAAGCGATAAGGGTGCATAAAGAATCCCCTATCTTGAAATCAAGTTGACAAAAGGTGTAATAAACCGGAGACCTTTCCGTATTGGTGCTGAAAATGACCTTTTCTTTTTCTATCCAATGCATCTTGGCCATTACCCGGTAAGTGGAATCAGGGTCAAAATACTGGAGACCTTTAAAATCCTTGATTTTTCCGGGTTCTAACATTTGACCTTTTAATATCTCCTCGTCTTTGGCCGCTCTGGTTATAAACATATTGGTCGCATAGACCGATATGCCGGTGTCTGTGGTCTGTTCCCTGCTGAGAGAGTTGCAGCATGTCAGGACTATGCAGAGCAGAATAAAGCTTGTTAAATGGAAGTTAAGGCGTAAATAGGTCATATGTTAATGATATAAATATCAGGTTGTTGAGTTTTTGAACCATAAATATGAATCTTCATGCACAGCTAATCAATACATCCTAAAACGCAGGAACTTTAACTTTTCTTGGCCAGTTTCCTTTTCTGCACCATGGTCATGCTATTGATTTTTTTATACTGCGGAGCTTTGTTTTTCGGTACATGGATTTTGAGTTTTTGCCCTCTGAAAATGGCGTCTTTTTTAATGCCATTCCATTTTTTAATATCACTGGTCTTGCAGTCGAATAAATCAGCTATCAGCAATAAACCATCCCCCTTTTTTACGACATAGGCAATGGTGACCGTTTTGTTATCTTTTTTAACATTCTTGGGGTTTTCCTCTTCCTCTTCTTCCACTTCAACGGGGTTCTGTGTGTCATTGGTTTTTAAAGGTTTTATAAGTAAACCATTGTCCATAATGAGCGAATCACCTAATGTAGAATCTATGATTGCGATAGCCGGCGGGAAAAGTATAGTAAGCTTATCGTGGTATTCGGCAATTTTGTCTTTGGGTAATCTCAACCCCTTGCTATTATAAGACATGGGCACGATATCAATGCGCAACTCAGAGTTTGTAAGTCTTAAAACATCTTCAGAAATATTCAGGTTATAAGCAATGGCGTTGAGTCCAATTTCTCTTTGAACCTGTATGGTATCGGTATCAGGAAGCCTGTATTTTACCGGGATAATTTTATGGTCTGCATAATAATTCCAGATATACCAGAAAGCCATATAATTAACGGCTGCATTCTGGTATTCGGGTGATAACATGTTATGGATTTTAGCATAATCAAGCGTGTTGTTCGCCTTGTGTATTGCCATGTTCATGTTAATGGGGCCGGTGCGGAAAGCCACAATGGTTTTTAGCCAGTCCTGATATATTTCGTTAAGGTCCTTAAAATAACTGACCGCAGCATCGGCACTTTTTTCAGGATTCCTGCGCTCATCAATATAACTGTTGGTAGACAGATTGTATTTTTTTGCAATAGCGTAGCTGAAGGTCCACATGCCGCTTGCACCATCAGCATCTGAAAACAGCGGGTCGCAGTTACTGTAAGAAGCAGAAACCAGAAACAATTGTTTTGGAAGTCCGGCCAGTTCAAATTTTGAGGCGTAAAGCGAGTGGTAATATTGCGCTTTGCCTATCAATAAGCCGGTTGAATTGTTGAGGTTGCGCATGTAAACACCAATCTGCCTTTTGACCTGCTCATTGTAAAATACAGGTACCTGGGAATTGGTTTTAAGCAATTTGATAAAAAAAGGGTCTTTTGCATAAGTGGAATCCATCGGATCCGCTTGCACAAGAGGCGCCAGAAAGAGAAAAAGTATGATTGGTAAAAGTTTCTTCATGTCTAATCATCAGGAAAAGTGGCAGTTCCCTAATTTGTCACGAAAATAATACTTAAAAACGAAAACGAAAAGATAAGTTATCGGCATGTGTTGATAGTTGCACCTCAGCCTTATGGGTTGACTTGAAATCTTAATAGTTGCAACCTGACAACATGAATCCCGGATTTCTTTCCCGTTTATTTTCCCTAATTTTGAAACATGCAAACCGATACCCGCCTCGAAGCGTTTAGACGCCTGTTGGACATTATGGATGAATTAAGGGCTAAATGCCCATGGGACAAGGAACAAACAACCGAATCCATCAGGCATTTGACCATTGAAGAAACCTACGAACTAAGTGATGCAATTTTAAGCGGCAATCCGGATGAAATTAAAAAAGAACTCGGAGATATTTTGTTGCATATAGTGTTTTATGCCAAAATTGGCTCAGAGCAGAATGTATATGATATTGAATCGGTGATAGAACAGTTGTGTGAAAAACTTATCCGGAGGCATCCACATATTTATGGAGAAGTGGTAGCTAACGATTCTGATACGGTTAAACAAAACTGGGAACAGATTAAACTGAAAGAAAAGGTTCAAGGGAAAAAATCGGTTTTAAGTGGAGTTCCTGTATCGATGCCGGGTATCGTAAAAGCTTATCGTATGCAGGAAAAAGCAGCCCAGGTTGGCTTTGACTGGCCGGATAAACAACAGGTGTGGGCCAAGGTAGAAGAAGAACTGACTGAATTTAAGGAAGCGGAAACGATTAAAGACAAAGAAGAAGAATTGGGCGACCTGTTTTTCTCTCTGATTAATTATGCGCGTTTTGAAGGCATCAATCCAGATGACGCGCTGGAAAGAACCAATATTAAATTCAAAAAACGGTTTGAATTTATAGAAGAGAAAGCTACGGAAGCCGGACTTGATTTGAAATCTGTTGGACTTGAGCAGATGGATATCTGGTGGAACGAAGCACAGGGTAAAAAATAAGACGAATTAATTTTTAGCCACTCAGACATGCTTTTACTTAGAGAAATATAAAAACCAAGCGTTTTATAAGTATTTATATATTAGATATTTATAAACTACTTTTGCAATAGTTTTAAATATTTGTTCAATTTTGCAACAATTATATTTTTTTAAACGTCTAAAGATTTAAACTAACCAGATCATGAAAAAAATATTCAGTGTATTAACCCTCGTTTGTATTGTAGGTATCAATCAAGTATCGGCTCAGAATTATTATAGACAGTTTTTTCCGATAAAAACTCAACCTGCTTTGGACAGCATTGTCAGCTCAGGTGCAAACGATGATTATATTTACCTGCTTTCAAGGAAAAGAAAAAGTGCAGGAGTAGATAGTGCCGCTATCAGATTTTATGATGGTTTAAACTGGTTTAATTCGGGCACATTTAATTACAAAGGAAAAGCCGAAAGGGTAATTTATTATCAGAATGAATATTACGTCAGTGGTGTTTTTAAGGACCTTAATGGTATTTCAGCACCTTCAGGCAGTTATTACAGCCTCATCAGGCTAAAAGGTAATACTTGGGATACTGTTCCCGGTACACTGTTAAATGATACCGTGCGTTATACCAGCGCGGCCTGTAATGATGAAGGTATCTATATTGTCAATGAAGTGTCCAAAAAGTTAAGCAATTTTTTTCTGTATAAAAAGGATTCAGGATTTACTCAGAAGTTTAAAATTGTGACCAATATTTTGTCATACGACAGGCTATGGATAGACGCCAGAGGTAAACTTCTGCTGGCATATTCGGGTATGGGAAGTTCAATCACATCTGTCAACGGCAAAAGTGTAGGAGCTTGTTTCCAGATTAGTAATGGTGTCATTTCAACACCCGGATTGGGCGGTGGAGGAGCGGTTATTGGCGCGTCTGTTTCTTATAAAAATGAAATTTTTTATATCCGCGAATATGGTCCCATGATGCAGGTCTACAATGGAAGTAGCAATAAAAATATTACCGCTAATCTCGGTACAAAGGTGTTTGGTGGTTTTCCTCCGTTTTTAACACGTGATGAAGTAATGATGCCGGGTGTTTTGAACGGAATCGCCAATACACTGATTGTTCTGGATAAAGACAGTACAAATTGGGCCGACATTCAGCTGGGTAAAAATGGTTTTGGGCTGTTATACAGCAAAAGTCTCGGTATTTTTTCCTACGATATCAAAACCATCACGCTTAAAAAGTTGGACCGTGGTGGTGTAGTGGCGGGTAAAATGTATTTCGACAAGGATAGCACCTGCACGTATGATACGTCTGAATTGTTGATTGGTAATCAGGTTCTGGTTTTTAAGGGTGATTTGGGTAATACCTATACCATGACTGATGATAATGGTTTTTATTCGGTGTCGTCTGGGGCTGATATTTTGTCTGTTGAAGCAGTGAATAAAAATTTCCGGATAAGTCCTTGCAGTTTGCTGGAAGATACCATTACAACGGGTTCATTTAAAAATAAGGATTTACCTTTTCACAACATCAACGAACAGGATCTGGAAGGTAAAATAGCAGGTAGTTTCAGAGCCCGCTGGGGTGATACCATACAAATTAGGGTAGGGGTGAGGAATCAGGGTTCTAATAAACGCAATGGCAGAGTCCGCCTGACAATTCCCGCAGATGTGGATTATGTATCAAGTTCACCTGCTGCAACGGTAAGTGGCAATGTACTTGAATGGAAACTCAGCAATCTTAAGGCATTTGGTAAAGCCGGATTTTCAGTCAGGGTAGGGGTGAACCGCACCAAACTAAAGGTGGGTGATCACATATGTTATCAGTTAAGAGTAGATACATTTAAGATGGAATCTGATACATTTAATAATTTTGATACCTTATGCCAATTGGTGGTTGCTTCATTCGACCCGAACTCTAAAGAAAGTTTACCTGAGGGTGCCATTACTTATAGTCCGAAAAAAATCAATTATGTCATTAATTTTCAAAATCTGGGATCTGATTTTGCCCGCCATGTGGTGATTAGAGATACCTTAACGGGATACCTTAATGTAGAGCAGTTGAAAATCACCGAGTCTAGCCATCCCTGCAAAATCAGTCTGGAAAATAATGTATTGGTGGTATCCTTTAATGATATTAATCTGGACTATGCAAAACATAATGTTGAAGCATCCAAAGGTTGGGTGGCATTCTCCATCACGCCAAGCTCCGCTATTAAACCCAATACAAGTATCAAAAATAAAGCCTATATATATTTTGATTATAACCCTGCTATTATCACAAATGAATCGATTGTAACCGTTGTGAATGGTACAAATAATTCTATTCAGCAAACATTAAAGTCAACAGTGTTACTTTACCCGAATCCTGCCAATAATTTTTTTACAATTGACCAAATACCTGCAAATAACCAACGGATTTTGGTGTATAATATGCAAGGCATATTGGTATACGATACGCGCACAGACGGACTGACAAATATAAAATTAGATATTCATAACTGGAGCAGCGGTATTTATTTTGTCAAAACAGATACTGAAACATTCAGATGCTTAAAAATAGATTGATTTTAATCAAAAATATTTAACTTAAAAGGGGTTTGTCATGTTGTGATAAATTGATTTTATCATTGAGTTTAAAAATAGACTCATTGAGTTTTTCAAAAATTTCACTGCTGTTATTGACCATGATTTTTATTTCTTCTTCTACATTGTCGAGGTCTACCAATAAATTAATAATACCCTGAAGTTTTACATATTCGTGACGTAACTCATGTGAAATAATAAAAGAAAGTTCCTGCAGCAACTGGATTTGATTGTGAGCACTCTTTTCCTGAATTTTTCGCTCTGTAATATTTTCCATTGACAATAAAAGGCCTATCAGTTGTTGCTCTTCATCTTTTATAGGGTTAAGCCGCACATCATACCAATTGACAGAACCATCAGGCTGAAGATAATCTGCTTCGTAATAAATAGGATTTCCTTGCAAAGCTTCAGGAATTTTTAAATTTAAGATGTCCATGCGGTCATTTCTAAAATAGGATATCAAATTGATGTCCTCCGGATTTATAATGCCAAGCTCCTGTTTCGCAAAGGCAATAGCTGCATGGTTGAATGAAATAATCTGAAGATTTTTATTGGTCATTGCATAAATAGTCTCAGTCGTATCAAAAATAGTTTTAAGGTTTGCCTCAGATTGCTGTAATGCCTCAGATTCACATCGCCTGTTGATATATAGTCTAATCATTTCGCCCACCATGTTGATCAGGTTGCGTTCTTCTGCCAGAAAAGGACCTTCAGCCTCTTTGTTCTTTTTTTGAAGGTAAACAACCTCAATTGAGCAAGGTGTATCGTTACTGGTAATAAATGTGATGACTTGCTTCCACTGCGTATTTTTGTGCTTATCGGTCACAAACACCTCTTCTCCGTAAACAATTTTTGCCGCGGCAATTTCGGGATATTGCCAGCCTTCAATCAAAATAGAGGTAACCTGTTGAAGTGCTTCCTGAATGCACAGGTTTTTTTCCTGCAAAATTTGCCCGGTTTTATAGAGTGTAGTAAGCTCTTTTACCCTTTCCCTGAGCATATAACGCACCATTTCCTTTTCAGCTTCACTTTTTTTCCTTTCAGAAATGTCCACAATACTTCCCCTGATGAGCAAATCTTTGTTAG
>Ga0123337_10005141_pt1 | contig 12999 bp, 13 predicted proteins | sample frozenSSSSmetaG_FD_89792 | JGI IMG/M metagenome (GOLD analysis project Ga0123337, IMG submission 89792) | Glacier valley bacterial and archeal communities from Borup Fiord, Nunavut, Canada, to study Microbial Dark Matter (Phase II) -... | ecosystem: Environmental > Aquatic > Freshwater > Ice >...
CGTGACCGTCGGCACGTCGCCGCTCGACTTGCCGAGCTTCAGCGCCAGATCCTGGTAGATAACCTGCTCCAGCCTCGTCGAGGGCGTTGCGTACTTGACGGCGATCGTATGCGCGCCAAGCCCGGCCTCGCTGTAAACCGCAGTGAATCCGGTGCAGGCCGAGAGGGCCGGCACAACGGCGAGAGCGAGGAAAACACCAGCAAATCGTGCCGCGCGGCTAGATGACGACATTCACGATCCTGTCGGGCACGATGATGATCTTCTTGGGGGCCTTGCCGTCCAGCATGCGGGCAATGGCGTCGAGAGACAAGACCTCCCGCTCAATATGCTCGCGTGCGGCGCCGATCGGCAGCGTGATCTCGTCACGGCGCTTGCCGTTGACCTGGACCGCGATCACCACCGACGAATCGACCAGTAGGGCCGAATCGATCTCGGGCCAGCCGGCATCGGTGACCATGCCGGCCTTGCCCAAGAGCGCCCAGCAGCTTTCCCCCAGGTGCGGCATCATCGGGGTGATGACCTGCACCAGCATCTCGACGGCCTCGCGCAACGCTGCCGCACCATTGGCGGTTGGCGCCGCCTCGAGCGTTGCCGCGAACTTCACCAACCCATTCGTCAGCTCGTAGATCTGGGCGACACCGCGATTGAACCGCAGCCCCTCGATGTCGTCGCCGATGGTCTTGACCGCCCGGTGAACAAGTTTGCGCACCGCTTCGATGTCAGCCGACGAAGTGTCGCCGGTCGACGGCAGACCGCCGAGTTCGATCGCTTCGTTGACCAGACGCCAGACGCGCTGTTGGAAGCGGCTCGCGCCCTCGATGCCAGCCTCTGTCCACTGCACGTCGCGCTCGGGCGGGGAGTCCGACAGCATGAACCAGCGCGCCGTGTCCGAGCCATAGGTGCGAACGATCTCGTCCGGATCGACGACGTTCTTCTTCGACTTGCTCATCTTTTCGATGGCGCCGATCTCGACCGGCGCACCGGTGGTGGTCTGGACGGCGCGACGCGCCTCACCTATGCCCTCGAGCGTCACGTCGGCCGGTAACATCCAGTCGCCGTTGAGGTCCTTGTAGGTCTCGTGCACCACCATGCCTTGAGTGAACATGCCCTTGAACGGCTCGTCCATGCCCAGATGGTGGGTCTTGTGCATCGCCCGGGTGAAGAAGCGGCTGTAAAGCAGATGCAAAATAGCGTGTTCTACGCCACCGATATACTGGTCCACCGGCAACCAGGAATCTGCCACGCCAGGGATCGTCGGCTCATCCGCATGCGGGGCGGTAAAGCGGGCGAAATACCACGACGAATCAACGAAGGTGTCCATCGTATCGGTCTCGCGGCGCGCCGGCTTGCCACAAACCGGGCAGGCCACGTGCTTCCACGTCGGGTGGTGATCGAGCGGGTTGCCGGAACGATCGAACGTGACATCGTCAGGCAACTTGACGGGCAAGTCCGCGACCGGAACCGGCACGGCGCCGTGCTCCTCGCAATGGATCACCGGGATCGGGCAGCCCCAGTAACGCTGACGTGAAATGCCCCAGTCGCGCAGCCGATACTGAGTCTGTGCCCGGCCCCAGCCGTTCTTTTCGAACAACGCCAAGGTTTCGGCCATCGCCTGCTGGATGGTCAGCTCGCCAGCCTCGCCAAACCACTGCACGTACCGCACGGTCTGCGTCTTCGGCGGAACATAGGCGACATCGCCCACCTGCTCGCCGGTGTCGGCGGGCACATAGACGTCGATCACCGGCAGCCCGTACTTGCGGGCGAAATCGAGGTCGCGCTGGTCGTGCGCCGGGCAGCCGATGATGGCGCCGGTGCCGTAGTCCATCAGGACGAAATTGGCGATGTAAAGCGGCAGCTCCCAGCCAGGATCGGCCGGGTGCGTCACCCTGATGCCGGTGTCGAAGCCCATCTTTTCGGCGGTGTCGATCTCGGCCTGCGAGGTCCCGATCTGGTGGCAGAGTTCGATGAATTCGGCCACCGCCTTGCTGTCCGCGGCCAGCGCCTTGGCCAGCGGATGATCGGCGGCGATCGCCGCAAAGGTCGGGCCGCGCATGGTGTCGGGGCGCGTGGTGAACACCGGCAGCCTGTCGAAGCCCGCCGGCGCACCCTTCAGACCGAACTCGAAGGCGAGCCCTTCGGATTTGCCGATCCAGTTGCGCTGCATGGTGCGCACCTTCTCGGGCCAGCCCTCGAGGCCGTCGATGGCCGTCAGCAGGTCCTCGGAATAGTCGGAAATCTTCAGGAACCACTGGGTCAGCTCGCGCTGTTCGACGATCACGCCGGAGCGCCAGCCGCGACCGTCGATCACCTGCTCGTTGGCGAGCACGGTTTCGTCGACCGGGTCCCAGTTGACCTTGGATTTCTTGCGCGCGACCAGGCCCGCCTCGAGGAAATCGAGGAACAGCATCTGCTGGCGATGGTAATAATCGACGTCGCAGGTGGCGAATTCGCGCGTCCAGTCAAAGCTTAGGCCCATGCCCTTGAGCTGCCTTCGCATCGCGTCAATGTTGCCATAGGTCCAGGTCTTGGGGTGGCTGCCGGTCTGCTTGGCGGCGTTTTCCGCAGGCAGGCCGAAGGCGTCCCAGCCCATCGGATGCAGCACGTTGAAGCCCCTGGCGCGCTTGTAACGAGCCAGCACGTCGCCCATCGCGTAGTTGCGGACGTGGCCCATGTGGATGCGGCCCGACGGATAGGGAAACATCTCGAGCACGTAGTAGCGCTCGCGCGGGTCCTCGTTGGAGACGACGAACGACTGCTCGTCTTCCCAGGCCTTCTGCCAACGCAGCTCCTCGACACGCGGATTGTAGCGTTCGACGGTGGTGAGGGTCACTTCGGATTGGTCCTTGGACGCGGGCAGAGTGGTTGCTTTGCCGGGGATTTGTGGAGTAGCGGACCATCACCAGAAAAGACGGAATCGGTCAACAGCAGCGATGTCCAACCCCGCCGAACGGCTCGAGATCATCCGCACCCGCATCGAGCGGGCCCGCCGCCGGTTCGGGCGGCCGCCAGATATGGTGACCCTGGTGGCGGTGAGCAAGACGTTTTCGGCCGACGAGATCCGCCCGTTCCTCGATGCCGGCCAGCGCGTATTCGGCGAGAACCGGGTGCAGGAGGCAGAGGCCAAATGGCCCGAGTTGCGGGCTTCCTATGACGGAATAGAATTGCATCTGATCGGGCCGCTGCAGTCCAACAAGACGCGCGAAGCGGTGGCGCTGTTCGACGTGATCGAAACGCTCGACCGCGAAAAGCTCGCGGTCGCGCTCAAGGCCGAGATGGAGCGATCGGGCAAGCGGCCCAGACTGCTGGTCCAGGTCAATATCGGTCTCGAGCCGCAAAAGGCCGGGATCACCCCGGCCGAGACGGTCGCCTTTGTTGCCCGCTGCCGCCAGGTGCATGGCCTCGTGATCGACGGCCTGATGGGCATTCCGCCCGTCGATGTGCCGGCAGGTCCCTATTTTGCGCAGCTCGCAGCGCTCGCGAGGGAAACCGACGCCAAGGTGCTGTCGATGGGTATGAGCGGCGATTTCGAAACCGCCATTGCCATGGGGGCAACGCATGTGCGCGTCGGATCGGCCCTGTTCGGGACGCGCCCGAAAATTTAATGGCGACCACCGGAAACTCAGAGCCGTCAAATCACGTTACTCTGGTCACTCTAATTTGATTGGCGGGGGAAAAGCGCGCAGCTTAACCAACGGCAAGTTCTGTTCAGGGGTTTTGGGAATGATCAGGCGCCGCATTCTTCTCGTCGACGACGACGCCGATCTGCGCAAAACCCTCGCCGAGCAGCTGATGCACTACCGCGAATTCGACCTCGTCGAAGGCGGCTCGGCCGCCGACGCGATCAAAAAGTGGCACGAGGTGCATGTCGACCTGATGATCCTCGATGTCGGCCTCCCCGACATGGACGGGCGCGAGGCGGTCAAGATCCTGCGCCGCGACGGGTTCAAGAGCCCGATCCTGCTGCTGACCGGGCACGACAGCGACGCCGACGAGATCCTCGGGCTCGAATCGGGCGCCAATGACTACATCACCAAGCCGTTCCGTTTCTCGGTGCTGCTCGCCCGCATCCGTGCGGCGCTGCGCCAGCACGACCAGAGCGAGGACGTGGTGTTCACCATCGGGCCCTACAGCTTCCAGCCGGCGTCAAAGCTGCTCGAGGCGACCGACGGCGGCAAGGTGCGGCTGACCGACAAGGAAACCTCGATCCTCAAATACCTCTACCGGCAGGGCCCCAAGACCATCACCCGCGACATTCTGCTCAAGGAGGTCTGGGGCTACAACAACCGTGTCACCACCCACACCCTCGAGACTCACATCTACCGGCTGCGCCAAAAGATCGAGCGCGATCCGTCAAATGCCCGGCTGCTGGTCACCGAAGAGGGCGGCTACCGCCTCGTGCCCTGACGCCCGCCAACGCGGTCTTTCCCCGGTAAAGGACATGCGCGGGCGGAAAATCCATTCTTCCGAAAGCGGCCTCATGCTCTATATCAGGCCGTGACAGGCCAATAGCCGTGGCGGCGGCTGGCGTGAATTTGGATACGGGGCAGGATGCAGCTCGACGACGCCACGACGATTCTCGGGCGCGCGGACTTCTTCGAGGTCTGCGACGCCGAGCAGCGCCGTCTGTTGGCGTTTGCCAGCGAGCGCAAGCGGTTCAAGCCGGGGAGCGTGCTCTACCAGGCCGGCGACGTGCCCGAAGGCGCGCATGTGCTGGTGCACGGGACGGTCGCCACCTATCAGGGCGACGACACGGAAAATCCCTTCGTCATCACGCAATTGGGCTCGACGCTGGGCGCCATCTCGCTGGTGATCGCCCGGGCGCGGCCGGTGACGCTCAAGGCCGTCGACAATGTCGAGACGCTGTTCGTGCCGCGCACCGCCTTCATGAAGCTCGCCAACCAGACGCCCGACCTCGCGGCCCGCGCCGCCGACCGCATCCGGCGCGAACTCACAAGCTATCTCGGCGCCATCGAACAGGTCCGTGGCAAGATCGGCTCGTCGAAGGGTTAGTGCGCGTCAGATTGCACGCGCTCTCAGCCGCCGTATCTCCTCAATGAGCAGCGGTATGTCCTGACGTGCATGGGCAACGAATTCCTGGTCGTCCGGCGTCCCCTGCATCAGGTAAATGTCATTCTCAGGCGTCCGTATGAAATCTTCCCCGCTGTAGTTGTATCTCGCACCCACGAAGGACTCCCACGGGCCGGGCGTCGCCTTTTCCACGCGTGCCAAAATTTCCTTGAGAAAGTCGTCGCCTATCATTTCAGGTCGCGGTCCAATTTAGCGAACAACAACGGAACTCCCTGTGACGTGATCCGGCCATGTCGGTTGCCGTTCTGGTCAGTCCGGAATCACCGCGTCAACTTCGAGCTCGACCAGCCAGTCCGGGTCGACGAAGGCGGTCACCGCCATCGTCGTCGTCACAGGACGGATGCTGCCGAAGGCTTCGGCGTGGGCCCTTGCCGCGTCTTCCCAGCGCGAAATGTCGGTCAGGATGATGCGGGTGCGGGTGACGTCTTCGAGGCGCGAACCGGCGTCGCGCAGCGCCTTTTCGATGATTTCGAGGCAGCGTTTGGTCTGGCCGTAGACATCGCCCTTGGCCGCCGTGCCGCCACCGGCCGCAATCGGGGCGGTGCCGCCGACGCTGACGATGTTGCCGACGCGCACGGCGCGCGAAAAACCGATGACGGGCTCAAGATAGGAGCCCGAGCTGATGAGGGTGCGTCCGGACATGCTCTTCTCCATGGCATTCAGGCAGGCCCGACGTCGAAATAGGCGATCACGGGCACATGATCCGACGGCTTGTCGCCCCAGCCGCGGGCCGGTTTGATGATTTCGGCGCCGCTCGAGTGCGCGGCGATGTCGGCGGTCGACCAGATGTGGTCGAGGCGCCGGCCGCGGTCCGAGGCCTGCCAGTCGGCGGCGCGGTAGCTCCACCAGGAATATGCCTTTGTGCCGTAGGGAATGTGGCGGCGAACAAGGTCGGTCCAGCCGTGTTTACCGCTCAGCAGCTCGTCGAGCGCCTGGGTTTCGACCGGGGTGTGGCTCACCACGTCGAGCAATTGCTTGTGGCTCCACACGTCATCCTCGTGCGGTGCGATGTTGAAATCGCCGCAGATTAGCTGGCGCTGCGCGAAGCTCGGATCGCCGAACCAGGCCTTGAGCTCGGCGAGGAAATCTAGCTTGTGCTTGAATTTGGGGTTGGCTTCCGGGTCCGGCGTGTCGCCGCCGGCCGGGATATAGAAGCTGTGGACGGTGAGCGGGCCGTTGCCGAGATCGACCAGCGCCGAAATGTGCCGGCTGTCGGCGATTTCGCAGAACACCCGGCTCGAAATGTCGGTCAGCGCGAATTTCGAGACGATGGCGACGCCGTGGTAGCCCTTTTGCCCATGCACCGCCGTGTAGGGGTAGCCTGCCGCCGCAAAGCCGTCGCGCGGGAACTGCTCGTTGAGGCACTTGATCTCCTGCAGGCAGAGCACATCGACGGGGTGCTGCTCGAGAAACTGCAGAACGAGAGGCAAACGCAGGCGTACGGAATTGATATTCCAGGTGGCAAGACTGACGGTCATGGGGGACTCAGGGGCGGCAAGGCCGGCATCATCGCCGCCGCCCCGTGCGCACGCAACCGCTAGTTGCCGGGGGTGACCTTATTGTAGTCGTTGATGTTGAGGTAGAAATAGGCCGCCGGGATATCGACGCCCTTTTGGACATCGTAGAGCGAAAAGGTCAGATCGGTGCCGTCCGGGTTGGTCAGCACCCACTGCACCAAATCCTGGCTCTGCTTGTCGAAGACCAGGTCGACCTTGATGGTCCCCGCCGGGGTCTCGTCCTGCAGCGTCAGCGTCAGATAATTGGCCGACTGGCTGATGGCGACAAGGCCGGCGTTGATCAGGTCGATCTTGGCATCGAGGAACTGGCGCAGCGGCACCTTGTCCTGCGGGTAGGCGTACTGGGTCTTTTCCTTGCGGTCGATGACGTAAAAACCCTGCCCGATCGAGAGGATTTCCTCGCGGGAGGGGGGATTGTATTTGAAGCGGATCTTGCCGGGGCGCTGCAGGTAGAACACGCCCTCGATGCGCTGGCCCTGCGTGTCGACCTGGAGGAACTTGCCCGCCATTGTGGTGATCGCCGAGTTGTAGGCGGAGATGGCGTTGATCAGATCGATCTCATCCTGAGTCAGCTTGCGCGGCGCTTCGCCCTCGGCGAACACGCCGGTGACCGGAAGCGCGGCGGTGACGGCAAGTAGCGCCAGCAGGGAACGTCGAAGCATCGCAGTCCTCGTTTCGATCAGGTCTAAACGCTAGCCACCAATTGAGGCAAGACATGGAGCGTCCACGCCCGTGCCGCCAGGCAGCAGCGCTAGCGACGAATGTGCAGTTTCTGCGCCGCCCGCAGGTGCAAATCCATGGCCGCAATTCCGTCTGGCGCAGCGCCTTCGCCCCCGCCTCCCCCTGTGGAATGGGCTCGAGGGGTATTCGGTTGCACTGAGCTGAGCCATCGCACCGGAATGCTGTGGAGTTGTCGCCGCCGCTTCTTCGAACGCTATGCCCGGCTGCAGGGGCTGTCCGCGGTCCTGCCGGCGATATTCGATCCGGACGCGCCTGCGGTGTTCCCCGCCGTGCTCAAGCGGACCGATCGCAACTCCCGTGAAGGCGTCGTGGTGGTCGAATCGCTGGCCGAGCTCGAGGCGCACCGCGCCTCGCCGTTGTTTGCCGGCCGCGAGGTGCTGCTGCAGGAATTCATCGACGACGATACCGACTACGTCACGCATCTCGTGGCTGTCGACAGGGCCATCGTCTGGCACATCACCTAGGTGTTTTGCCTCGCCGACGGCCGCACGATGCGCGGCCGTCAAAACTTTGAGAGCGTGGCCGCCTCCGAGATCTCTACCGCCGAACTCGAGCTCTTCGAACGAATCCTGCGGCCGCTGGCGTTCAGCGGCCCCGCCAACATCGATTTCCGCCGCCGCCCGGACGGCTCGATCGCCATGCTCGAAATCAACCCGCGCTTCGGCCTCTCGCTGCTGCGTCCCGAACACGTGGTGGACCTGCGCGCCGCGGTCGGTGCGATCCTCGCCCATGCGACATTGCGCCACTGAGAGCGTCGCCGCTCAATAGCCGTCGGCGTTGTTGCCCACGAGAATCTCGCGCTTGCCCGAATGGTTGGCGGCAGAAATGACGCCTTCCTTTTCCATCCGCTCGATCAGCGAGGCGGCCTTGTTGTAACCGATGGCGAGGCGGCGTTGGACATAGGAGGTCGAGGCCTTCTTGTCGTTGAGGACGATCGCCACAGCCTTGTCGTAGAGCTCGTCGCCCGAGCCACCGCCCTCGTCGCCGAGCGCCGCGGCCGGGTCGAACTCTTCTTCCTCGGCGGTGATCGAATCGAGATAGTCGGGTGAGCCTTGCGTCTTCAGATGACGGACTATGTCCTCGACCTCGGTGTCGGCGACGAACGGCCCGTGAAGGCGCCGGATGCGGCCGCCGCCGGCCATGTAGAGCATGTCGCCGTTGCCCAGCAACTGCTCGGCGCCCTGCTCGCCGAGGATCGTGCGGCTGTCGATCTTGCTGGTCACCTGGAATGAAATTCTGGTCGGGAAGTTGGCCTTGATGGTGCCGGTGATGACATCGACCGAGGGACGCTGTGTCGCCATGATGACGTGAATGCCGGCGGCGCGGGCCATCTGTGCCAGGCGTTGCACAGCGCCTTCGATGTCCTTGCCGGCGACCATCATCAGGTCGGCCATTTCGTCGATAACGATCACAATGAAGGGCAGCGGCTCGAGGTTGAACTCTTCGCTCTCGAAGATCGCCTCGCCGGTCTCGCGGTCAAAGCCGGTCTGCACGGTGCGGGTGATGGTCTCGCCCTTGGCGGCCGATTCGGTGACGCGCTGGTTGAAGCCGTCGATGTTGCGCACGCCGATCTTGCTCATCTTGCGATAGCGGTCCTCCATCTCGCGAACCGCCCATTTGAGGGCGATCACGGCCTTGGAGGGATCGGTGACGACCGGGGTCAAGAGGTGTGGAATGCCGTCGTAGATACTGAGCTCCAGCATCTTGGGATCGATCATGATCATCCGGCACTTTTCCGGGGTCATCTGGTAGAGCAGCGACAGGATGAAGGTGTTGATGCCCACCGACTTGCCCGAGCCGGTGGTACCGGCGATCAAGAGGTGCGGCATGCGGGCGAGATCGGCAATGATCGGCTCGCCGCCGATGGTCTTGCCGAGGCAGATGGGCAGCTTGCCCTTCATCTTCTCGAAATCGGACGAAGCGAGCATTTCGCGCAGATAGACGGTCTCGCGATTCTCGTTAGGCAGCTCGATGCCGATGGCATTGCGGCCGGGAACGACCGCGACGCGGGCCGAAATGGCGCTCATCGAGCGGGCGATGTCGTCGGCGAGGGAAATGACGCGGCTCGACTTGATGCCCGCAGCGGGCTCGAGCTCATAGAGCGTGACGACCGGGCCGGGGCGGACGTTGATGATGTCGCCCTTGACGCCGAAATCCTCGAGCACGCCTTCGAGCTTGCGGGCCATCGCCTCGAGCCGCTCCGGACGGTGCTCGTCGGTCAGCCCGCGGCGCGGCGCCTCGCTCAACAGGCTAAGCGGCGGCAGTTCGAAGCCGTCATGCTCCTCGAGCAGCGAGGGCTGTGCCTCCCGCGCAGCGCGTGCGCCGGGGGCTGTGCGTTTTGCTGGGGCCGCAACCCGCGCCGGGCGGACCGGTGTCAATGGCGCCAGCGGCGGCAGCGGCTCGTCGTCGTCCTCGTCGACCGGGTAGTCGTCCTCGAAGTCGGGTTCGGGTTCGGGTTCGGCGGAATAGATCCGGCGCTCGACGGTCAAGGCCGGCGATGCTGTCATGGCGGGCTCACGCCGTTCGTCGGCAAGGGCGGGCGCGGCACGGCCGGGCATGCTTGGCTCACGGGCCCCGTCGCGCCATTCGGCCGCCTCGGCCTCGCGCTTGGCGGCGGCGTTGTCGCGCGCCTGGGTAACGGCACGGCGGAGCGCCGTCTGGGCTGCAAAACCCAGATGCACCAGTGCGCCGATGGCGATGTCGAGAATGCCGTTCCGCTCGGGTTCGTCGGCGCTCGGCGCCTTGCCGGCCGCCCTGGCCCTGCCCTGCGGCAGCGCCGGGACGGTGATTGCGCCCAGGCCGAGCGCCAGCCAGAACAGCGCCAGGGTGGGGGCCAGCAGGATGATGGCGAACAGCCAGGCCGTCACGGGTTGCGGGTGCGACCCCGAAACCAGTGCCGCGAGGTTGCTGAAGCCGCCGCCGATTAGGCCGCCGAGGCCGGTCGGAAGCGGCCAGCTCGCCGGGGTCGGCAGGAAAGCAAGCACACCGGTCGCAAGGCCTGAAGCGCCGATCCAGGCGATGAGGCGCAGCACCATCTTGGCCGGGATGCGGCGGCGGACAAGGCTCCAGCTCCAGAGCGCGGGGGGAATCAGCAGGACGATGACGCCCAGCCCCAGCACCTGAAAGCTGAGATCTGCAACGACGGCACCGGGAAAGCCGAGCCAGTTGGCGACCGGTTTGCTCGTTGCATAGGAGAGCGAGGGGTCATCCACCGACCACGAGGCAAGCGATGCCATGACCAGGGCGACGGCCGCCAGCAGGACGATGCCGACCAGCCTGACAGGAATGGTGATGGCGATGGCCGGGGCGCTGGACTCTGGGAGCGAGCGATCTTGGAGCAATGGACGTGCCGGCATCGGCTGAACACTCATACGCTGGACTGAGCCGGCATCCTATGGGGACGGGGTTAATCCCAAGCTAACCATGCCGCGCTCCTCCCGATGTCAGCCAAAAACAAAAAGGCCCGCTGCGAAGCGGGCCCAGTCGAGGGAGGAGTTTTCCGAGGATCCGGTCTGGTGTGCAGCCCATGCGGTTTGCGAGTGGGAAGCCTCTGTGGCGGGCCAAGAGGAACATGGACTGCACGCCGGATCGGACCATCTGGCGGTAGAAGACTCGGACAGCCCAGCCATAACCGGGCTGTCCGGAGTTTGCCCAGCGCGACCAGACGGGGGAGGAGATCCGCCGGCCGCGCCAGGAAGGAGTTACTCGTTGACGCTTTCGCCGTGCTGGGTGATGTCGAGGCCTTCTTCCTCATCCTGCTCGGAGGGACGCAGGCCGACGAGGACCTTGACCACCATGAGGATCACGAAGGAGGCGACGGCGGTCCAGACCACAGTCACGATCACGCCTTCGGCCTGCGTGATGATCGAGTGGTTGGCGCCCAGTGCGTTGATGGCCGGGTCGGCGAAGACACCGGTCAGCAACGCACCGATGATGCCGCCCACGCCGTGCACGCCGAAGGCGTCGAGCGAGTCGTCATAGCCAAACATCTTCTTGAGGTGCGCCGCCGAGATGTAGCAGAGCACGCCAGCAACGATGCCGATGACCAGGGCGCCGACCGGATTGACGAAGCCCGAGGCCGGGGTGACGGCGACGAGGCCGGCAACTGCGCCCGAGATGATGCCGAGCACGCTCGGCTTCTTGACGATCATCCATTCGGCGAACATCCAGGCCAGGGCCGCGGCTGCGGTCGCAACCTGGGTGTTCATCATTGCAGCGCCGGCGAGGGCGTTGGAGGCAACGGCCGAGCCGGCGTTAAAGCCGAACCAGCCGACCCACAGCAGCGAGGCACCGATGACCGACAGGATCAGGTTGTGCGGCGCCATGTTGGTGGTCCCGAAGCCCTTGCGCTTGCCGAGGACGAGGGCACAGACGAGGCCCGCGACACCGGCGTTGATGTGCACCACGGTGCCGCCGGCAAAGTCGAGAACGCCGAGGCCGCCGAGGAAACCGCCGCCCCACACCCAGTGGGCGATGGGCGAGTAGACGATAATCGACCACAGGCCCATGAAGATCAGCATGGCCGAGAACTTCATGCGCTCGGCGAAGGCACCGGCAATGAGCGCCGGGGTGATGATCGCAAAGGTCATCTGGAACATCGAGAAGACGTATTCCGGGATGGTCCCGGCGAGGCTGTTCACCGTGTTGACGCCGACGCCGTTGTGGAACGCCTTGGAGAAACCGCCGAGCCAGGCGTTGGTCGAGCCGCCATCGGTGAAGGCCAGCGAATAGCCGACCGCGAACCAGATGATGGTCACGAGGCAGGTGATGGCGAACGACTGCATGATGGTCGCCAGGACGTTCTTCTTGCGCACCATGCCGCCGTAGAACAGCGCAAGGCCCGGGATGGTCATCATCAGGACCAGCGCTGTCGAGGTCAGCATCCAAGCGGTGTCGCCGGAATCGATCTTGGGTGCATCCTGGGCCAGGGCCGGCAGCACCATTAACGCCAGCGCGCCGATGGCCGTACCCAGCAAGGTCAGGGACTTATTGAGGTTCATGTGCAATTCTCCTGAAAATCAGCGCGGGCGCTAGAGAGCCGACGCGCCGGTTTCGCCGGTGCGGATGCGGGTGACCGCGAGAAGGTCGAGCACGAAGATCTTGCCGTCACCGATGCGGCCCGTCTGGGCACTCTCGCGGATGGCCGAGACGATGGCGTCGGACTGGGCGTCCTCGACGGCGATCTCGATCTTGAGCTTGGGCAGGAAGTGCACCGCATATTCGGTGCCGCGATAGATTTCGGAATGCCCCTTTTGACGGCCGTAGCCTTTGACTTCAGTCACGGTCATGCCGTGCACGTCGAGCGAGTTCAGCGCCTGACGCACTTCTTCAAGCCGGGATGGCTTGATGATTGCGATCACCAGTTTCATGGATGCCCCTTTCATTTCGCTTGGTCTCTCCAATGCCTAGGGAGACTCAAATGCCGTGCCAGTTTCACCCCGCCACGCCAACGGTATGATTCTGTTAAGGAAATATGACATCGAGGGCCCGGGCCGGCAGATACCGACCCTGAAGGCACCCGATGAATGCCTAAAGCTTGTGCAAATTGCGCATTTTTGCTGAGCGTTTCGGCAAGCCGTGACAGCGTGACGCTTGCGTCGTGACCGGCGTGGCGGCAGAACGATCAGACCATGACCCCCCCTCGTTCCTATGA